>Ga0129307_1000213_pt1 | contig 101280 bp, 89 predicted proteins | sample P1105metagenome_FD_94437 | JGI IMG/M metagenome (GOLD analysis project Ga0129307, IMG submission 94437) | Capybara group fecal microbial communities from Wisconsin, USA - P1105 metagenome | ecosystem: Host-associated > Mammals > Digestive system > Large intestine > Fecal | place: USA: Wisconsin... | reverse complement strand
TTCCATGGAATCATTTTCTGTATGGCCGACTCTTATACATGTATTTTTCTTGTCGGGCGGGCGGAAAATGTTTTCCACAAGGTAACCTTTTGCCGTTTGTTCTTAGTGAGCAAGTCGCGAACAACTCGTTTCGAGGACTGTTTGAGCGAAGCGAGTTCCGCAGAAACGAGTTTGTTTGTGAGCGACGCGGCGAACTTAGAACCAAACGTGCCGTTACCGTGGAATCATTTTCCGCCTGCCCGACCCTGAATTATTACATTTTAAACCTGTACCCCACGCCCCAGAGGGTTTCGATGTAGAGGGGGTGGCTTGAATCTTTTTCGATTTTTTCACGAATTTTCTTGATGTGAACGGTAACCGTCGCAATATCTGTTCCTGCCGGCTCTGCCTTCCAGATTTCACGGAAGAGGTCTTCTTTGCCAAATACACGGTTGGGATTCTCGGCAAGGAATAAAAGCAGATCGTATTCTTTGCCCGTAAAGGATTTTTCATCGCCGTCAAGGAATACTCTTCTTGCGAGTTTGTCGATTTTAAGGCCATTGATTTCTATGGTGTCGTTTTCGCTTCTGTGAGCGGATCCGACAAGGCGGCTGTATCTTGCAAGATGGGCTTTTACTCTGGCCACAAGTTCACTCGGAGAGAAGGGCTTGGTCATGTAGTCGTCTGCACCTACACCGAGAAGCTGAACCTTGTCCCAGTCTTCCTTCTTGGCGGATACTATGATTATGGGAATGTCTTTTTCTTTTCTGATTTCCCTGCAGACTGTCTGACCGTCCACTTCGGGAATCATAAGATCAAGAATTACGAGATCGAAATTCTCTTCGAGAGCCATTCGAAGACCGTCACGGCCGTTTAAAGCCACTTCGACATTGTAATTGTTCATCTCCAAATAGTCTTTTTCAAGTTCCGCAATCGCAAGTTCATCTTCTATAATAAGCAGTTTCATGAAAACCCCCTGTTCTTTTCCCTGATTCGTTTACAGTAGTTTTACGTCTCGTCCTCAAAATCCCCGAGCATGTTTATCACTTCGCTGTATTTCTCAACTTTTTCTTCATTTTTAATTTCTTCATTATCGTCCTCATATACAAGCGGACCTGTATCTCCGACGTTTTCTGTCTTTTCTTTTGCTTCGTCGTTGTCTTCGTACGCAACGTTTTCTATATCGATGTTTATCTGTTCGGGCTCTCTGGTGTAATCCGCCATGATTTCATCGGTGTATTTTCTTAACGTGAAATGAATCGTAAGTCCGACAGAGCCGTCAACCGATGCCCAGATTCGTCCGCCGTGGTCCTCGATAATTTTCTTGGCAATGGAAAGACCTATTCCGTTTCCGCCCTTATCGGAGTTTCTCGATGCATCCGAACGGAAGAATCTGTCGAAAATCTTTTCCGTATCTTCTTTGGGAATTCCCATTCCGTTGTCTCTGACATCGACCTGAATGTACTCGCCCATGTCTTTGAGACGCATTCTGATAACGGACCTCTCGGGACATTTGTATTTGATACTGTTTGAAATAATATTGTGAATAACCTTGCTTAACTGAACGGGATCTGCCAAAACGGCGGTGTTTTTCTTAACCCTGTTATCGTAAACGAACTTCATTCCCTGTTCCTGAAGATCGAATATCATCTCGGAAGCACAGTCTCCGAAGTATTCTTCCACGGAAATTCTTCCGAAGTTGTATGTGATTTCTCTGGCATCAATCTTGGAATAACCTGTCAGCTCGTTTATAAGTGCGTTAAGAGCATTGGCTTTGTTGTAAATCGTCTTTATGTAGCGGTCCATCTTTTCTTCGGTATCCGCCACGCCGTCCATGATTCCTTCGACATATCCCCTTATGGATGTAATGGGGGTTTTAAGGTCGTGGGTAATATTGGCTATAAGCTCTTTGTTCTGTTTCTCGGCAAGGTTTCTTCTGTCGCGGTTTTCTTTAAGCTTTATTCTCATCGATTCGAAATCTTTAAAAAGACCTTCGAATTCTGCCTGCTTGGGTTTGATGAGCGAAGTATCGTAATCACCGATTTCGATGTTATGAAGCGCTTTTTTCAACTGGTTGATGGGTTTGATAAATCCGTACATAAGCCAGTTGACGAGCACGATACCGGTCAGTATCACCACACAGAAAATAACGATAGCGGCTGAAATCAGGGACTCTTCAGACATCATAAAGTTAATCTGACCGTCGGCTGCAACCTTCTCAACTATCAAGAATCCGAAACCGTAACGCAAAACCAAATAACTTCCCACCACAAGAAGTGTCGGGACAGTGAAAAAAAGGATAAATGTAATTATCAGTTTTGTATTAAGTTTCATTGATTTTCCTTTTCGCTTTTAAGCCTCTGTCTTAAGCTCTTAAAAAAATCCGTAAGCATTGAGGAACACTCTTCTTCCAAAACGCCTTCTATCTTTTCCACTTTATGATTGAATTTATCCACATTGAAAAGATCGAGTATCGAACCTGCACATCCCGCTTTTTCGTTTTTGCAGCCTATGACAACAAGAGGGATTCTTGCCTGAACGATGGCACCCGCGCACATCTGGCAGGGTTCGAGCGTTACGTACAATACGCAATCCTCAAGTCTCCAGTCTCCTGTCTTTTTGCAGGCTTTGTCTATGGCGGATATCTCCGCATGAGAGAGGGTGTTTTTGTCTTTTTTGCGCCTGTTGTAACCTCTGGCGATAATCTTTCCTTCTCTGACAATGACGCACCCGATGGGCACTTCGCCGATGGCCTCTGCTTTTTTGGCCTGCAGCATGGCCTTTTTCATGAACTTTTCGTGATCGTAATCAAAACCCATTATTCGCAAAACGACAAGGACTGCATTGCAGCCCCTGTCTCCCATTACATTTTTTCTCTTCTGAATATAAGAAATACTCTCGTTCCTTTCGGCTCGGTGTGCATCTTGTCAAGCTCCCAGCCGTCGTGAGCATATTTGTTGAGTTTCTCTTCGAGGGTTTCAAACTCCTCTGCGCCGAGATGTCCGGTTCTGGGTCTCTCGGATTCCGTATTAAAGGAATTGATGAAATCAACTTTGTAGACGTATTGTTTGTTGGTAAGTCTGTCAATCTTCGTATGAATGGACGAAACCGTATTTACAAGACATAAATCAAGCGCATCTCTCAATTCCGCCACAGATGCCTTTTCAAAGATATTGGTCTCGACTATTCTGTTTTTCTTAACGATGATCGTATCATAACCTTCACTAGTCTGAAGAATCTTCTGCTTTGCTATTTCGAGGTTGTCAACTCTTCTTCTGTATCCCTTTTCATCAAGATATGCGAGAGCAACCGCAGTAAGATTGTCATCATTTTTTTCAAGTCCCGTGTCAATAAGTTCCTCCGTCTCATCAATATAAGACGACTGGATGCGTGTATTCTTCCTGATTTCATCCAGCATAAGCTTTTTCAAATCTGCCATTTCCCGTACCCCTTTTTATTATTGTTTCCTTTTTTTGTCACACATTATATTTATAATAACTTATTTTTTCCCGTAAAAAAACAGTTATCAGTAACCAATGACTTTTATTTCATGTAATTTTACTGCCAGACCTTAAGACATTATTTGACAACTGTGATATAATAACCACAATAGATTGTGCTTTTAAATATATAAAGCTTTACAAAACCACTATATGGTCGATTGAGACCAATAGCCGTATCCGGAGGTTTGTCATGAAAATTCACGGCTTGAGTAAAACAACTTTACTCGATTATCCATCTCATCTCGCCTGCACCGTTTTCACGGGACACTGCAACATGCGCTGTCCTTTCTGTCAAAACGGCGAACTCGTTCTCTGCCCGGACTCCGAACCCGGAATTCCGGAAGAAGACTTTTTCTCTTTTCTCGATTCAAGAAAAGGGCGCCTTGAAGGCGTGGCCATAACCGGCGGCGAACCCACGGTAAATGCGGATCTTGTCGATTTTATCAAAAAAATCAAGGAACGCGATCTGCTTGTAAAACTCGATTCGAACGGATTAAGACCCGATGTGTTGAAATACCTTATCGACAATTCGCTTATCGATTATGCGGCAATGGATATCAAATCTTCAAAAGAAGGTTATCCTTTGGCATCCGGTATTAAAAACATCGATATATCCGCGATTGAAGAATCCGTAAATATTCTCATGAGTTCATCAATCGAATACGAATTCAGAACCACGGTAATGAAAGAGCTTCATACCGAAAAGGAATTCCGTTCGATTGCCGAATGGATAAAAGGCTGCAGGGCATATTATCTTCAGTCCTACCGTCATTCGGAAACCATTCTTTCTCATATGATGGATGATGAATTCCAATCTCTTTATCCCAAGGAATTCACTCCCTACAAAAACGAAGAACTCAAGGAAATCTGCGATCTTTTGATTTCGCTTGGTGTCAATGCGTCGCTTCGAGGCATCGCCTAGATTTTCTCTTTTTCTTCTACGAATTTCACGTAATTTACTACCATAAGGGCTATTCTGAAAGTTAAGGCGTCGTTAAATTCTCTTACATCGAGACCTGTCGACTGCTTTAACTTTTCTATTCTGTAGCCAAGTGTATTTCTGTGAATGTAAAGCTGTCTTGCCGTTTCGGATACGTTGAAGTTGTTATCAAGGAACGCATTGACCGTTCCGATGACTTCCTCGTCAACTTCCTCGGGCATTTCTTCTCCGAACACTTCCTCCACAAATATCTTGCAAAGGTTAACCGGAAGCTGATAGATAAGACGGCCGATTCCGAGTGAATCGTAAGCCATAATCGTCTTTTCCGAATAAAAGATTGCCCCGACATCAAGTGCCATTTTGGCTTCCTTGTAAGACTGCGAAAGCAAACGGAGATCTTCAGTGACCGCTCCGTAAGCAACTCTTGTCTTTATCATTACTTCGGTGTTTAAAATCTCCTCGATGCACTTTGCCATTTCTTCAATGTTATCAAGGTCTTCGTCTTCACCGAGAGTGTGAATCAAAATTACATTTCTGTCGTCAACGCTGACCGCATAATCGCCTTCTTCGGCAAATGCGCTCTTTAATGCGAGCATTGCCTCTACGGATTTGTCTCTGGGAACCTCAATCACATATACGATTCTTTTGCTGTTGTGTGCAATTCCGAGTTTCCTTGCCCTGTTGTAAATATCAACCGAAAGAAGGTTGTCGAGCAAAAGATTCTGGAAATAAATCGTATTGTCAAACTGTTCTCTGTAAGCCACAAGCAGATGTGTCAGTTCGTTAACGCAGATTTTTCCGAAAATATATGTATCTGCCGGATTTCCTTTTGCGGCAAGCACGAATATCGGTTCATCGTCTTCTTTTACTTTAAAAAGAGTTACGTCGCCGATTATCTGAGAGTCCGCTTTTGAAGAAAAGAATTCAAGCATCTGGTCGGTTCCGGGGATTTCCTTGCCCGTTGCCGCCATCAAAAGGCCCTGTCCGTCAATCACAAAGAAATCCGTCTTCGAGACCTCTTTCAATTCTTCTATGGTGGTTTGAATTACCTGTTTTGTAATCATGGTTACTCCTTAAATCGATTCTACTTAAAGAAAGGGAACCAGTTCTTTTTGTTGTCTTCGGGTTTGCCCCATACTTCCTCTGCCACTTCCCAAGCGGATTTCTTTTCTTTCTTTTCCGGTGCGGGAGCAGCTTTTTGATCTATTACGGATTTCTTTTCCGTATCTTTCGAAGCTTTGTCCGAATTTGAATCTTTCTCGGACTTTTCAGCCTTTGAATCCGAAGAAGCCTTTTCGCCCTTTGATTCCTTCTGTGCATTTTCGCTCTTTGAGGCTTCGGCGTTTTTGTCGGCTTTTTCAGCTTTTTCATTCTTTGAATCAGCTGTATTCTTTTCAGCCTTCTCTGCCTTTTCGGCTTTCTCTGCCTTCTCACCCTTTGAATCGGCTGAGTTTTTCTCTGCCTTCTCGCTCTTTGAATCGGCAGCATTCTTTTCAGCCTTTTCCGACTTTTCGCTCTTTTCGGCTTTCTTATCCTGCTTCTCTGCCTTTACATCTTCTTTTGAAGAATTCTTGTCCTTTGCATCGGACTCGGCATTTTGAGCTTCTTTTTGTTTGCTCTTTCCTTCGCCCTTTTCGGAATTGCCCTTACCCTTTTCGGATGTATTCTTTTCCTTCGGGGATTCGCTCTTTGAAGCAATATCGATTTCTTCGCCTTCAAGGTCAGAAACAACCGCATTTGCGCTCTTTACGTTTTCTTCCCTGACTTTGTTTATTTCAACGCTTTCTTCATTCTTTACTTTTGTTTCCTTAGCTTCCTCAGCTTCGGTAATGGTTATTCTCTTTCTGTCGCTTTCGGAAATGATGGCTTTAAAGACGCTCGCGGATTCAGCGGGAAGAGTAATCTTAACCTTTCCGTCCGCAGTTGCCACAATCGGTGTGTCAAATGAGAAACCGTCCCTTCCCGTAAATGCGATTCTTTGCATCTTGGCATTATCGGGAACTCCGATTCTCCAGACAGCAACTTCTTTTTCAATCTCGTGGGGATTGTTGTTGACCATAACCACAATCTGCTCTTCTTTGTCGAATCTTCCGTATGCAAGATAATTGTAATCTTCGCCGAGGTTCATAAGCGAACCCGTAAGCAAAACGGAATTGAGCTTGTGGACTCTTATCATCTGTTTGTGGAATTCGATTAATTCTCTGTCCTCGTGACCCCAGGGATATGTTCTTCTGTTGTCGGGATCCGTAAAACCGCAAAGTCCGGCCTCGTCCCCGTAATAAATCGTGGGCGCACCGGGCCAGGTCATCTGCATTACCACGGCTTCTCTGAATACTGCCTTGTTGACACCATCTTCCGCAGCCTTCGATCCGAGAGTATGCATTCTTCCGACCTTTCGGTTGGTTCTCGTCAAGAATCTTGAATGGTCGTGGTTGCTTAATTCGTTCATCGAAACCTGAAGTGACGAATTCGTAAAATTGGTGCCGTGATGAGTCATGGCGCCCCAGAAGCTCTCAGCGTTTCCGAGCAGGTCTTCTCTGTAATCGTCACTGTGCTTTTGCATACCTGTCAAAAACCATGTTACCGGCTCCATAAAAGCATCATAGTTCATGACGGTATCCCATTCATCGCCCATAAGCCAGTCTCTTGAATATCCGTAATGCTCGGCAATTATTACCGCATTCGGATTGGCAAGCTTAACGGATTTTCTGAATTCTTTCCAGAATCTGTGGTTAAATTCGGGCGAATGACCGAGGTCTGCCGCAACATCAAGTCTCCATCCGTCGGCATTGTACGGCGCGGAAACCCATTTACGGCCTATTTTCATAATATAATCCGTAAGTTCCCTGCTGCCCTCGTAATTAAGCTTTGGTAAAGTATCATGACCCCACCATCCGTCGTAGCTTGGATTGTACGGCCAGCAGTCATCCTTATGGAATCTGAAATAATCCTTGTAAGGGCTGTCCTGAGAGATGAAAGCGCCTTTTTCGTAGCCCTCTTCATTCTCATATATTCTTTCTCTGTCGAGCCATTTGTTAAACGAACCGCAATGGTTGAAAACACCGTCGAGGATTACTTTCATTCCTCTCTTGTGCGCTTCTTTTACAACCTTTGCAAAAAGCTCGTTGCTGGCTTCGAGGTTCTTTTTGTTTGTTACACGATTGATATATCTTGTCGCAAAGCGGTTTTCCTTCTGACCGTTTTGTAAAAGTTCTCCTTCATCAACCACGATTTTGCCGATATGGGGATCGATGTAATCATAGTCCTGAATATCGTATTTATGATTGGAGGGCGATACAAAAAGAGGATTGAAGTAAATAACATCGATGCCGAGATCCTCGAGATAATCCATCTTGTCCAAAACGCCCTGAAGATCTCCGCCGTAAAATTCCCTTACACCCATCTGTGCGGGATATTTGTCCCAATCCGTAACCTGCTCGCTGTATCCGTCAAGATAGGTGTATTCGTTGGTCAAAACATCGTTTGAGGTGTCACCGTTATAAAATCTGTCCACGTAAATCTGGTACATAACGGCTCCCTTTGCCCATGTAGGTGTTCTGAAACCGGCTATGATTCGGAAGTTATAATATTCCTGGATTTCTCTTGTTATGCCCCTGGAATTGTAATAGCAAATTACTTTTCCGGCATAAATCTTGAAATAATATCCGAATGTTTTTTCATCCATGGAAATGACGCAGGAATAATAATCGAACATGGAATCCATTTCGGTCTTAACCATCTCAAAAGATTTTTCGCCCGAAATGACATATACTGCATCTACATTATTCTTTGCGGTCCTGAATTTGATAGTGACTTTTTCTTTTAGACGCGGTTCGCAAGGTGTAACATAATCCTGCGTTGTATCTGAGAACAGAGCCTGTTTGTTGAGGACAGGTCTCATATTGAGAATATATTGAAAGCTGTTTGAAAGCTTGTTTCTTTCTTCTATGTTCATAGTGCACCCCATTGCAAATACATACATAGATTATTTTACCGCTTTCTAGGCTTTTTTTCAATAAAAAGGGCGTATTGCCGGAGCAAAAAATCATTGTTTTTTTTGCCCTTTCAAACATACGCCCGAAAAAAATTTTTAATGTTTATTTTGTAAGTTTTGTCTTATTCTTTCTTCTTCTTTTTCCCTGTTCCAGATTCCGCTGAATCTGGCTTCGGTTCCCTTTTTGATACGCTTAAAATTGCAGAAATGCTTGGATATGATAATCATTCCCACAAAAGAAACAATCGTGGCACCGATCGGATCTTTGGTCACGCAGTAATAAATAATCGGGATGGATGCGGATGCAAATGTGGTGACAAGGCAAAGATAATCCGTTACAAGCAGAATCACCACGGCACATGCCGCCATAAGCAAGGCTGCTTTTAAGTTAAATCCGAGAATCAGTCCGCAAAGACTGGCAAATCCCTTTCCGCCCCTGAATTTTAAAAAAACGGGGAAAATATGACCGAAAACGCAAACGCTCGCACAGAGTATCCCGGCAAAAGTAAATTCGGGAATTAAAGTTTCCGCCATTTTATAACAGAAAAATGATTTGAAAATATCAAAAAGTGCCGTAAACGCGCCGGCTCTTTTTCCGACATTTATCAATACATTCGATGCTCCTGCATTTAAAGAACCTCTTTCTCTTATATCATATCCTTTTTTTTGACCGATCAGATATGCGGGATTGATACATCCGATCAGGTAACTGATGATTGCAAAAATTAATGTCTTCATAATATCTGCCCTCTCTTCAATACATGTTTCCCTCTGTTAAGCCCATATTATCCGACAAAAATTAAGTATTTTTTAACTTTTTTAACCAAATTTGTGAACTTATTTAAAACAAATTAAAAAACCGGCGAAGAATCAGATGTTCTTCGCCGGTAGTAATTAGAAAAATTACAGTCTTTCCTTCTTCTCGATATCAAGGAAATATTTGTATGTATCAACGGTAATCTCACCGCAGGCTTCTTCGTCGCACGCAATGATTGCGGCATTGTGCATCTGAAGTGCGCTGCAGGTCCATTTCTGGCTTACTCCGCCTTCAACCGTGGCTGCAAGTGCTCTTGCCTTGTTGTGTCCTGAAATAAGAACCAATACTTCCTTGGAATCGGTAACTGTTCCGATACCTACGGAAAGAGCCTGTGCAGGTACTTTCTCGGGATCGTTTCCGAAGAATCTTGAGTTAACGATACGTGTATCCGTTGTTAAATCTCTTACACCTGTTCTTGATGCAAGCGATGTATAAGGCTCGTTGAATGCGAGATGTCCGTCAACGCCGATTCCGCCCATAAACAAATCGATTCCGCCGTATGATGCAATCTTCTTTTCGTAATTTGCACATTCCTCCTCGGGATTGTCTGTCATACCGTTTAAGATATTGATATTCTCGGGTTTCATGTCAACAAGATGATTGAAAAGATTGTCATGCATGAAATACCAATAGCTCTGATCATGGTCTTTCGGAAGTCCCAGATACTCATCCATATTGAATGTAACGACATTTGCAAAAGATACTTCTCCCGCCTTGTTCATTCTTACAAGCTCTTTGTATACACCGATGGGTGAAGAACCTGTGGGAAGACCGAGTACAAAAGGTCTGTCTTCCTTGTGAGCGTTAATCTTCTTTGCAATGTAATTTGCAGCCCACTTGCACATCTTGTCATAATTGTCCTGTATTACTACTCTCATATAAAAATCTCCTTATAATAAATTTGCGTAATCAGACTAATCCTTCTTTGTTTTGAAAGATTAATCCTTAAGCCATATGAATTTATATGAGAGACTCTCTGTTACAGTTTTGATTCTGCTTTTTGCTTTCTCTCTGACGACATTTCTGCCGTGACGGTACCCGCCGAATATTTCGATAACCGCCAACCTCGTCACCCTTTACGGGCCCGGCGCTAATAACGTTTCCTTCCTCCGCGAAAACGAAATTTTAATTTCAAACATTTACATTATATAGGTTTATTTTCATTTTGAAAACAAAAAACCCTAAAACGTAAAAAAGACAGTCATCACTGATCTGTCCTTTTTAGAGAAGGTATTTCTTCTTATGGGGTATAGCAAAAAACTATGATGTATTGGGGGGTTACAAATAATAATATACCAACCCCCCTAATTTATTGCAATCCGCGAAATTCACAAATTTGTCAATGAATTTAAAATTCTTTTGTGCAATATTACCAAGTAATGGCAGGATTCATTGCATTTTCGAAGGTTTTTTCGAATTCTTCTCTTGTAATTCTTTCTTTTTCAATAAGAAGTTTCGATACTTCGTGAAGAACTTTTTCATGTTCTCTCAAAATCTTTTCCGCTTCTTTGTAACATTCGTCGATAATTGCTCTTACTTCCTCGTCGATGGCTGCTGCCGTCTTGTCGCTGTAAGGCTTGGTATGTGCGAGATCTCTTCCGATGAATACCTCATCGCCGTCGTTCTCGTAGTTAATCATTCCGAGTTTCTCCGACATACCGTATCTGACTACCATGCTTCTTGCAATTTCGGTAGCTTTCTGAATATCGCTTGAAGCACCGGTTGTAATATCTTCGAAGATAATGGATTCCGCAATGCGGCCGCCGAGAGATACCATGATTCTGTGCTTCATCTTGCCCTTTGTGGAGAACATGTCGTCATTCTCGGGAAGGGGCATTGTGTAGCCTGCTGCCGAAACACCCGTGGGAATAATGGAAATCGTATAAACGGGATCCATATCCGGAAGCACGTGGAAGAGAATCGCATGTCCCGTCTCGTGATAAGCAGTGATTTTCTTTTCCTTTTCGGAAACAATCTTGCTCTTTTTCTCGGTACCGATTCCGGTCTTTATTATTGCTTTCTTTATATCTTCGTCATTGATGTATGCCGCATCTCTCTTTGTGGCGATAATGGCGGATTCATTCAAAAGGTTTTCAAGATCCGCACCCGTATAACCTGCAGTGGTTCTTGCTATTTCATCAAGATTGACGTCGCTGCCCAGATTCTTGTTTTTCGAATGAACTTCAAGAATCTCTTTTCTTCCCTTTACGTCAGGTCTTCCGACCATTATCTTTCTGTCAAAACGTCCGGGACGAAGGATTGCGGGATCGAGAATGTCCACACGGTTTGTAGCTGCAAGCACGATAATTCCGCTGTTTTCGGAGAAACCGTCCATCTCTACGAGCATCTGGTTTAAGGTCTGCTCTCTTTCGTCATGGCCGCCGCCCATACCGGTACCGCGTCGTCTGGCTACGGCATCGATTTCATCGATAAATACGATACAGGGCTTGTTGGCATTGGCTTCTTCAAAAAGGTCTCTTACTCTCGAAGCTCCGACACCTACGAACATTTCCACGAAATCCGAACCGGAAATGCTGTAGAAAGGAACTCCTGCCTCACCTGCAATGGCTTTGGCCAAAAGAGTCTTACCTGTTCCGGGAGGGCCCTCAAGGAGAATACCTTTGGGAATTCTTGCACCCATCTTTGCATATTTTCCGGGATTCTTTAAAAAGTCTACTATTTCGCTTAAATCTTCTTTTTCTTCATCAAGTCCGGCAACATCCTGAAGTCTCTTGTGATTGTCCTTAATCATCTTTGCACGGCTCTTTCCGAAATCCATCAGTTTTCCGCCGTTGCCGCCGCCTGACAAACCGGACATCATGTTGAGCATGATTACAAAGAAGAATACGCAGACAACTGCCATGATAATGGTGGGAAGAAGAGAAATAAACCAGTTTTCACCGGGTACTTCGCTTACAGCCGGATCGATTCCGTAGCTTCTTATCCACTCTTCGGCTTCATTGGTATTGGTAACGTTTAAAACTTTTTCCTGTCCGTCTTTTAATGTAACGTATACCGAACCGCCGTTTGAATTAAGCTTTTGCTCAATGCTGGCGCTTAATACCATGTTTTCCTCGAGCTGTTTTTCAAGCATTCCTCTTGTGTAAGGCTTGATACCCATAAGGGCGTTCGTATCGAGTCTGGAAATAAATATACCGATTATTATCAGTATCGTAATCAGTAATAATGCACCGAAAAGTCTCGGTCCTTTGTTGTTGTTCACTTATGCCTCCTAAAAAATTATTTAAGTACTTCGTTGTCTATTTCAACCTTTCCTATATAAGGAAGGTTTCTGTGTCTCTGATCGTAATCAAGTCCGTATCCTACCACGAAATAGTCGGGGATTTGAAATCCGGTATAATCAACCGGAACCTCAACCACTCTTCTGTCGGGCTTGTCAAGAAGTGTGCAAAGCGCCAGACTTGCGGGCTGTCTTGATTTCAAAAGATCGAGGAGATGGCTTAATGTTCTTCCGGAATCAATGATATCTTCCACTACTATTACATTCTTGCCCTCAATGGATTCTTCGAGGTCTTTGATAATCTTGATGTGGCCGCTTGAAGCGGTTCCTTTGCCGTAGCTTGAAACCGACATGAAATCAATCTTTACGTCGAGATTGATTCTCTTGGCAAGTTCGCACATGAAGAAACTTCCGCCTCTTAATACACATATCAAAAGCAATTCCTTGCCTTCGTAATCCTTTGTAATCTGTTCGCCTATTTCACGAATTCTTTTATTGACTTCCTCTTCGGAAATCATTACGGTAATCTTTTCCATTTTTAACTCCTTTAACCGATCGGAGGCTCATTATACTTGGCAATCAAAATCTTTTTAGTGTCGCTTCCTACCTTATAATAGTTGCTTATCCTGTGTCCAACGACCCATAAAACATGTTCTCCGTCAGCGAGAAGAACAATCTCATCCCTCTCGTTTAAGGGTATCTTTTCATCGGTCATGTAGTCGGACAGAAGCTTTTTCTGATTATCTTTATTTATGGTAAGATAATCGCCGTCCTGTCTGAACCTGACACTCGGACAATATTTAATTTTATCATAGTCAAACCATTTCGTGTACAAATCAGTGGGAATATTTTGTGAAAAGTCTATGTCCTTTACCTCGATGGAAAGATTTTTAAGCTTTTCTTCTTTCTTTGATTTGTTCTCTTCGCTTTTCTTTACAATTGAGACACCTTCGTACTCGCGAAGGGCTTCCATATTATAGATGAGGTCTCTTTTTCGCCCGGTCTGAGCGTCAAAAAGCAAAAGAATCGCCTCAATCTGAACTCCCGAAATATCCCTCGCCTTGCCGGCGCTTTCGGTCAGCGCCCGATGAATCACTCTTTTTATAAGAGCCGGGTGTTCTTTTTTTATCCCTTCCTTAATAAGAATCCTCTCATTGTCTGAAACAACAAATTCACTCCATAAAGAATCCGTCTGAATCCTAAGGAAATCTTCTATTTCGCCAAGCTGCCCTGCGCAGGAAGCCATGTGATTTACGGCTTTTTCGGTAATTTCGTTCATCGTGGGTATGATTTTGTGTCTGATTTTGTTTCTCGCATAATCATCCGAGAAATTGGTCTCATCTTCCACATGAGAAATTCCTTTTTCTCCCAGATACTCCTCAATCTGCGCTCTGGTAAGACAAAGAAGCGGTCTTATCAGATTGTCTTTTTTGCACTTTACGGAAGAAAGACCTGCAATGCCCGTTCCTCTGGCCATATTGAAAATAAGGGTTTCCGCAAGATCGTCCATGTGATGTGCCACGGCGATTTTATAATTGCCGACACCGTATTTTTCGTCTCCCGCTTTTGAAAAAAGCCTGTATCTTTCGTTTCTTCCGGCTTCCTCCAAAGAAAGGCCGTCTCTTTTTGCGACAGCGGGACAGTCGATTTTAAAAGACAAATAATCCGCATTAAGCTTTTTGCAAAGCTTTTCGACAAATTCTTCATCACGTCCGGCAGTCTCTCTTATCATGTGATTTACATGTACTGCCGTTATTTTAAGGTCGTATTCGTCTTTTAATTCATTCAATATATAAAGAAGACAAACAGAATCAGCCCCGCCGGAAACGCCGAGGATAAGATTGTCTCCCTTAGTAAGGAGTTTGTTCTTTTTTATATATTCATGCACCGTTTTCATATGTACTTATATTAGCGAAAACTAACGGTTTCTGCAATCCGTCATTTTCCCTCTTTATGAATAAAAAAGAGGCAATTCATTTGAACTGCCCCATTAAGTTCTATTTTGTAACAAACAATATTTCGTTATCGTGAACCAGTCTGTATTTTTCTCTTGCAACCTCTTCGTAATAAGCTGTTGTCTTTGTGTACATTGCGTACTCGGCAATCTCATCGCTTCGTAATTCTTCGGCTGCTATGAGGTTTTGATACTTTTCGATCTCGGCGTCATAAGTTCTTTGTTTATTTCTTAAGGAAGCACATCCTATGCTTACCGCGCCGACCAAAGCGATTATCAAAAATAAAACCACTATCGGAGTGATCAAAGAACTCTTTTTAAATTTTTGAATTCTGTACGCCGGCACATGCCACCACTTCATCGAAATTTTCCCCTGTAAACCGAATAAATCAACTGATTTAACTTCCATGTCTACCACAGTTGACATAAATAGTTTACTGTTTTCGGGTTTTACTGTCAAATGTTTTTTGGCAAATTATGTAACCTTTTTTAAAAAAATTTTTTAAATCGAACATTCGTTTTGTGTAGATTTTACGGGCATCTTCGGCATGTATTATTAAATATGCATTGTGCTCTTATGTTAACCTCAAAATATGGTATGGGGTTACATAAGTTCATACATATCCTTAGCGTCTTCCTTATGAATTGTCTCTGTAATGCGAAGTACTTTCGCTGTAACCGTTTTTTCTCCGAATTTTATTCCGATTACATCTCCGATATTAACATCTGTTGATGCTTTGGCAACCTTATCGTTAATGGTCACCCTTCCGGCATCGCATGCCTCGTTGGCAACGGTTCTTCTTTTTATAAGTCTTGATACTTTTAAATATTTGTCGAGTCTCATATTTTCTCCCTTAAGATTATCGCTATCCGGTTTTTCGGATAAGTCTCAATCTTTCGTCAAAAAAAGGACAGCCGAAAAGCTGTCCTTTTATCGTAGAAATGTTAATTATTTCTTCTTGTTAACTTTGTCCTTTAAAGCCTTACCAGCTTTGAACTTAGGAGCCTTGGAAGCTTTGATTTTGATCTTTTCTTTTGTTAAAGGATTAAGACCTGTTCTGGCAGCTCTTTCAGCAACTTCGAATGTACCGAATCCAACTAACTGAACCTTTCCACCCTTCTTTGTTAACTCTGTACCAACTACGTCGATAAAAGCAGCGAGAGCCTTGTCAGCATCTTTCTTTGATAAACCAGCCTTGTCAGCCATAGCTGCAACTAATTCTGTCTTGTTCATTATGAACTCCTCCTATACCATTTTTTACAATTTTGCCGTGCTTTGTTTAGCACTATACTATTTATAGTGGTTTTTCGGTCATTTGTCAAGGTAAAATGCCTAAATATGCGCATTTTTTCATACTTTTACCACATAATATAGTGATTTTTCAGTATTTTTGATAAATCAGACTCCAAAACAGTGCCGATTTGTCACTTTTTAGTCTCTATCCGAGCCTTTCAAGGTATATATTTCCGTTATCTTTAAGCTGTTTCCTGAGCTCTTTATAGTCAGGGAGAATTTTCGATACTTCGCTCCAGAATCTTTTCGAATGATTCATCTCTTTTCTGTGACAAAGTTCATGCACTACAACATATCTCATGACTCTCTCCGGAAGAAGCACCAGCAGGCAGTTAAAGTTAAGGTTGCCTTCAGCCGTACAGCTTCCCCACAGAGTCCTTTGTGCCCTTATCGATATATGATTGTAGGTCACCCCGATTATCGGTGCATAATAATCCACCAGAATCGGTATCTCACGTTTGGCTTTTTTCTTTATTATTTTAAGCTCGGTCTCGCTGAAGGGTTCGACTTCGCCTTTTTCTTCATTTCTTAATTCAATCTTTTCGAGGTTCTTTTTTAACCAGTCCGCCTTGCTCTCTACGAAGTTTCTGGCCTGTCTGTCCGAGATCCTGTTCGGGATTCTCACATACACTCTTCCGTCGGGCTTAATCTCGATGGCCATGGTTTTTCGCGAACTTCTTATGATTTTGTATTCGACTCTCATATCTTTTTCCGTTTGACGTTTAATCGTCTTTTTTCCCTTGAATATTATAGCACAGATTGGTTCTTATTTGTGGGGTGTGTTGTAATCGTTTCCTTATTTTGATATAATTTATTGGATTATGTAAAAAAAACGAGGTCTTTTATGATATTAAATTTCGATGCCATGATTCTTTTGTGGATTCAGGAAACTCTCAGGAACCCTGTTTGCGACAGTATTTTTAAATTTATCACTCATTTGGGAGACAACGGATATTTTTGGATCGGTCTCTCTCTTATTCTCTGTATTTTTAAAAAGACGAGAAAAGCGGGAATTTTTGCTTTGGTTGCGCTTCTTTTCTCCGTAATCGTAAACAATGCCCTGCTTAAAAACATCATCGGAAGACTCAGGCCTTATGAAATCATAGCCGGCCTTGAATGTATCATAAAACATGCGACGGATGCTTCTTTCCCTTCGGGCCATACGGGCTCGTCGTTTGCGGCAGCCACAGCTTATCTTTTAAAGCTTCCCAAAAAGATTTCCATTCCGACGCTTGTCATGGCATTTCTTATAAGTCTTTCAAGACTTTACGTGGGCATTCACTACCCCACCGATGTTATTGCAGGCGCAATCTCAGGTGTCGCACTTGGTATTCTGGCTTGCCTTATCGGTGAGTTTGTGATTAAAAAATGGCAGGAAAAGCATCCAAAGAAAGTTAAGGTCGAAGAAACGAAGACCGAGGACGTTAACGCAGAAGATTAATTTGACCAAAAGGATTTAGCAATGAACGCTACAGTTATTATTCCGAGTTTAAACCCGGATGAAAAAATAATATCGACAGTGCAAAGCCTTGTTGACGTGGGTTTTGATGATATCATCCTCGTGGACGACGGCAGCAAGGACGAATTTAAGAAGCGCTTTGAAGAAGCAAAATACTTTTCAGGCGTAACGGTGCTTGTTCATGAAGTAAACAAAGGCAAAGGCCGTGCCATGAAGACGGCTTTTGAATACATTTTAAACAACAGACCGAATAAACCAAACGTAATTACGGTTGACGGCGACGGACAGCATCTCGCCGTGGATGTAAAAAAATGTATCGAGCTTCTCGAAGAGAATCCCCATGCATTCGTTATGGGTGTTCGTAATTTCAATGATGAAAATGTTCCCGCAAGATCCAGATTCGGAAACAAAATCACAAGAACCGTTTTCAGACTTTTATGCGGAATTAAAGTAAGCGATACCCAGACCGGGCTTCGTGCGATTCCTTTTGAACATCTTCCTTTAATGCTCCAGATTGACGGCGACAGATATGAATATGAAACAAACCAGCTCTTTGCCGTAAAGCAGGCGGGAATCGAATTTAAGGAAACCGTAATCAACACTGTATATATAGAAGAAAATCAGACTTCGCATTTCAGACCGATCCGCGATTCGATTCGTATTTACGGCGTGATTATCAAATATATCGCAAGCTCGCTCGCTTCCACTCTCGTTGATGTATCGCTGTTTACTTTGTTAAACATCATCTTCGGAAAACTCGGTTTTTCGAATGAGTTAAGAATTATCCTTGCAGAAGCGATTGCACGTATAATCAGTTCGTTTGTAAACTTCTCTTTAAACAGAAAAGTTGTTTTCAAATCAAAAGAAAAATTCGGCTCTACGATGCTTCGTTACTACATTCTCTGTGTATGTCAGCTCGCGGCTTCAACGGGTCTTGTATATCTGTTCTCGACAATTATTTTCAAATTAAGCGACGGAAGTCTCTTTGATACACTCATTAAAATTGTCGTAGACACATTCCTTTTCTTCTTAAGTTTCAGAATTCAGCAGACCTGGGTTTTCGCCACAAAGAAGAAAAAATAAAGTTACACATATTCGGAGGTTTTATTTTTCATGCTTAAAAAAATTCTGGGTATTGCAGGCAAAGCAGGTCTTGTAATCCTTGTAACACTGATAATATTTTTGGGAACTTTTTACATCATGCTTCAAAAGTGCTGTAACGGGCCTTCGGAAGCGGCAAGAACACTTTTCATTACCACCATTCTTGAGACGGGACAGCTTAAGTTCCTCGCAAACTGGGTGTGCAGCGATGAAGAAATTCAAAAAATCGTTGATATGAACTCGATGGAAAAAGTCGACACAACCGTCGATACTTCCCTCATCTCCATAAATCCAAGCGACGATAATCCGGAGTCGGGCGAAAGCAATCCCTATGCGGATGAAGAATTCGATGAAAACGGAATCAGAATCGAGGAGATTTCCGGTCGTACTTTCTTTGCCAAGATGATGATTATCAAGGATCCCTCTCAGGTAGTTATGGCCACAACAAGCCAGAACGGTTCCTGGGGCGAGTACGGTAAAAACCTCGATGAGATTATAAGCGACCGCGGAGCCATCGGCGGCGTAAATGCAGGTATTTACGTATCCGTGGGCAACAAGGGCGGACAGCCTCTCGGTGTAGTCGTTGAAAACGGTCAAATTACATACAATCAGCCTTCGGGACTTACAGGACTTTATATGATCGGATTCAACAATGACAATATTTTAATCATCAAAGATCTCACCGGAATGTCGAGTGCCGATTTTGAAAACTATGTTAAAACCGAAGGAATCAGGGATGCACATTGCTTCCAGGAAGAATCCTCCGATTCGAATAACCATTTTGTTTCGCTTATTTCCAACGGCGAAGCACGTGTACTTAACGGAACAGGTTCGGGTGCCAATCCCAGAACCGCCATCGGTCAGCGTGCCGACGGTGCAGTTCTTTTCCTCGTAACCGACGGCAGAGGTGCGAGCGGCCATCTTGGTGCAACCGCCTCCGATCTTATCGGTATCATGCAGGAATACGGCGCAATAAATGCTGCCAATCTCGACGGCGGAAGTTCATCTTCCATGGTTTATAACGGTGCTTATGAAATGTCGAGCGTAACCTTCTATTACAAGAATTCATCATGGAAATTACCGACAGCTTTTGCGGTAATGCCCAAGAACTAAGGAGGAAGCGAAATGGCAAACGAAAATAATCAGCAAAACCGTCAGCCCTCCATGAGAGAACTCGCCAACGAGCGTATGAGAAAGCTTCGCGAGGAAAGAAACAATTCAGGAGAGCGCAGAGTATCCTCTGACGAAGGAAATATAAAAAGAACATCGGAAAACAGGGCATCTTCGGATGAAAGAAGCGTAAGACGAAACGCCTCCGACGAAAGGCCTGTAAGAAGAACCTCAGAAGAAAGACCCGTAAGAAGAACATCCGAAAGCAGATCTTCTGCCGAAAGAGAAGCTTCAAGACGAACAAATACTTCAAATACAGAATCCCAAAGACGACAGGGTGCTTCTCCTTCAGGAAGGAATCAGGCTTCCAAAAGAGTTGCAGCAAGAGATGCAATCGAGACGGAAAGAAGAAGTCAAAGCCACAGTGCTTCAAGAAGCAATTCTTCAGGTGCAAAGAGAACATCTCACCAGGCACAAAAGAAAAAGAAATCTCCGGTCTTTTGGATCGGACTTGCGATATATACGGTTATTTTGCTTGTTTTATCTTTTGCATTTTTAAAGTATACGGATGCATGTCTTAAAAAGTATGAAAACTCTCAGTCCGAAAACTTCATGGCTTCATACATTAACGAGTTTGAAGACAAAGTCAAAACCGGTTCGTTTACTCCCGACGACTTTACTTTCAAAGGTCTGGATTTAACATTCGCTAACAGCAATGCACTGCTTGAGAATTATATAGAAACACTCGAATCCCATACTTCTTTCAGTTTTGAAAAAGATCCGACAAGCTATATTACCGAAGCTCCCGTTTACAATATCACCTCTGACGGAGAAACGGTTGCCAAGGTTACACTTAAGGCTGTAAGCCAGACAAAGATTTTTGCCATCCTCACAATTATGGATTGGGCCGTGGATACCATTGAACCGGTATGCAGCATAGATGTCGTAAATTACACCTTCTCGGTTCCCGAAGGATATTCACCCGTTATCGACGGTCTTCACGTAAGCGATGATTACATGACAGGCAATGTTGAAGAAATTCCCGAATTTGCGTATGTGTCAAAATACGTGGATATGCCTTCATACGTTGAATACAAAGTCGAAAATGTGGTAAGCGGCTCTTCTATCAAGGTTTTAAATGCCGCAGGCGAAGAAGTACCCATTGAAATAAACGGCAATAAAATTCGCGCTTCTTACTCTTCCGCTTCCGCAACATTAAGCGATGACAGGAAAAATGAAGCCCTTTCGATGATTCAGACCTACGAAGATTTCAACACCTCCGATTTAAGCGGTGCAAATCACGGTCTTGCAACTGTTCAGTCCTTCCTAATCAAGGATTCGGACTACTGGAATATGGCAAAGCAATGGGCAACGGGTGTAGACATCACATTTACATCCGCTCATACATTTGACGATCCCAAATATACAAATGTTGTTGTGGATAATTATTGTGAATACTCCGATATCTGCTACTCGCTTCACATCGCCTTCTCAAAGAACATGATTCTTACGAGAACCAAGGAACGAATCTCCAACGATTTCGACTCGACCATCTTCTTTGTTTATATTGACGATTCGGATGACAATGTCGACAACCCTCACTGGTGTATCGCAGATATGATAGCTACCACAAAAGACAACGAATAAAAGAAGTAATATTATGAACAAAATAAAAGAACTTTATAAGAAATACGAAGAAATCATCATTTATTTGATAGTCGGCGTGCTGACAACCATCGTTTCCTGGCTCGCCTGCTTTGTGGCAAAATTCTTTTTGGATTCCAACATATCCTTTCAGAATTTTCTCATCAACACCATTTCCTGGGTAGTCGGCGTATGTTTTGCCTATCCGTTAAACAGGGCGTGGGTTTTTAAAAGCAAGAACAAACACATTTTGAAAGAGTTCGGCGGATTCGCCGCTTCGAGAATCTCCACATGGGTGCTCGATGTTTTGATCATGTGGTTCTTTGTAAACATCGTTTCGTTTAAAGATTTACTCTTAAAACTTTTATCATACGTAAATCTTACATTCAACGATTTGGATACTCAGGACAAGATTTACTACTGGTTCGTTAAAATCTTCATATCTGCCGTTCTTGTAACGATTGCCAATTACGTATTCAGCAAGTTCCTGATCTTCAATAAAAAGAAGAAAAACAAAACTGATGCCGATGAAAGCGAAACGGAAAACAAAGAAAACAAAGAATAAATCAAAAAAACAGACCTCCGAATATTAAATCCGGAGGTCCTATTTATTTACAATTTAAAGCTCTTATGCTTTGATTCGTCTCTATATATTCTGTCTTTTTCCCTGCTTTTGTTTACCTTTTTCTTTCTTAAATCCCTCTTTGCCATAATGATTTTTTTGTATATGAGAAGGACTGCTGTTACAAGCACAACAAACGCAACAAGCGAAATCAGAATAATCTTAATATTAAGAAACAAAGATTTGCCGTCCTGATTGGAGACGAAGGTAACTTCTTCATCTGTGGCCGTCATATTGTCAGAACCTTCGAAAAGAGTCGTCTTTTGCGTATTCAGTAAAATATCCGCATATCCAACTACGTTTCCGTTAAATGTATACTCTGCCTTTGCAACGGCGTTGACATTGTCGGTATCATATACGACATTCATCTTTAAATCATCGAAAGTCGCATTGTTCGGAAGGATAATTTTGGCGTTGTCGTTAAGCATTAAAATATCCTTCGAATCTCCGAAAATATCCGTTCCGGTCTTAAAGAACCCGCTCTTGTTGGAATCGAAACTGAATTCTTTGCCTTTAATGGACTCGACTGTAAAATTATTAAAGCCGTAATCAAAAAGCGCAATCGTATCGGTAAACTGCGTGGGTGATTCTTCTTTTAATACCACACAGATTAATTCCATTCCGTCTTTTTTGGCGCAGGATACAAGAGTCTGTCTCGCTTTATCCGTATATCCCGTTTTTGAACCCACAAGATATTCGTAATGATATTTCTTTCCTTCCAAAAGCATGTTTTTGGAATTGACCGTAAATTCATCGGGCTGAGTCGCGGTCGGCGTAAATTCCATCTTCGGAGTTCTTGCCATCTTGGCCAAAAGATCGAAGCTGAAAAAATCTCTTGCTATAATTGCCAGATCGTAAGCAGAAGTATAATGGTTGTCGTCGTAAAGCCCGTTCGCATTCATAAAATGCGAATTTTCAAGCCCCAAATCCTCGACTCTTTTGTTCATCATGTTGACGAACTCATCCATGCTTCCGGCTACATGCTCGGCTACGGCATTGGATACTTCATTCGCACTTCCGACAAGAATGGCTTCGAGAGCCTGCTGCATCGGTATTGATTCGCCGGCATCCATACCTACTTTCGAACCGTCCCAGGGAACCGCGTTTACCGCTTCTTTGGAAAACGTTACCATTTCATCAAGATCGCAGTTTTCCATGGCGAGTGTACAGGTTAAAATCTTGGTCGTACTGGCCGGATAAAGACGCTCGTCTATATTTTTTGCATAAAGAATGGCGCCGGTTTTGGCTTCCATAAGTATTGCGGCCTGTGCGGATACTTCGGGTCCCTGAGGCCAGTCCGTAATTGCATTGGACTGAATCGGAAGTGCCTTTCTCGCCTCAGCCAGAGCCTCATAATCGGGAGGATCTTCCGCGAGAACATTTAAAGGTATTGCAAATATCAGGCCTGTCAGCATTACCGACGCAAGTATTCTTTTTATTTTTTTGTTGAATTTCATTAATAACCTCTAAAATCCCAGATTATCATTCACAAGAATGACATGGATTCTGTCTTTATGACGTGAATATCTGGTAATTAAGAATTGGCAGCAAATGGTGTCGGGCGACTTGCAATCAAAGCAGGTTCCTTTTGATGAACAGGGAGTGGAAAGTCCGAATCTCTGCGCATTGGCCGGAGCCGCAATGTTTCTGGCTCTTTTTAGCGCTGAATCAGTGTCGGGACAAACCTTGTTCATGCCTACGATAAAGATTACTTTTTTGGGTCCCTGCGCTATGGCCGAAACCCTGTTGGCATTACCGTCGATATTGACGAGCACACCGTCATCACTCATCGCATTTACACTCGATAAGAAAAAGTCCGCATCGTATGCGGCAAGCATAGCCGCTCTTTTATCTTCCATTGCGTCTCGGTCGATAAAATTATACTTATCGGTTTTTAATGCCTCTGAAAGTCCTATTTCGTGGACACTCATTGCACCGCCCATACCGATACTGCTGCCTTCGGGAATTAAAGAAAGAGCAATTTTTAAAGCTTCTTCCTTATTCTCGGCATAGTATCCGCTCATATTTCTGGATTCGAGGCCTTTTATAACTTTTTCCGCCAAAAGCCTGTTTCTTTTTACCATATTTTCATTCATTGTAACTACCCCTTTAAACAATTATTCTTTTTCTGCCATAGCCGCATTTACAAAGTAATACAACATGCTGATAACCAGACAGCTTATACCTGCGATGAAGAAACTTAACGCATATGCAAGAAGCGATGATTTTTCAAAGTCAACAAGTGCAAGCTTAAATATCATTATCATCGAAACGACAAGACCGTAAATACGTACACCTTTCATCTTCAATACGAAGCCGAGGACGATACAGCCTACTGCCAGAACTATTCCGACGATACTGGATACGTATGCGGGTGCCGACATTGCATAGCATAAGATGAACGGAACAAATACATACTCCGTAATCGCAAAATATTTTCCGGCGATAATCATATTGTTGATTCCGTCTGAATTGGTTTCCTCTTCCGTCCAGATCCATGCCGTTCCCATGGGAACAAGTGCAAGTGTGAGAAGACTTGAGAGGATGTCTGCAGGTGCCTCAAGTACGAATGTTACAATTATTCCCATTAATACAAGAACATGGCACGCAGCGATTGTAAAAAATTTCATGTCGCTTTCGTCCGTTTCCGGATTCCTTGAAAGCGGAGTAAATCTGAACAGTGTATTTATTACAAAGAAGAGAAGGAATATTACATTTATTACCGTAAATACTTCCAGACTGTTTAATGTATCTTTTATAAGAACGGGACAAATAATCGCGTTAATTGCCGCCAGAACATACATTAACAATTTGGTTACAAATGAATAAGAATCGCTTGCTCTGTAAATAAAGAACAATACTCCGACTATGATTGCCACAACACTTACCATATAAACCGCCGGGATATAGAAGTAAGAAATTGCGGCGATTGCAAATGCCATCGATATAAGGGCAATCTTTTCGGTAAGTCTTTCTTTTAAGTATCCGTGAATCATCCAGATTAAAGCGATAATGAAGAGTATAGCACTCTGAATAATATTGTCGTCTTTGTAAATCGGAATAAGCGTATACGCATATATGGCTATAAGCCCCAGCGAAGCAAATGTCGGGAAGTAGAAATCTTCCTCTTCGGTCTCGGGATTCTTTGAAAACGGCGAGAACTTGAAGATAAGTGCCACAACAAGCGACGCCATAAGGATTACTCTGGTTACTCCGAGCCACTCGACCTTGTTGAGTGTTTCGAAGTAAAGTAACGGACATATAACCGAATTGACCATTGCAATAATGAAGATTGCAAACTTATACCAGACTGAATAGGATTCTTTGTCGGTATAAAGCATGATTAAGAACATTATTGTCAAAAGTGTCGTAATGACCACGTAAACAGTCGGAATAAATGTCCAGGACATGCAAGCCATCAAAGCCATTGCCAAAAGGAACGATATCTTGTAAAGATTTCTCTTTGAAGAAAATCCGTGAATCAGCCATACACAGGTCATTATTGCAATTACTGCGGTAGGAAGATAATTTCCCGTCTCCTTGTATGTCCAAAGCATTACGGCTGCCATCAAAACAGTCAGTATATCTACCGTGAAAGTCATCGGCCAGATATCAAGTTCTTTTGACTCGGGATTCTTTGAAAGAATCGTAAATTTGAAAATCATTGTTACAAGCATAAATGCCAAAAGAACGATTCCCGCTGTTTGAACATATTTAATGTTTTCAAGTGTATCTTTGAATAAAAGAGGGATTGTAAAACCGTTTAACAGCAATAATCCATATGCAAAACATTTGTATACAATGTGATATGACTCTTTTTTCGCATATAGAAATGCGATAAAAATCGCAATTGTTAAAATCTCAAATATCGAAAAGGCTGTCCTTAATTCGCTTGATACGAAAACCGTAAGTAAAAGAGTCACGAGAACGGCAATCTTTTCCAGATGGCTTCCGACAATAAATCCGTGAATAAGCCAAACATATGTAAGCATTACAATTATTGCAAAAGGAATATACGAGGCTTTGATTTCGAATACACCCATTGACACCATGGATGTTCCTATGATTGCACACGAAGTAATAAATGTAACAATCGAGAAATCATCCTTAAGCAGATCGGAAGTCTTCGCAAGACCGGTAAACTTAAAGATCATCACCGTAACAAATGCCGCAATAAGGCAGACATTGACTATTCCGAGCATCGGGATTCGCGAGAGTTCTTCGAAGAAGTAATAACTGCAGGTAACCGAGTAAGCCAGGATTAAAATGAAGTATAAAAGTTTATCTGTAAACGAATAACTTTCCTTCTTTACATACATCAAAACAATTCCGAGGATTATTGCAATCAAAGCAAACCAGAATGCCGAATAATCAAATTCCGTCAGCGTGAATACACCGATAAAGAGTGATCCGATTGCCGTGATTCTGCAAAGAAGCCTCTTTTGCAGATATCCTCTGAATGTTGAAACAATAAGCATTATAAATCCGATTACAAGAGGAATGAATCCGATGGTTCCGTTTTTGTATGAAATTAAATATGCAAGAATCATTGCAAAGGGAACCACGATAAGATTCACAATCTCGGGAATCAGGGCAAAATCCAATTCCTTTTCTTTGTTCTTTGAAAGAAATGTGAACATCATAACCAGATTCAGCAATGAAACAAATGCAAGAATAACAACAAGTCTTATGCCGTATATATTGGATGTTTCGAATGCCGTGTACGATACCGTAACAGCGTACAAAATAAGCGAGAAATAAACCGAAATCTTATATGCGAAAAGATACTGGTTATTTACCGCATAAAGAAGGGCAAATGTCGCGATTCCCACTCCGAGTCCGACTGCTATTCTGAAAACTGTTTCTCCGGGGATAAAAGCATATCCGACATAGAAGCAAAGCGCAGCGATTTTGAGCAAATGATTTTCTCTTGCATATCCGAGAACAGTAAGAATAATCATTGCCAGGATAAAACCGAATTTGAAAGTCGGATGTGAGAAAAGGAGCGATCCGAATATAACGAAAAGAAGCAATGCCTCAGAGAAGTATTTGGGTATTTTTTCTTTCCAGAAAAATTCCACACAGAAAAACAGAATTCCGATAAGAATACATCCCACGGTAACCATTGCCCAGATTGAAGGCTTGACCGCAGCCTCAACCGCATCCATTCCTTCCATAAATATTCCGGTATTGAATCCGCCTTCCGCGAGAGCCATGTACATAATTGCAACAAGCGATGATGCAAATACCTGAATTGAATAAAGGAAAAGCGTAATCGGTCCGAATATTTCGTCAAGCGAGGATTCGCTCTTGAATGTAAAGATAATATCAAGTGCCGAAAGGAATCCGAGTAATACACAAAGAAGGCCGAGAATTCCCGACAAAATAAATCCGTTTTCCGTTCCGAGGAATACACCTACGGACAAAACAAGAAGTTTTGCCATGTTAAAGATGTGGAACAAGAGAACATTTGGTGTATTTCCTTTGAATTTGAATAGGAAATAATATATAAAAGCACTGATTGCATAGAATGCCACAACCACAACAAGTCCGTTATGTTCAAATGTGGCTACCGAATAGCATGTTCCGAATATAACCGCAATCGAAACACCGATCTCGCCGATGGTCTGGAATAAAATACTTGAAAACCGCTTTAGAACTATCAGTGCGGTCGCCCAAACAAGTATCAAAATAAACAGCACAAGGTCATTAATCGAATTGAATACAAATCTGCAGACCGCCAGCGTGACAAACAGTTCCCCGACACCGATGGCCATGAGTACCTGTCCGAAAGCTCCGCCGATTTTTTTGTTATTTAAAATAACACCGATTCCGACAAATGAAAGACCTGCGACAACCATTGTAATCTGCTTTAAGATATCGCCGATTTGTTCAGGAAGTGCGCTGGCAAGTAAAATAACACTTATGAAAATAAGGGTAGCCGCCAATACGGGCATAACCCAAAGACCGATTCTCGTTTCGATGGAAGATTTTTTCTTCTCATTTTTCTTTTCGCTTTTGACAACGGAATCGGGAATTTTTAATTCTACAGTCTCTTCGACTTTATATTCTTCTTTTTGAGGAGCAGCCGTCTTGGTTACTTCAGCTTTGGGAGCTTCCTCTTTTTTGGGAGCAGCCGTTTTGGCTACTTCAACTTTGGATGCTTCCTCTTTCTCGGGTACAGCTGCCTTGGTTACTTCGACCTTAGATGCTTCCTCTTTTTGAGGTGCAACAGCTGTTACGTCAGCTTTGACTGTTTCATCTTTGGATGCCGCCAAAGGTTTTGCTGTTTCTTCCTCATTTGGAGCAGCAACTTTCTTAAGTTTTGATTCAACCTCTGCCGATGTCTGAGCCTTAACATCTTTCAGATTTTGTAAAGAAACTTCGTTGTCGCTTTCAGCCTTGTAATCGTTTTCTCTGGTCCACTGTCTGATACGGGGTTCGAATTCTTTTTCGGTTTTCTCTTCCTTAACCTCTTCGATCTTTTCTTCTTTGGCTTCTTCGGCCATCTTTCTTTCGAAGTAGGTTGTATCCTCGGGAGCAACAACAATATCCGGCAATTCTTCAAGCTCAGGTTTGCTTACCGAAACTGAAGCTGCAACGGGCTTTGCAGGCTCGACGGGTTTTGCAATCTCAACAGGTTTTGCGGGCTCTACCGGCTTTTCTTCAAATGCAGGCTTGGAAGGCTCGACAGGCTTTGCAGGTTCTGCGGGCTTGGTATCCAAAACCGCACCGGTTTCAGCGTGCTTAACTTCAACCGCCTGTTTTTCTTCAACCGGTTTAACATCTGCCATGCTCACTGCAACAGAAGGCTTAACGTTTGCAGCAGGAGAGCCTTCGGGAATATAAGCTCTCTTTCTGACGGGAACTTCTGTTTTGACTTCGGCTTTTTCTTCAACGGATTCATTTAAGAGCCTGCACTGATTATTCAAATATTCAAGCTCTTCCTGCAAAAAACGAAGTTTGTTTTTTACAAAAATGTTTTCCGTACCGTCATAAGCGCTGATAAGTTTTTCAAGTTCTTTTCTCTCGGCGCTTACTCTTTTTTCCAGTTCACTGATTCTGGTATAATTGTTGTCCATAAATTAATCTTTCATTAAAAGTTCAAATTTCTTCTCATCATGCATATTACTAACTACTTGCGAAATTTCCTGAACAAGTTTTTCAATTCGGGCATTTGCTATGGAACTGCTCTCCGAAATCTTGCCGACTTCGAGGGCTACAACAGAAAAGCCTTTACCCTGCTCTCCCGCACGGGCAGCCTCTACATTGGCATTCAATGAAAGTATCTTTTGTCTGCTCTGAAGCTTTTTAAGCTCCTGTGTCGACTGAGTAATCTCTGCGACAATCGATGATGTTTTTTCCACACCTTCTTTAAGACCTACCACGATTGATTTTACATACTTTCTTTCAAACTCAGCATTTATATAATCATTAATAATCTGTCCCAAAAGGTTCGCTGCGGCATTAATCGCCTCTTCCGTTCTGACGTTAACCTTGTTTAAAGCCGCAATATACTCATCTTCGTTAACACCGATTTCTTTGGCTACGCGTCTGAACTCTTCCTCGTCGGGATCGTTGGGAAGAACCTGACCTCCGATTACAGAACCCAGCTTTTCGCCTTTGACAACCAAATCAATTGAAAAATCTATAAGACCTGCATGGCAGTGATAAACGCCTTTTCCTTCTTTGTCACAGCGCATGCATCTTCTTAAACCTTCTTCACTTCCTCTGGTATATTTGATACAAAAATCCGTAAAATTATAACACTCTGAAATATAATTTCCTTCATTGTCTACGGCAACTGTTGCCAACCCTGTAGCCACCGCCCAGTTATGCATCAGTTCCTCAAATCCGTCCATATTTACAAATTCTTGAATTTTCATATTCTCACACCCCTTTTTTTTACATTATCGCCATCTTGAAAACAGCATTAGAAATGCCTATGTTTTCAGTATTTCTTTCGTCTGAAAAATAATACACCATCCCATATAGAATATTACCAATTGAGAGTATATCAGTCAAGTTTTCAGGCTTTTTTTGACAGTTTTTATCTGTGTTTTTTCAGAGTAAAAAAATCCTTATTGCTTTCTCCTAAAAGATGCCAAATAAACGAATAATTGTTATACTGTTTGTAAAAGAAAAAAATATGAAAAACGGAGTGAAAAATGCCTCGCTGCGAAGTGTGTTTCAGACATTGTGAAATTAAAGAAGGAAGCCTTGGATTTTGCGGTGCAAGATTTGCAAAAAATGAAAAAGTTGTATCCGATAATTACGGAAAAATAACAGCTCTTGCGCTTGATCCCATTGAGAAAAAGCCTCTTAAACGTTTTCATCCCGGATCAATGATTTTATCCGTCGGAAGTTACGGCTGCAATCTGCGCTGTCCGTTTTGTCAAAATTCAGACATTTCGTGGGCTGATGAAGTTAAAGAGTGGAAAAAAAGCGCTAAATCAATAACGCCCGAAGAACTTGTGGATATTGCCGTTTCCGCCAAAGACCGAAACAACATCGGCATTGCTTTTACATACAATGAACCGTTAATCGGTTATGAATTTGTTCGCGATTCCGCAAAGCTTTCACATGAAGCGGGACTCTTAAATGTGCTTGTCACAAACGGAACAGCAGAACTTTCCGTATTAAAAGAACTTGAACCTTACATCGATGCCATGAACATAGATTTAAAGGGCTTTACCAAAGAATACTATGACAAAACTCTTGGCGGCAGTTTTGATATGACTCTTCGTTTCATCGAAGAAGCCGTAAAGCACTGCCATGTCGAATTAACAACCTTAATCGTTCCGGGAGAAAATGATACCGAAGAAGAAATGCGGCAAATCTCTTCCTGGATTCGTTCACTTAAGGACGCTTCAGGTACCGAAATCGGCAAAAGCATCCCGCTTCACATCTCCCGCTTCTTCCCACGCTTCTATATGCGAGACAAGAATCCGACAGATGTTTCTTTAATTTACCATCTGGCCGATATCGCAAGAGAAAAGCTTGATTTTGTATATACAGGAAACTGCTAAAAGTGTGGCATAAATGGTATTTTATGATAATGTCGGAATATGATACAATATTCCTGTTGAAGTCTTCTTCTGATGACTTTAATTTTCAATAAAACCATAAGGATAAAATATGAGACTTAAAAACGTACCCGGCTCAAAAGAATATATAGCCGAAAGCAAATTTGTAATACATGATGAAACCGAAAGAAAAGGAAAAGTCAGAGAATACTTTGCGAACGACAAACCCATCCAAATAGAAATAGGAATGGGTAAAGGGCAGTTTATCTATGCGATGGCACAAAAATACCCTGAAATAAATTTTGTCGGAATCGAAAAATATTCATCGGTGCTTCTGCGTGCCATTCAAAAAATGGAGGAAGAACCCCTGGACAATCTGATATTTATAAGAATGGATGCCGAGGAAATAACCGATGTTTTTGACGACGGCGAAGTAGATAAGATTTATCTTAATTTCTCCGATCCCTGGCCCAAGGACAGACACGCAAAGAGACGACTCGAAAGCAGACAGTTCCTTGAGCGATACAAACAGATATTAAAAGACGGCGGTTTTATAGAATTCAAAACCGACAATAATGATCTTTTTGATTTTGCTCTGGAAGAAGTCGATGCCGCAGGCTGGAAAATGATTGCATTCACAAGAGATTTGCATGCCGATGAAAAGTTAAACGAAGGCAATATAATGACCGAATACGAAGCCAAGTTCTCGGCCATGGGCAATCCCATAAACAAATACATAATTCAAAAACCTTAATATTTTGATTTAAAACAAAAATGGCACACTCAGATTCAGTAAATCCGGATTTGATTCCGATTGTAGAAAACAAGTTCATACTTACAAAATCAATGAACCGCCGCTACGCAAAGATTACCTACAGAAAGTTCCATTCCAAATGGCAGATTGCAACGCTTATTGCATCAATAGTACTCTTTGCAATCGGTTTTGTTTTTGTATTTTTAAGACTTCCGATTCCTTTTGCGGCTTTCATTCTGGTGGGTCTTTATGTTTTCTTTATGTCCTGGTTCGGATATCTTTACCAGGCTGCGGTCAACTACAGCCAGATGCGATTATACTGCGGCAATCCGGTTGAAATGCATGTGATTTTCTTTTCCAAATTTTTCAGAGTAGTCGGCTCCAAAGATAATTACGATTTTCTTTATTCTCAGATAAATGACGTTATCGATCTTGATGACATGCTTATTCTTACCGTGTCCGGCAAAGGAATAATTACTCACGGACAGGTAATTGACAAAAAAGCGCTTTCTGACGACCAACTCAAAAAAATATATAATTTAATCTACAAAAAGTATGGAATATAATTATTTTTTGATTATATTTATATAGTATAAAGATTTATATTCGGCAAATATTATCAAGAGGTAACTGCTATGTCTTTTGATTTACAATCACTTGTTTATACAACCGAAAAATGTGTAGGATGCAATAAATGTATCCGTGCGTGTTCATGCATGGGTGCCTGCATTTCAACAGATCCCGACGAAAACGGTAATTCACGAATTGAAGTTGACGGTTCCAGATGTATTGCATGTGCCGCTTGCTTTGATGCTTGCGAGCACGGTGCAAGAGAATATCGCGACGATACCGAGAAATTCTTCAATGATTTGAAACGCGGTGAAAAAATCTCTCTTCTTATCGCGCCTGCTTTTCGTGCCGATTATCCGGATGAATACGAGCGAGTACTCGGCGGTCTTAAGAAACTCGGAGCAAATCGAATGATAAATGTATCCTTTGGTGCGGACATCACCACATGGGGATACATCAACTATATTCAGAAACATAAATTCTACGGCGGTATTTCGCAGCCCTGTCCCGCAGTGGTCGGATATATCGAAAGATATCTTCCCGAGATTCTGCCCAAGCTCTTCCCGGTTCAAAGCCCTCTTATGTGTGCGGCTATCTATGCCAAGAAAGAATTGCATATTACCGATAAACTTGCTTTTATCAGCCCCTGCATTTCCAAAAAACTCGAAATTGACGATCCGAACACTCACGGCCTTGTAAATTACAATGTCACTTTCAATCATCTGATGGATTATGTCAGAAAAAATCATTTAATGGGCGATCCCATCAAAGATGAAATTGAGTACGGTCTCGGATCCATCTATCCAATGCCGGGCGGATTAAAAGAAAATGTATACTGGCTTCTCGGCGAAGATGTGTTTATTCGTCAGATTGAAGGCGAAAAGCGCATGTACCATTTCCTTAAAGCCAATGCAGACAAAATCAAAGGAACGAAGACTCCTTATCTTTTCTTCGATGCCTTAAACTGCGAGAACGGTTGTATCTGCGGTACCGGAACGGATCCTGATGTCACCGGCGACGATACTCCTTATTACAATATTCACAAAATACAGGAAAGCGTAAAAAAGAATACCAAAAAGAGTGCCTGGTCAAGAAACAGCACTCCTCAAAAACGTCTTGCCGCTTTAAACAAACAATTTGCACATCTCAATCTTGACGATTATTTAAGAAAATATACCGACAGATCCTCGCAATGCAAAACCAAGATTCCCACCGATGCAGAGCTTGACAGAATCTTCAATTCAATGAACAAGACTACAGATGAATCCCGAATCATCAACTGTTCAAGCTGCGGTTATGACACCTGTCGCGAAATGGCAATCTCTATCTACAACGGATTTAACCACAATTCCAACTGTGTTCACTACTTAAAGGATTTGATTGAAATAGAAAAGAAAGAAGCTCAGGACCTCGTAGAGCACGAACGCGAATTGCTCGATAAGCAGCGTGCGGAGATTCTTTCAACAATTGCCGACATTAATGTAAAATTCAATACTCTTCGTGAATCCGTAAAGAACATGCTTGCCGGAAATTCAAGTAATGCAAATGAAAGTTCTGTTATTTCCGACGAAATGGGTAACGTATCAGACTTCTGCAACACATTGGATGATTCAATCGATCACATCACCGAATATCTCAGCGAACTGACCGAAAACAATTTAAGAGTCGTTGATATCGCCAACCAGACCAACCTCCTTGCATTAAATGCTTCCATTGAAGCTGCAAGAGCGGGCGATGCAGGAAGAGGCTTTGCCGTAGTTGCCGGAGAAATCAATACTCTTGCAGCCGACTCGAAAATCACGGCTGAAAACAGCGGCAATGCAAATACAAATATTAAGAACGCTGTCGACATTATCGAAACGGAATCGAAGGAATTGATTTCCATCGTGGAAAACGTTAACAGCAGAATCCGTAATCTTGCATCTTCCACCAACGAAATCGCAACACATGCAGACATGATTTCGGAAATTATCGAAAACGTAAGCGAACAGCTCGAAACTCTCGTGGCAAACAACAGAGTGGAATAAAGAAAAAAAAAGAAAGACCTGAAGTGAATAATTCATTTCAGGTCTTTTTATTATACGTTCCCGACGGGAATCGAACCCATAACTAGCGCTTAGGAGGCGCTTATTATATCCATTTAACTACGGGAACCGATATTGGCTTTCGCCATATCAAACATAAGAATTATAGCATATTCACGCGGCCCTGTAACCATACGGTACCCTTAAATCTGAATCCTATCTGAGGCTCACCGAATAAGTCTTTCTCGTTGATGCAAATCGTAAGAACGACTCCTTTTACGGATACTTTTAAAACGTATACATTTTCTCCGCTCATTGCGTTTTGTATCATTTTAAAATCAACGATTTCTCCGAGTACCGAATACAAATCACACTCGGCACCGCAGGGAATAAATGAAGAATCAACAACCGTATAAATATCCATCGATTCGACAAATACCTGTTCGGAAACCGTTACATTGGTCATAATATCATCGTATCTTACGGTCGCAAACGCATTATGATCTCCGTCATTTGCTCTGTTTAAAAGATTTATACGCTTTTTGTTGAATTCCTTGGCGCTCTCTCTTTGCGTCTCGTTCTTTTTTATCGGAAGAATAACGTTTCCCGCTATCGAAAGACCGGAGATTGCCACAGAGCATTTTGCACTTTTAAGATTCTTTTTCCTGTAAAGTTCATCAACATTCTGAACATAGAAGAAAATATTTTCTCCCAGGTTTAAATCCTCGTATACTCCCAAGAATTCTTCACCGCTTATTTTTTTCTCAAAAGAACAAACTTCATGTTCGGTGTATTCTTCATTTCTTAAATACGGAAATACGCAGTCTCTGTGAATATTGCCCTTTTTATCTTTGATAATTCTGACGCAAATACCGATATTTTCTCCGCAATCAAGGTTTTTGTCTATGATAAAATAACTTGCCCCCGGATTATCGGCAATCACCGAGCCTTCCGGTCGAAATACAATATCTTCGACCAGTTTTTCGTATTCCTGTATTGAGAAATTATTCAAAAAGCCAACAGCTCTGAAATATCTGTTCATTCAATCACCGCTTCCGATGCAGATTATCTGATTTCGGTCATTCCTCCCATGTAAGGACGAAGAACTTCGGGGATTCTGACCGAACCGTCTGCCTGAAGGTTGTTTTCAAGGAATGCGATAAGCATTCTGGGAGGAGCAACAACCGTATTGTTTAATGTATGAGCAAAGAACTTGCTTCCGTCCTTGCCGTTTACTCTGATTTTAAGTCTTCTTGCCTGAGCATCACCTAAGTTCGAGCAGCTTCCTACTTCAAAGTATTTCTTCTGTCTGGGTGACCATGCTTCTACGTCAAATGATTTAACCTTAAGGTCTGCCAAGTCTCCCGAGCAGCACTCAAGAGTTCTTACGGGTATATCCATGGATCTGAAAAGATCTACCGTGTTCTGCCATAATTTGTCGAACCACATTTTGGAATCATTGGGGTGACAAACTACAATCATTTCCTGCTTTTCGAACTGATGAATTCTGTATACACCTCTCTCTTCGATACCGTGTGCACCTTTTTCTTTTCTGAAGCAGGGTGAATAACTTGTTAAAGTCTTGGGAAGTTCTTCCTCGGGAATGATTGTATCAATAAATTTACCGATCATTGAATGCTCGGAAGTACCTATAAGATAAAGATCTTCACCTTCAATCTTGTACATCATTGCATCCATCTCGGCAAAACTCATAACGCCTGTAACAACATTGCTTCTGATCATGAAAGGAGGTACGCAGTATGTAAATCCTCTGTTAATCATAAAGTCTCTTGCATATGAAATAACTGCGGAATGAAGTCTTGCGATATCGCCCTGTAAATAATAGAATCCGTTTCCTGCTACTTTTCTTGCGGAATCAAGATCGATACCGTTGAATTTCTCCATTATTTCAGTATGGTAAGGAATCTCAAAATCGGGAACAAAGGGATCTCCGTACTTTGTAACCTCTACGTTTTCGGTATCATCTTTACCGATGGGAACCGAAGGGTCGATGATATTGGGAATTACCATCATGATCTTTGTTGTCTCTTCTTCGAGTTCCTTCTGCTTTGCATCAAGTTCTTCGAGTTTTTTGGCATTCTCGGCAACCTGTTTCTTTACCTCTTCTGCCTCTTCCTTTTTCCCCTGTGCCATTAAAGCACCGATCTGCTTTGAAATGGAATTTCTGGAAGCTTTGAGATTATCGGCTTCCTGCTGAGTCTTTCTTCTTTGCTCATCGAGTTCGATAACCTTGTCTACGAGAGGAAGTTTGTCAAACTGAAACTTATTCTCGATATTTTTCTTTACTGCTTCAGGGTTTTCTCTTAAAAACTTAATGTCTATCATGATTTCATCTCCTTTGAAAATGATTAATGTGATTTTATTCTTTATCCGACTCTACATTATCGGGCTCGGCTTTGGCAATCTTCATTTTTCTTCTGGTTGCCTTGTCTACCGCAAGCTGCTCTTCTTCACCAAGCACTATGTCGCACTTTCCGTTCTTAATCTTCTTGGCATAGCAAAAGCATCCCGATGTATTATGTATGGAATTAATTAAAATTCCGGTGTCGTTCTCATCCAAAAGAACAAGACAGAAACTCAATTTTCCGCCCATTTCCTTAAATGCGTCATATTTTACCAAACCGACTTTCTGGAAAGCCGATTGATGTTTTGCGTAAAGTTCCTTGATTTCTCTGGAATGTTTAATGCCGAGTTTTCTTAAAGAATCCTGCTCTTCGCACATCTGGAATATCTTTTCTTCCAGGCTGTCTGCAGTGGAACCTTTCATGAATTTTTTATATGCTTTCCTGAATTTGACATTTTCATATATTATATATGCCACTCCGGCAATTAATACCACCCAGAGTATAAGCATTATCAAAAACAGGTATCCGATATCTATATTTCCTAGCCCAATTTTAGTTAAAAAAGCGCTGTTCATCCGTTACCTCTTCGTGCTTATGTTATGTAAACCAATTATTTGATGTGGTCAACGATTCTTTCAAAATCTTCATTGGAGTAAAATTCAATTTCAATCTTACCCGAACCGTTTTCCTTTAAACTGATATTTACTTTTGTTTCAAGTTTATCTTTTAACTTATTCTCAAATTCTTTGAATGCATCGGAAACCTGAACTTTTTTCTTATCTCTCTCAACCTTTTCTTTTCCGAGATTTTTGACTGCTTTTTCGGTTTCTCTGACGCTCATCTTCTGATCGAAGACCTGCTGGGCAAGGTTATACTGAACCTTGGGATCTTCCACACCAAGAAGTGCTCTTGCATGACCGGGTGAAATCATCTCGTCTATTAACATCTGCTGAACTTCATCGCAAAGCTTTAAGAGTCTCATCGTATTGGTAATTACAGTACGGCTCTTTGATACTTTTTCTGCTACTTCGTCCTGCTTTAAATTGAATTCTTCGATAAGTCTTCTGTATGCGTGAGCTTCTTCGATAGCATTCAAATCTTCTCTTTGAATGTTCTCGATTAATGCAAGTTCTACAATTTCCTGTTCCGTTAAATCTTTAATAATGATGGGAACTTCAGTGAGCCCTGCAATATTTGCTGCTCTCCATCTTCTTTCGCCGGCTATTATTTCATAGAAAGTTTTTCTGTCCTGAACAATCAAAGGCTCAATAATTCCATGTTCCTTTATGGAGTCGGCCAACTCATTAAGAGCATCCTCGTTGAAATTTTTTCTAGGCTGAGACTTATTTGGCTCAACTTTTGAAATATTCATCATCACGATGTTGTCTTTAATTTTTTCATTTACTGTCGGCTTCTCTACATTGGTAGCGATTAGTGCTCCAAGTCCTTTTCCCTTATTTAAACCTTTGCTTTTGTTAAGACCGGCCATCTGTCTTCTCCCCTTAAATCATACTTTTTGAATTATACTATAAAATTATCTGTTTTGCATTATGAGTTTGCTTTTCCCGATTACGTTTCACGTTAAAACCTTATTTGATTTTCATCAATTCGTCTGCCAGCTTATTGTAGCTTTCTGCTCCTGCAGACTTCGGATCATATTCGATAATGGGCTTTCCGTAACTGGGCGCTTCGGCAAGTCTTACATTTCTGGGAATTGTTGTTTCAAAGATTCTTTCTTCCAAAGCTTCCTTTACACTGTCGACTACATCCTGCGAAAGGTTTGTTCTCGAATCGTACATCGTGAATACCACACCTTCCATGGCAAGTGTCGGATTAAGTTTAACTTTGACAAGATTGACTGTATGAATCAGCTGGCTTAATCCTTCCATTGCATAGAATTCACACTGAATGGGAACGAGTACACTGCCGGCTGTTGTCATTGCATTTACGGTGAGCATACTTAATGAAGGAGGACAGTCGATGAAAATATAATCATACTGATCCTTAATCCAGTCCACTTCATTCTTTAATACATATTCTTTTCTGTCCGTGTCAATTAACTCTATCTCGGCTGCAGCAAGATTTACATTTGAAGGTATAACTGAGAGGTTTTCATAGACATTTGGAATAATACATTCCTTAATCGGACATTCTCCAAGCATAAGTTCATAGACCGTATTATCCAGTTCATTCTTCTCTATTCCGAATCCGCTGGTAGTATTTCCCTGAGGATCCATATCGATTACAAGAACTTTCTTTCCTTTTTTTGCTACGGCTGCCGATAAGTTAATGGCGGTTGTTGTTTTTCCTACTCCGCCTTTTTGATTGGCTATTGCTATGACTTTGCCCATTTTTCTCTCCTTACCCCTTTTATGTTTCGTTTCTTTTGCAATTTGTTTCCGTAATTTCCTTCCCTGACTGTCGTTTTTTTGTTTCATGTTAAACTTTTCAGGTCGGCTTATTCATAATAACATTATTGGATGTCTTTATCTATATAAAAAATTTCCAATTTTATATTTTTATTTTCTTTTTAACTGTCGTTTTTTACTTTGAAAATTCCTTGACAACTTCTGATTTCCGTAATTAATATGTTCTGTCTCTGTCTTCGATTATATGTAAAGTCTCTTTTGTTGCGAGGATTTCATCTATTCTTTCCGGAATAAAACTCGGTTTGATGTTTGATTTTTTAATTTCTTCGACGCTTAACCAGATCAATTCCTCGCCTTCATCGTTGACTTTTCGAAAAGGTCCTTTATCATCTGTTTTCATCAGATAATAGAATTCGAGAACATGGCAGTTTTTTCCTTCTATATTTCCGCCTTTTCCGTCAAAAAAATTCTCGCAGACAACACATAGTCTCTCTGCTTTTGCTTTGATTCCGGCTTCCTCGAATACTTCTCTTTCAATACATTCGGCTGATGTTTCTTTGATATGTACCGCTCCTCCGATCATGTAATAATAATCTCCGAAATTACTGTTTATGAAAAGGTATTTCCCTTCATGTTCAATAAATGCACCTGTTCTGTATCTGAACCAGTTATTCGTATTATGTATTGCAATATCTTCTGCCATGATTGTTTCCTTTCCATAAATTTGTTCTTGTTATATAAAATAATATATATTATTATATGTCTGTATTCTTTACTATATCTTGTGAGAAACAATAATTTTGTTTCACATGAAACATACTAGATATATACTTGATGCTTTTAATGTTTCACATCATTTATCAAAATCTTGTTGATATTGTTTCACGTGAAACATATATCTTGATTTTTGGTAATCCAGGAAGAGAAAATGTTTCACGTGAAACAACAACATCTAGATTATTCCGAAAATCAATATCTAGAATTTATACTCATCCTTAAGGATTTCAAGTTCCAAAACCTTAATCTTTTCTCCGTTACAATCACAAAAAGAATCTTTCAAGATTTCAGATTTATGAAAGCCGCAGGATAAATAGCAGTTAAGTGCAGGTAAATTATTTTCAAAAACTCCGATAGTAACCCTTTCGGCATTTAGAATTTCAAAAGAATATTTAAGTCCAAGCTTTAGCATCTTTTGACCGATCTTTTGACCGCGTCTGTTATTATCAATAATAACCCATCCGAATCTTAATATTCGATTATTGCCATTAATATATCTTATAATAAAATGGCCGACCGGTCCGTCATCATCAGCAAAAGTCAACGGATAGAAATTATCTGCCTCTTCGCAATCACCGTTATTATTAAAATATTTATTATTTATAATTTCCAGGGAAATCGGAAATTGACCAAATCGTTCTCCTCCCCATAACGAAAATATTTCTTCAGTATTTAACCAGGAGATTATATATTCAGCATCACTCTTTTTGTAAGGTCTGAGCCTAAGCATAATTTTCCTCCGCGAACAATTTATAATATAAATCGATGAACTAAAAAATATGGAACAGAAAAATAAAAAGAAACTAAATAAGAAACCGAAAAATAAAAAGCAATTTTTCCAAGGATATAAATATACCCTTGAATCACAACGGTTTTTTTGTAGGTGTGCCTGCTTTACGAGGAAATCTCTCTTCAGTATTTTTGATCTTTTTTATGCAGACATTGCTTCGTGAAAAATCAGAACCGGGAAGAATAAAATCAAAGGTATCTGAAATTTTGCCTCCGAGCATTCCTACGGCATTTTTTGATTGAATAATTTCCTCGGAAGAATTACCGGATTTATATGAAACAAATAGTCCTCCGACTTTTACGAAAGGAATACAGTATTCACAGAGTACACTTAAATTTGCTACAGCTCTTGAAACAACTATATCAAAATTTTCTCTGTACTTTGAATCGTGACCGAGTTCTTCTGCCCTGGCATGAATAGCGCAGATATTATCAAGATGTAATTCATCAATTACGATATTAAGAAAATCAATCCTTTTGTTAAGCGAATCGGCTAAAGTAATCTTAAGATTTGGAAAAGCTATTTTTAAAGGTATACCGGGAAACCCTGCACCCGTACCCATATCAAGCAAAGTATAATTTACATCACCCAAATCTTTAACACATTTAATAAGGGATAAAGAATCAAGAAAATGTTTCTTATATATTTCATCAATATCCGTTATGGCAGTAAGATTGATCTTTTGATTCCACTCAAGAAGCAAATCTTTATATCTGTCAAAAAGATTAAGCTGCTCTTTGGAAAGAACAATATTCCATTCGTTTAAATCATTAACAAACTGATTCATATAACCTCATTAAAAAATATATGAAAACAAACAATAGCAAATCAAAAAAGAATTGAAAAAAAACATTGCATAAAGATTTATAAAAGAATATTTTATATGACCAATAAATGGGACATATAAATTAAAAACTATTTTTCATTGAAAAAGAGTATGAACCGTATATATAAAAACAAAAATAATGAATTAGAAATTTAATAATTATTTCAAAGACATTACATAAACCTGGCAGGGATTTGCTTCATCCCATAAGAGAGGAAACACTTCAAACTCTTTAAATCCAAGAGACTGATAGAAAAGATTGGTCTTGTCATAATCTTCATAAACACCCATCTTAACTGTCTTAACCTGCATGAAAGAATAACCTTTTTCAACGGCAATTTCTTTTGCAAATTTAAATAAAGATTTTCCGACACCTTTTCTGTGATACTCCTGAAGCACTCCCATTACTGCAAGTTCAACAGTTTCTTTACCGGTTTCTTTAAGACATAAAAAACCGATTGGTTTATCGTCCTCGAAAGCTGCGACCATTATTTCGTCTGCGCTTTCTTTAATATATTGTTCTCTGGTCTCGGGTATTTCAAACCAGTCAAACAGAGACTCCAAAATCAGTCTCGCTATTCGCATTTTCTCTTCTATATCATTTATCTGTGAAATCATTTATTTTCCTCTTATATAAATTCCTTTTTTGTATCAGCTACAAATATATTTTTACATATATAAATTGTATCACAGTATATGTCCAATAAATCGTACATATAAATCAAAAAGAAGCTACATCAAAAACAATCGTATCTTTTCCGTTAAATCGAACATAATTAACAATTACAGTCGGAAAAGTATGAACATCAAAGTCATTGCAATAATACCAGTCTTCACCCTGAAGATAAGACGTATCAATTTCGCTCATACCGTCGGGTGTAAATGTATCATCCAATAACCAGTTGTATTCTTTAAAGATTCTTTCCCCCTCTTCTTCGGACAAAGTAATAATTCCTCTGTACGAAGGATCCGTAGGTCCCATTGAAAAATTCTTTCCAAACATGGTGTATGCTACTCTTATGGTCTCATACTTACATCCTTTAACACCATCCAAATCCTCAGTAATTTTTTTTATAAAAGCAGTACCCGATCCGGTTGTTATTATTTCCTGAGGGTCAGCTGAGCAGGCAGATAATGAAAAGAATAATATTATTGATAATATAAAGCATGAAATTTTGGTAATTCCAAAAAATATCTTTTTCATATATTACCTCCCAACAGATGCAAGATATATCAAAAGCACTGAAACATCCGCCGGTGTAACACCGCTTATTCTTGAAGCCTGTCCGACGGACCTCGGTTTAAATAATTTTAACTTCTGTCTTGCTTCAAGTCGTAAGGAAGAAACTTCATCATAATTAATATCTTCGGGTATAAGTTTCTTTTCCATCTTTTTAAATGCGGCGACCTGTCTTTCCTGTCTTTCGATATAGCCTTCATATTTTATCCTGATGCAAACCTGCTCGATTATATCGTCGGATAAAGGCTCTCTTTCCTTATCGAAGAACGAAAGATTTTCATATGTAATCTCAGGTCTGCAAAGAAGTTCCGCCAAAGAAGTACCGGTACGAAGAGGTGCAGAACCAAGACTTTCAAGATACTCCTGATTTCTGGTTGCAGAACCTACAAAAGTATTTTTAAGTCTCTCAACTTCCGCAGTTATTTTCTCATCTTTGTAAAGCACATAATCATATTGCTCTTTGGTCACAAGACCGACTTCATAACCGATTTTTCGAAGTCTGAAATCTGCATTGTCCTGTCTTAAAAGAAGTCTGTATTCGGCTCTTGAAGTCATCATTCTGTAAGGCTCAAGATTTTCTTTGGTTACAAGATCGTCGATCAAAACTCCGATGTATGCTTCGCTTCGATCCAAAATAACAGGCTCTTTTCCCTGTATTTTTCTTGCTGCATTAATACCTGCAATAAGACCCTGCGCCGCAGCTTCTTCATATCCGGAAGATCCGTTAAACTGACCTGCCGAGAAAAGTCCGGACACACCTTTTATCTCAAGTGATAAAGTCAAAAGTCCCGGTGTTAAACAATCATATTCGATGGCATAAGCATTTCTTACTATCTTACAATTTTCCATTCCGGGAACTGTTCGATACATTGCAAGCTGAACATCTTCGGGAAGAGAAGAACTCATGCCTCCGACATACATTTCATTTGTATATAATCCTTCAGGCTCGATGAAAACCTGATGTCTTTCCTTGTCTGCAAATTTAACAACCTTGTCTTCAATCGAAGGGCAGTATCTCGGACCCGTTCCTTCAATAATTCCCGCATAAATCGGAGAACGGTCAAGATTCGCTTTAATTATTTTATGTGTCTCTTCATTTGTATATGTTAAGTAACAGGAAACCTGCTCTTTTTGGATATCATCGGGATTGGTGGAGAATGAAAAAGGAATGATTCTTTCATCGCCTTTCTGCTCTTCCATCTTTGAAAAATCAAGACTTCTTTTATCCATTCTTGCAGGAGTTCCGGTCTTAAATCTTCTTAGCGTAACGCCCATTGCATTAAGCGATTCCGACAAATGCGTTGCTGCCTGCAAACCGTTAGGACCTGTGTATGTAATGGCTTCGCCGCATAAACATCTTGCATTTAAATATGTGCCGGAACAGATAATTACAGCCTTGCAAAGATAAGTGGTTCCCGTAAAAATACGAACACCTTTGATGATTTTTTCATCACCGTTTTCGTCAAAAATAATCTCGCAGACCTCGCCCTGTTTGATTGTAAGATTTTCCTGATTCTCAAGTGTTTCTCTCATCGAGTGCGAATAATCTGCTTTATCCGCCTGTGCTCTTAAGGAATGTACAGCCGGCCCTTTTGAAAGATTAAGCATCTTTGACTGGATAAAAGTCTTGTCGATATTTTTACCCATCTCTCCGCCGAGTGCATCGAGTTCTCTTACCAGATGACCCTTGCTGGTTCCTCCTACATTCGGATTGCAGGGCATCAGAGCTATGCTTTCAACCGATACCGTAAAAATAACGGTATTAAGTCCGAGTCTTGCGCATGCCAAAGCAGCCTCGCATCCGGCGTGACCTGCACCAATAACACATACGTCTGTTTCTATTGTCAGATTGTTCTTGTTGTTTTCCATTTTTTTTCGTTAATTCCAAATATCAGCGCTCGTTTTTTCATATATAAATTTGATTAAAAAAATGTTTAAAAACAAGCGTCCGACCTTTTATCCTGATAATCTTTTATTTAAACTCTTTTATCAATAAGAGTCTGTTATCCTGCTCCTCAAATATGTCATATCCGTTTCTTTTATAAAATTTAAATGCTCTTTCGTTTGTCTTTTCAACATGAAGCAAAGATGCGGATACATTAACGGATTTACCGTATTCTTCGGCTTCTTTTAAAAGTGCGTTACCGATTCCGTTTCCGCGATATTTTTCAGAAACGCTGAAATCATCCAAATAAATATACTCATGTTCATCGCGATGAACTTCCACGGATAGAAAACCAATGACTTCGCTGTCTTTTTCAGCCACGAAAATGACATTTTCATTATCTTCAAAATAATGATTAAGATCGCCGTCTTCGTAGCCTTTTACATCTTCGGTATTGTAAATTGTTTTAAGCATTTCGATGAACAAATCGCAAATTCTTTTTTCATCGCATTTTTTAGCTTTTCTGATTGAATAATTCATTTTTATTATTTACCCATGCAAAATTCCGAGAAAATCTTATCGACAAGATCGTCATTAACTTCTTCACCGATTATTTCGCCTAAAGATGCATATGCACTCATCAAATCTATCGAAAGAAAATCTTCGGGCATGCTGTTTTCTATGGATTCCCTAACTTTTGTCAAAGCTTCGGTTGCCTTGATAAGTTCATTTTTCTGACGAAGATTGGAAACCATTACCTCATCATTAAATGAAAGTTCTCCGTTAAAGAACATACCTTTAATAAGTTCTATCAGTTCTTCTTTACCTTCACCTGTTGAAGCACTTATCTTTAAGAATTCGGGTTTTAATTCCATATCTTCAAAATGGGATTTTATTTCCTGAACAGTCATCTCCTGCTTAAGATCCTGTTTATTCAAAAGACATATTGTTTTCTTGTCACCAAGCATTGAAATAATTTTATCATCTTCACTGTCGGGATCTTTTGATGAATCTGTAACAAATAAAACCAAATCAGCCTTTTCAATTGCTTTTGAAGAACGTTCAATTCCTATTTTTTCAACCAGGTCATCAGATTCTCTGATGCCGGCGGTATCAATAAGGTTTAAAGTAATGCCACCTATATTTACGGACTCTTCAAGAGTATCTCTTGTAGTACCTGCTATCTCGGTTACTATGGCTCTTTCTTCATTTAAAAACATATTTAAAATAGAAGATTTGCCGGCGTTTGGTTTGCCTACAATCGCGGTATTGATACCTTCTTTAATAATCTTGCCGTTATCATATGACTTGATTAATACCTCTATGTCTTCCTGAATCTTTTTGATATTTTCATTAAGCTCTTCTTCATATCCGTCAAGCGACATATGTTCGGGATCATCAAGTGCGGCTTCTATCCTTGCAATCGATAAAAGAATTTCTTCTCTTATACTTTTTATTTTCTTATATAAAACACCGTTAAGAACAGTTACCGAATTCTTTCTTGCAAGATCACTCTTTGCGGATATTAAATCCATTACTGCTTCGGCACCAGTTAAATCTATTCTTCCGTTAAGAAAAGCTCTCTTTGTAAACTCTCCGGGTTCTGAAGGACGTGCTCCGTTTGATACAATAAGGTTAAATACTTTTTTAAGCACCAAAATACCGCCGTGGCAGTCAATCTCCACGACATCTTCCGTAGTATAAGATCTGGGTGCTTTCATAAGCATAACCAGCACTTCATCAACTATCTCATCACCGTCAACAATGTGACCGTAATGAATTGTATGCGACTCGGACTCCGCAAGCTTTTTCTTATCCGCACCCTTAAAAATCTTATCTGTAATTGTAATCGCGTCTTCACCCGATACCCTGATAATTCCTATACCGGAAGGTGATAATGCAGTACATATAGCTGTTATTGTATCCATACCATTCTCCAGATATGCAATATCTTTTACTTTTTTTATTATCTGCCTGCTATTATTGTATAAAATATGTTTCATAAAAGTATAAAATGTCCTATACTCTTTGAAAACTTATATGTTGTTGAACAGAATATATGCTCATCATGTTTTTTTGAATGGGGCATATGCTCTGTGAGAACAACCTTTTGCCGTGAGTACTTAGTGAGCAAGATCACGAACAGACCGTTTCGAGGACTGTTTGAGCGAAGCGAGTTCCGCAGAAACGGTCGGGTTTGTGAGTGATAAAGCGAGCTTAGTACTCAACGTGCCGTTGTTGAGCAGAGCATATGCCCCATTCTCCAATAAATAGCGCATATATTCTGTTCAACAATATTTCAATCAGTGAAAAATAAGGCTGCCTTTCAGCAGCCTTAAGGTTTATTTCTTTAATGTGATAACTACTTTACGGTAAGGCTCTTCTCCTTCGGAATGAGTAGTTACATAGGAATCATTCTGAAGTGCCGAATGAATTACTCTTCTTTCGTAAGGATTCATAGGCTCAAGAGTAACGCTTCTTCTTGTTCTCTTAACTTTGAATGCCATGTTTTTAGCGAGATTCTCAAGAGTTTTGTTTCTTCTTTCTCTGTAATTCTCGGTATCAACTTTAACTCTGATATATTCTTTTGTTCCTTTGTTGACAACAAGTGATACAAGATACTGAAGTGAATCGAGTGTCTGTCCTCTCTTACCGATAAGAACTCCCATATCCTCGCCGGAAATCTCGATGTTTAAGCAGTTTTCTTCTGAATCGTATTTTGCCTTAACATCATTTTCGATTTCCATTTTTGAAAGAACATCTTTTAAGAAATCAGTGGCTTTTTTCTCAACTTCTGCTGCATCCACGTTGATTTCACGCTTCTTTGCAACTTCTTCTTTTTTAACTTCAGCCTTTTCTTCTTTCTTAACTTCTTTTTTGGTTTCTTTTATTTCTTTCTTTTCTTTTTTGGCTTCTTTTTTTACTTCTTTCTTCTCTTCTTCTTTTGTAAATACTGCCTTTGCTTCATCAATTTCTTCGCTCTTTGCTCTGGCCTTGATTACAGCGGGCTTTGATCCGATTCCGAGAAAACCTGTGGATCCTTCTTCTATTACTTCATATTCAAGTGAACTGCTTGTTACTACAAAATGTGTGCATGCTTCAGTGATTGCATCCTGAACTGTTTTTGCACTGAATTCCATATATTCCATGATTATCTATAACCCTCCGATTATTTGTTATTCTTTTCGTTAAAATCTTTTACCATTCTTGCCTTTGATGCAATGCTTCCGGATGTGGAAACTTTATCATTCTTTGCATAATTTGCAGGCTTGGCTGCGGGTTTTGACGAAGATGAATTATTATTGTTTCTTGCATAGGGATTAACATATTTTGTACTGCTCTTTGCTTTGTTGTTGATTCCCTGTGTAAGGACTCCTCTTTTCTTAAGCTTCTCTTCGTATTTTGCTGTATTCTTTTCAATTACTTTGTCAATATCCATCTTGTCGATGTATTTGTTGATGGCAATCTGCTGTACGCTTCGTACCACTGCACCGACAATCCAGTAAATACCCATACCTGCGGGAAGTGAGAAACAGAATACTGCTGACATAATCGGCATGAATGTATTCATCATCTTCATTGATGACATCATGGGATTTTCTTCCTGTCCGGGATCCTGGTTATTATTTGCGGTAGGCGCAAGTTTGATACCGATCCACTGTGTAAGTGCTGCAAGAATGGGAATCATTACAGCTACTGCAATGGGTAAAATCCATGCATAACCATCAGCTCCAACTCTGCTTGCCCATGCTGTCTTTATGGTATCAAGAGGTGAATAACCGATGTTGATTCCAAGGAAAGAATTATATCTTTCCAAAGCGGCATTGGTATTATTGATAAGAGTTGATAAATCAGGAAACTGTTTTGCGAAAAATGCCCAGTCCTGTGAACTTGCTCTGTTTAATACATCAATAAAAGTATTTCTTGTAGCATCAACATTTGCCAAAGCATTATCGCTGTTAATAAGATTGCTTGTAATATTGTCAATCGAAATTGTGTCAATATTTAAAAATTCTGGTTTAAACTGTCTTTTGTAAGCAGCAAATGATGAAATATTGCTTACAAGTTTTCCGTTAACATCATGATTGCCCTGAATGAACTTGGCCATGTTCATGAATACATTGGCATCCCCTACAACTCCTGTTGAAGGATCTATTCCCATCATTGAATTTACAAGTCCCATAAATTCATTCTTTACCATGGGAACATATGCGGGAATAGCATAAATAACACGATAAAGAGCAAACAAAATAGGCATCTGAATAAGTAACTGTACACAGCTTCCGGAAGGTGATACTCCGTATTTTGCATAAACGGCACTTGTTTCCTGCTGCATCTGCTGCATTAAATCAGGATCCTTTGTTCCCTTGTACTTATTCTGAATAGCCTGAATTTCGGGATTCATGATTGCAGACATTTTAGAGAATTTCTGCTGTTTGATTGTAAGGGGTAACATTAAAAGATAAATAATAATTGTAAAGATGATAATTGCAACACCGATATTGGCTGTTCCGCCGTATAACGATGCTATTTTATCAAGAACAAAAAATATTCCGTTCATTAACTTACCGAGAACCCAGGCAACCTGGCCGATAATAAATGTGGAATTTTGAGTCAATAACAAATCGTACAATTCTGCCTCCTGTTACGGTACGGGATCGTAACCGCCTTTTGAAAACGGATTGCATCTGCAAATTCTCCAGGCAGCCAAAAAACCGCCTTTTATTGCTCCGTGCTTCTGTACGGCTTCAAGGCCATACTGACTGCAACACGGATAATAAGGGCAGCGTGTAGTTTTTAAAGGTGATAAATATTTTTGATAAAACTTTATGATAAAAATAAGAATTTTCTTCATTAATAAAAATATATTTATAAATTACCTTTACCGGTGTCCAGTGTACCGTTTAATTTCATTAAATGTAATAATGCGCTCTCAATACCTGCATAATCACAGGCGTCAGATCCTTTACGCGCGATGACTACAATGTCTAAACCACTATTAAACACTTTTTCATGCAGTCTGTAACTTTCTTTGATAAGTCTTTTTAATCTGTGTCTTATGACACTGTTTCCTACTTTTTTGCTTACCGAAATTCCGAGTCTGTTTCTGTCCGAATTGTTTTTCAACGTATAAATTACCAAATATTTGTTAGCATATGATCTGCCGGACTTATAAACATTCCCAAAATCCTGGTTGCTTTTTAAAGAATCAGTAAAAATCATTTCTTTAGCGAAAAAAAGGCCACATAACTGCGGCCTGTTATCTCAACTTATGCTGATAAAACTTTTCTTCCCTTAGCTCTTCTAGCCTGTAATACTTTTCTTCCGCCGGGAGTACTCATTCTTGCTCTGAAGCCGTGAACTTTAGATCTTTGTCTCTTCTTAGGCTGAAATGTCATTTTCATAAAAGCATACCTCCATTTCCTATACGTCGAAAACATCATAAATTATATAGGAAGAAATATTTCGAGTCAAGAAAAAAAATCTCTTTATATATAGGAAAAAACGTTATTTTTTTAAATATGCAATATATAGATTTTAAATTTATAAACATAACTAGATATGGAAAAATAAAAAAAATCAAGTTAAAATAATGAATTTACATAAAAATATCAACGAAATGTTGATAACTTGTTGATAAGTAATTTTTTAAAGTTTAATAAATGTGTTTTTACTGTTCATGAAATTTTTTAAATTTTTAAAAATCCCATAAAATCGACATTTCAGGTGTTTATATATTTTTTCAAAATTTTCAACTTTTAAAAATAGAATAACTTAACAAAAAGTTAACATAAGGAATTATATAAACCTAACCTTTTTTTGTCCTTAATAATTTGATTTTATAAACAAAATTAAATATAATAGAATGAGTGAAGGAGGCTTAATTATGAAACCGGTACAAGAGAAATGGGATATTATCAAACAATCGGTTATTAACGATTACGGAATATCCCCGATAGCTGTAAAGATTTGGATAAATCCGATGGAATATTACAGTGAAACAAATGATACCGTAACCATAATGTTACCCAATGACAAAGCCAATATCATCGATCTTATTACAGATAAATACAAGGATATCTTTATAATTGCCATTTCCGAAACTTTAAACAGTGAATATGAAGTCAATTTTATAGTTCATGAAGAAAAGCAGGAAGAAACAGGCAATGTTCAAAACAATATTCCTGAAAAAGAATCCACAAATACAAGTTTAATAAAAAAATATACATTCGATAATTTCGTTACCGGCAATAACTCTTTTGCCGTCAGCGCCTGTCTTGCCGTGGCCGAAACAGCCGGAACCGACAATAATACTTATAATCCTTTATATATTTACGGCGGCTCGGGTCTTGGTAAAACACATCTTATGCATGCAATCGGTAATTATATAAATGAAAACAATCCTTCTTTGAAAATTCTTTACGTAAACAGTGAAAATTTTACAAATGAAGTTATTAAATCCATAAGAAGCGGTAAAAAAGACAATACCGAAGATATGATCAAATTAAGAGACAAATACAGAAATATAGATGTTCTTTTAATTGATGATATCCAGTTTATTATAGGTAAAGATGCTACTCAGGAAGAATTTTTCCATACATTCAATTCACTTTATGAAAACGGTAAAACAATAATTATTTCTTCTGATAAACATCCCAAATATATGGAAATTTTGGATGAAAGATATTTAACAAGATTCCAGATGGGACTTCAGGTTGACGTTCAGCCGCCCAACTATGAAACAAGAAAAGCCATTTTAATTCAGCTTAATCAAAAACACGGTGATAAAATAAGCGACGAAATTCTTAATTATATTACCGAAAATATAAGTTCAAACATAAGAGAGCTTGAAGGTGCTTACAATAAATTAATTGCTTTATCCAAAATTTCTTCAGATGAAATATCTCTGGAAATGGCTAAAAACAGCCTAAAAGACATTATAAATCCAAATAAAACCAAAGTTATCAACATTGATATTATTATGGAAGAAGTTTCAAAACATTATAATGTCTCAATAGATGATATTTTATCCACTAAAAGAAATAAGGAAATTGCCGTTCCCAGACAGATAATTATGTATCTTTGCTTCAAACTTACCGAAGATACAAAGAGTAATATAGGAAATAAATTAAACAGAGATCATTCTACCGTCGTTTCCGGAATAAACAAAATAAGAGAAATGATAGAAAACGATCCTTCTTTTGAAAAAAATATAGACTCTTTAATTAAAATTATCACCTCTTTATAAACACAGTTTTCGTTTAAAAAACCTTTATTTTATGGTATAATTAGTAAGTTATCAACATATCAACACCTCTTATTACTATTTTTATTAATATATATAAATTATTTATTTAAGGAGAACTTCAAATGCGAATTTCCATAGATAAGGAAAAATTCATTAATTCTGTATCAATTGTAGGAAAAGCAATATCCAATAAACCTAATTTAAATACAAGCGGATGCATTCTTATTGATGCTACAAAAGGTTATATAAGACTTCTTGCCAATAATGAAGATATGGCTATTCAGGGAATAGTTGAAGGTGAAATTATTGAAGAAGGAATGGTTGGAGTTGATGCAAGACAGCTTACCGATCTTATAAGAAAGATACCTGACGGTATTATAAATGTTTTTTACAATGAAAAAGAAGATGAAGATTCAATAAATGTTCTTATAGAAAGCAATAACATTAAAGCAACAATTCCCGGAAAGATGGGTTATTTATTCAGCGATCTTCCTGAAATTGAAAGAGATACAAAACTTGAAATAAGTCAGTATGCTTTAAAAGATATTATAAGAAGAACTATTTTCTGTACTTCTTTAAATTCCGTAAACAAAATTCTTGAAGGTGAATTATTTGTTATTAAAAACGGTATTTTAAGAGTTGAAGCAGTAGAGCAGAGCAGAGTTGCAATAAGACAGATTGATATAAACAATAATGAGATTGATGAAAGAATTATTGTAAAAGGAACCAGTCTTAATGAACTTATCAAAATTATTTCCGATGATACGGAATCAATGATTGATATGTATTTTATGAAAGACAATGTTGTATTTGAATTTGATCAAAACATTATTGTAATGAGACTTATTGAAGGTAACTTCTTTGATTCTTCAAATCTTAAATATAAAGATTACATTACAAAAGTTGATATAAATAAAAAGAGTTTGTATGAGTGTCTTGACAGAACAACTCTTTTTGCAAAAGACGGAGATAAAAAGTCAGTTAAATTTACAATATCAAACAACAATTTGAATGTAAGTGTATTTTCTCAGATCGGAAGTATCAATGAAAATATTGATATTTCAAAAGAGGGTGATGATATTGAAATCAATTTCAATCCCAAGTTATTTATTGATGCTTTGAAAGCAATTGATGATGAAACGGTATCAATTTATTTACTCGGAAAGAAATTCCCCTGCTTTATCAGAAAAGAAGATGTTTATAACTATGTAGTACTTCCTATCTTGGGATAAAAGAAGAAAAATATGGATTTTTATTTAAAAGATGATTTTATTAAATTAGGCCAGCTTCTTAAAGCTGCATCTTTGGTTGAAAACGGAGCAGATGCCAAATTTGAAATTCAGGAAGGAAAAGTAAAAGTTAACGGCGAAGTTGAAACTCAAAGAGGTAAAAAACTTTATAAAGGCGATAAGGTTTTTTATAAAGGAACAGAAGTAACCATTAATAAAATTTAATTATTTTATTAAATATAAAAAGTTGAAACAAACATGATTATTAAATCACTGGAACTGGAAAATTACAGAAATTATAAAAATCTTTGTATTGAATTTGATGAAGGTACAAATATTTTAACCGGTGAAAATGCTCAGGGAAAAACAAATATCCTGGAAGCTATTTATTTGTGTTCAACAACAAAGTCTCATAAAGGCAGTAAAGACGGCGAAATTATTAATTTCGGTAATGATGAAGGTCATGTAAGAACCAAAATAAATAAAAAAGAAGAAGAAATAAGAATAGATTTACACTTAAGAAAATCAAAATCCAAGATTATAGCTCTTAATCTTGAAAAAATTAAAAAAACTTCTGAATTAATAGGTATTCTTAATGTAGTTTTATTTTCTCCTGAAGATTTGAATATTATTAAAGGCGGTCCTTCATACAGAAGATCTTTTATAGATATGCAAATTTGCAGACTTGATTCTTCCTATGTTTTTAATTTGAGCAATTACAATAAAATAATTGATCAAAGAAACAAACTTTTAAAAGATATTTATTTTGAACCGGCTTTAAAAGAAACTCTTTTTATATGGGATTCGCAGCTTCAAAGTTACGGAAGCCAGGTTATAAAAAAGAGAAAAGAATTTGTTGATGAATTAAATTCGATTGTTAAAGAAATTCATTACAAATTAACCGGACAAAAAGAATTTTTGGATATAAGATATGAGCCTGATACTCCCGAGGATATGATTGAGAGCAGTCTTAAACAAAATGCCGAGAGAGATTTAAAAAGCAAAATGACATCATGCGGACCTCATCGAGATGATTATGTAATAAACATAAACGGAATCGATGCCAGAAAATACGGATCTCAGGGTCAGCAAAGAACGGCAGCTCTTTCATTGAAGCTTGCGGAAATAGAGATTATTAAAAGAAATACCGGAGATAATCCTGTTTTCCTGCTTGATGATGTATTATCGGAGCTTGATTCAAACAGACAGAATATGCTTTTGGACAGCATTAGTAATATACAGACGATTATTACATGTACCGGTCTTGATGATTTTGTAAATGAAAGATTTAAAATCGACAGGGTATTCGATGTACATGACGGAATTGTCGAAGTGGTTGGATAATAAATAATAATTTTAAATTATTACAGAGGTATATATGGAAAACAAAAACAAAGAACAGGAATACGGCGCGGATCAAATCCAGGTACTTGAAGGATTACAGGCAGTAAGAAAAAGACCCGGTATGTATATCGGAAGTACATCCGTAAGAGGTCTTCATCATCTTGTATATGAAATCGTGGATAACTCGGTAGATGAAGCTCTGGCAGGATTCTGCAATACCATCACGGTTACATTAAACAGCGACAATTCCGTTACAGTGGAAGATAACGGAAGAGGTATTCCCGTTGGTATTAACCATAAAACAGGTGTTTCGGCCGTAGAACTCGTATTTACCAAACTTCATGCCGGCGGCAAATTCGGCGGCGGAGGATATAAAGTATCCGGCGGTCTTCACGGTGTAGGTGCTTCGGTTGTTAATGCATTGTCAAGATGGCTTGAAGTTGAAATATGCAGAGACGGAGAAGTTTATTATCAAAGATATGAAGACGGCGGAAAAAATGCTGCTCCTTTAAAGGTAATCGGAAAATGTGATGCCGATAAAACAGGTACAAAAGTTACATTTTTACCCGATGACAGAATTTTTGACGAAACAGTTTTTGATTTTGATACATTAAAGAACAGATTCAGAGAAACAGCTTTTCTTACAAAGGGATTAAAAATCATATTCATAGATAACAGACATGAAGAGCCCAAGGAAAGAATTTTCCATTACGAAGGCGGTATTAAGGAATTTGTTTCTTACTTAAACAGAGGAAATACACCTCTTTATAATGACATCCTTTATTTTGAGGGAACAAAGAACAATATTCAGGTAGAAGTTGCAATTCAGCATAATGACGGATTTAACGAAATGGTCTACAGTTTCGTTAACAACATCAATACTCCCGAAGGCGGTATGCATTTAACAGGTTTCAGAAATGCAATTACCAAAACTTTCAATGATTATGCAAAGACCAATAAGATTATAAAAGATTCGGATCCAAATCTTTCGGGTGAAGACATAAGAGAAGGTCTTACGGCAATTATTTCGGTAAGAATCGAAGAGCCTCAGTTTGAAGGCCAGACAAAGCAAAAGTTAGGTAATGCCGAAGCAAGAGTAGCAGTTGATGCGGTAGTAAGCGAACAGCTTACATATTATCTTGAGCAGAATCCTCAGGTAGCAAAGACAATTTGCGAAAAATCAATTCTGGCTCAAAGAGCAAGAGAAGCAGCAAGAAAAGCAAGAGATTTAACAAGAAGAAAAACTGCTCTTGAAGGAATGGCACTTCCCGGAAAACTTGCAGATTGTTCTGACAAGAATCCAGAAAAATGTGAAATTTACATAGTCGAGGGAGATTCCGCGGGCGGTTCTGCTAAGACTGCAAGAGACAGAGCCACGCAGGCCATCCTTCCTCTCAGAGGAAAAATCTTAAACGTAGAAAAAGCAAGACTTGACAAGATATATGCTAATGCCGAAATTAAGGCAATGATTACGGCATTCGGAACAGGTATTCATGATGATTTTGATATCTCGAAGTTAAGATATCACAAGATTATTCTCATGACCGATGCCGATGTCGACGGTGCACATATTTCAACTCTGCTTCTTACATTCATCTACAGATTCATGCCCGAACTTATCAAGGCAGGTCATGTATATCTTGCAACTCCTCCTCTTTACAAACTGGAGAAGAACAAAAAGATATGGTATGCATATTCGGATGAAGAATTAAACAATATTCTCGAAGAAGTCGGAAGAGACCAGAACAACAAGATTCAACGTTACAAAGGTCTTGGTGAAATGGATGCCGATCAACTTTGGGAAACAACAATGGATCCCGAGCACAGAATCTTAAAGAGAGTCACGATGGAAGGCGAAGTTGAATCAGAGACAGACCTTACATTCACCGTACTTATGGGTGACAAGGTTGAACCGAGACGTGAATTCATCGAAGAAAACGCCAAGTTTGTTAAGAATCTGGATATTTAATAGATGAAAATTATTCTTTTTCTGTTATTTTCGTTCTGGCTTTGGGCTCTTATATTGAGCATAGCCGACAAGAATAAAAAACAAACGATAAAATTACTGATAATATTAGGAATAGTCGTTTTGGTTTTTGGATCGCTGGGAACTGTATTGTTCATCCAGATATCCCGATTTTTGAAGAATTAATTATTTATGATGAAGTGCTAACAACACGGAGGCAAAATGGAAGATACAATATTTGACAAAATTGAAGAAGTTGACCTTAAAAAGACGATGGAAGACTGCTATATCGATTATGCGATGAGCGTAATCGCTGCGCGTGCGCTTCCCGATGTCAGAGACGGTCTTAAACCTGTTCAGAGAAGAGTTCTTTACTCAATGGTAGAACTCAACAACGGACCGGATAAGCCTCATCGTAAGTCGGCGCGTATCGTCGGTGATACAATGGGTAAATACCATCCTCACGGAGATTCATCAATCTACGGTGCTTTGGTAAACATGGCACAGGATTGGTCGATGAGAGCACCTTTGGTAGACGGTCACGGAAATTTCGGTTCGGTCGACGGCGACGGCGCAGCTGCAATGCGTTATACTGAGGCGAGACTTTCCAAGATTTCAATGGAACTTCTTGCGGATATCTATAAAGATACCGTTGATTTCGTTCCTAACTTTGACGAAACAGAAAAAGAACCCACAGTTCTTCCTTCCAGATATCCCAACCTTTTGGTAAACGGAACCACAGGTATTGCCGTAGGTATGGCTACCAACATTCCGCCTCACAACTTAAGAGAAACTATCGATGCCGTAGTAAAAATCATCGATAACCAGATTACTGAGGACAGAAAAACCGAAATAGACGAAATCATGGATATTATCAAGGGACCGGATTTCCCGACAGGCGCCATGATTCTCGGAACAAGAGGAATAGAAGATGCATACAGAACCGGTCGTGGAAAGATAAGGGTTCGTGCCGTAACGGATATTGAGACTCTTCCTAACGGAAAGAACAGAATCATCGTATCCGAACTTCCTTACATGGTTAATAAAGCAAGACTTATCGAAAAGATAGCAGAGCTTGTAAAAGATAAAAAACTCGACGGTATCACCGATCTTCGCGATGAGACAAACCGTGAAGGCATGAGAGTTGTAATCGAATTAAGAAAAGATGTTAACCCCAACATCATGCTTAACAATCTTTTCAAACATACACAGCTTCAGGATACTTTCGGTGTTATTATGCTTGCGCTCGTTAATAATGAGCCCAAGGTATTAAACATTCTTGAAATGCTTGAGTATTATCTCGATCATCAAAAGGATGTTGTTACAAGAAGAACAAAATACGATCTTAACAAAGCAGAAGAAAGAGATCATATTTTACAGGGTCTCCTTATTGCACTTGATAATATCGATGAAGTTATCAATATTATCAGATCCAGTGAAAATACACAGGAAGCAAAGCAGAGATTAATCGAGAGATTCGAATTATCCGAAGCTCAGTCCCAGGCAATCGTCGACATGAGACTTAAAACTCTTACCGGTTTGGAAAGAGAAAAGCTTGAGAATGAGCATAAAGAATTACTTGAAAGAATTGCTTACTTAAAGAGCATTCTTGCCGATGAGAAGGTTCTCCTCGGAGTAATCAAGGATGAAATTCTTCTTATCTCTCAGAAGTACGGCGATGACAGACGTACCAAGATCGGATACGACATTTACGATATTACGAATGAAGATCTCATTCCCAATGAAAATACCGTAGTTGCAATGACATCTCTCGGATATATCAAGAGAATGACTGTCGACAACTTCAAGTCACAGCACAGAGGCGGCCGCGGAATCAAGGGAATGAATACAATCGAAGACGATTATATCGAAGATCTTTTGATGACAACGACTCATCATTACATCATGTTCTTTACTAATATGGGTCGTGCATACAGACTTAAGACTTACGAGATTCCCGAATCCGGAAGAACTTCAAGAGGCGTGGCAATAGTTAACCTCTTACAGCTCAACCCCGGAGAAAAGATTTCCGCAATCATTCCCATCAAGGAATACGATGAAACCAGAAATCTCTTCATGGTAACAAAGAAGGGTACCGTTAAGAAGTGCCATATTACGGACTTCTCAAATATCAGAAAGAACGGACTTCTTGCCGTAAGCTTAAGAGATGATGATGAACTTATCGAAGTTAAATCAACGGATAAGGATACTCTTATTTATCTTGTTACCAAGCAGGGTATGTGCATCTGCTTCAAGGAAACAGATGTAAGATGCATGGGCAGAACCGCTATGGGTGTAAGAGGCATGAATCTTGCAGACGGTGATGAAATCATCGGAATGCAGCTCGATCATCAGGGCGGATCGCTTCTTATCGCATCCGAACTCGGTATGGGTAAGAGAACAAAACTTGAAGAATTCAATGTTCAGAAGCGTGGCGGTAAGGGTGTAAGATGCTACAAGATTACCGAAAAGACAGGATATGTAGTCGGAGTCAAAGCAGTTAATGACGATCACGAAATAATGATGATTACATCCCAGGGTATCATTATTCAGATTCCGATGGCTGACGTATCCATAATCGGAAGACATACATCCGGCGTTAAGCTTATCAACCTTGAAAAGGGTGTAAAAGTTGCAAAGATTGCAAAGGTAAGAGAAAAGATAAGCGACGGAAACGTTGAGTATGATGAGATTGACGATGCTTTGGAAGATATTCCCGAGGCAGAAGAGATCGAAGACGAAAACCTTATTTTCCCGGTTGAGGAAGACGAAGAATAAAAAAGAATAATAAGTAAAAAAGGAGAAGTGTTCATCAAATAGAATATTTAGATGAACACTTCTTTGTTATGGGTGAGAATATTTGATTAACATGATTAATGATTTTCTTTGTCTTTTTCCGACTCTTTATGTTTATATTTAAGAGACAGTCTGGGATAAATTACATTAAGGAAAATTGCAAAGAATCCCAACAAAACAAGGAAAATTATACTTACAAATGATATCCCGTAATCTATACAAAATTGAAAAATGGTTGCTGCAGTCATTATAGTATTTCTTTACAAGGTCTAAATGTTTACGTTCGGTTTTGACACTTTAGTGTCCTTTGTTTGTCATTATTATTTTAATAAGATTTTTTTGAATTGTATACTGTCAAATAATATAAAATACGAAAGAAATTTTTAGTATATTTGCTTAAAATACTTGAATAAATATCTTAAAAGATGCATTATATGAAACGTTGGAATATTTGATTTGGGTTTTTTAATCCTTAATCCGGTTTTATCGGATTTATAATTTTTGGAGTTAAGATGGAAGCATACAGTGTTTTTAAGGATCTTGCGATAATCATTATCGCTGCCAAGCTGTTTGGAATAATAGCCAGAAAATGCAAGGCACCGCAGGTTGTCGGGGAAATAATTGCAGGTCTTATCATCGGACCCTGTCTTTTGGGATGGGTTCAGACAAATGATTTTATCCTGCAGATGGCTGAAATAGGCGTAATTCTTTTGATGTTTTCCGCCGGTCTTGAGACAAATCTTAAGGATCTTGTCAAAACCGGACCGATGGCTTTCGGTATAGCATGTTCCGGAGTTTTTGTTCCTCTGGCAGGAGGAACAATCCTTTACATGTGCTTTTACGGCTTTGACAAAATAGGAACCGAAGAGTTCTTCAGAGCATTGTTTATAGGTACCATCATGACGGCAACCAGCGTAAGCATTACGGTAGAGTCGCTTCGTGAGATGGGCTATTTAAAAGGAAAAATCGGAACCACGATCCTCAATGCGGCAATTATTGATGATGTAATCGGAATGATAGTTCTTACCGTGGTAATCGGATTTTATGATTCGGCTGCAAAGCCCATCACGGTCGTTTGCAACACGGTTCTTTTCATGTGCATCTCAATCGTCGGAGGATTTTTCGCATACAGAATATTCAAAAAAGTCGACCAGAGATATCCTCATTCAAGAAGAATCACGATTGCAGGACTTGCTTTTTGCCTTATAATGGCTTATTGCGCGGAAAAATATTTCGGTATTGCGGATATAACCGGTGCATACCTCGCGGGAATCATTCTTTGCAATATTCACGATTCCGAATTTATCGCAAGAAGAATGGATATTAATTCCTATGTGCTCTTCGGACCGATTTTCTTTGCAAGTATCGGATTAAAGACAAATATTAAAAATATTAACGGAGAAATACTTCTTTTCTCGCTTTGTTTCGTAGCAGTAGCTCTTCTTTCAAAGGTAATCGGCTGCGGTTTATTTGCAAGAATCTGCAAAACACCCATGAAGCATGCTTTAAAAATCGGTGTCGGAATGATGACCAGAGGAGAAGTTGCATTAATCGTATCTCAAAAGGGCATGAATGTAGGATTGCTTGATCCGGTGTATTTTACTTCAGTCATCCTTTTGATTATTATTTCTTCCGTGCTGACCCCGATTCTTTTAAAAGTTTTATATGCCAAGTGGCCCGAAACAGAAGAATCTTGAGACAATCAATATGTTTCGAAACAGGGTTTTTTGTTGAAAAATAGTTCTTCGGATATTAAAATGACCTTATTACACTAAGGTCATTTTTTTATGAAAAACAGGTTTTGGACTTTAAGATATACACTTATCAATATTCTGTATTTTGCCGCATTTTGCACCATTCATGCTTATGCCGGCGTTTTTCTGTTGGATAAAGGATTTACCAATACCCAGGTGGGTCTGGCTTTGGCAATATCCAATATTCTGTCTGTATTCGGTCAACCCCTGGTAGCGGGAATCATCGATCGGGGTAAATTTCTTACAAACAGAATCACGGTTATGATTTCCTCTCTTTTCTTACTCGTGGGTTCTGTTGCTCTTTTATTCGTAAGCAGCGAAAAAGTTCCGATTTTTGCCATATTCGTTTTGATGTATACGGTGCAGTTTGTATATATGCCGATGATGATTGCAATGAATTTCGAGTATGCCAAAGCAGGATGCAATATTAATTTCGGTCTTGCAAGGGGAATGGGCTCCGCAGGATTTGCAGTAACCAGTTTTTTCCTTGGAAAAGCAGTCGAAAAATACGGAACAAACGTGATATTGTATGTAACCGTTGCAGTCATGACTTTAATGGTTTTGATTGTCTTCTTTTTTAAAAAGCCAAAGACAAACGGAATAAAAGAAGAGTCCGAAAAAACAATCGAAAAAGAAGAAAAAGAAAGTGCGGGATTCTTTGCTTTTGCAAAAAAATATCCGTTTTTCATGGTATTTTTGCTTGGAGTTGCATGCTGCTTTTTTGCACATAACATGATTAACGATTTTTTAATACAAATCATAAGGAATCTCGGCGGCAACGAAACCGAACTCGGATATGCCACGTTTTTGCAGGCAATTCTCGAACTCCCGGTAATGGCTCTTATAGGATTTGTGCTTAAAAAGATAAGCGAGAGACATATGCTTGTTTTCTCGGCGGTTTCGTTTTTTGTAAAAACTGCAATTTTGTTCTTGGCGACCGGATTGATCGGAATGTATGTAAGCCAGTCATTTCAAATGTTTGCATATGCTGTTTTTATCCCGACGGCGGCATATTTTGCCGAGAATGTCATGAAAGAAAACGATAAGGTTAAAGGTCAGGCATTTATTAATTCCGCCCTCACTCTCGGCGGCGTATTCAGCAACCTCGTCTGCGGAAGAATACTCGATGCTTTCGGAGTGAAAGTCATGCTTTTAATCGGAATGGCGGTCTGCTTCATCGGAGTATTGATAGTTATAATCGCCGTATATCCGATGATGAATAAGAAAGTTTTAGCAAGAGGAAATTAAAATGGAAAAATGGGATGTTTATGACATAAACAGACAGTCCACAGGTAAAATAATGGAGCGCGGTTCTGAATTTGAAGAAGATGCTTATACAATGGTAATGCATATCTGTATATTTAATTCGAAGGGTGAAATGCTTATTCAGCAAAGGCAGTCTTTTAAGAAATCCTGGCCGAATCTTTGGGATTTAAGCATAGGAGGACATGTTGAAGCCGGAGAAACATCTGTCATGGGAGCAATGAGAGAGCTTTTCGAGGAACTTGGGATAAAAAGAGATTTAACGGGGCAAAGACCTCATTTTACAATAAATTTTGTTCACGGATTCGATGATTATTTCACTATTATCGAAGACATTGATTTGAATGAACTTAAGCTTCAAAAGGAAGAGGTTCAGGCCGTGAAGTGGGCGTCCAGAGAAGAAATAAAGGAAATGATCGAAAAGGAAGAATTTATCCACTATTATCCGAGTTTAATCGATTTTCTCTTTGATTCCGGTATAAATTACGGAGCTCACGTTCACGAAGCAAATAAATTTTTACAGTAAATTGTTTTAAAAATACATAAAAGAACAGGCAGAAGAAAATGAAAAAAACAATAGCGATAATAGGCGGCGGCGTAGCAGGTCTTTCGGCCGGAATCTACGGACAGCGCGCCGGATATGAGACAACAATTTATGAAAAAAATTCAGTACTCGGAGGGTCTTTAAGCGGGTGGTATCGAAACGGCTTCGCGATAGACAACTGCCTTCACTGGCTGACGGGAACTGCCGAGAATACCCCCACCAATGAACTCTGGAAGGATCTTGGTGTTTTAAATGATGAGACAAAGATTGTAAAAAGACCGTACCTTGTTTCTTCTGAAACAAACGGTGTTCGCGTGACTCTCTGGAGAGATACCGAGCGTACAAGAAAAGAGATGCTTGCGATATCGCCTGAAGATGCCACGGAAATCAATCTATTTATAGATGTTGTCAACGTGGCAAGCGATTTGACGGCCAATCTTTCACATTTTACAAAGCTTGCCAAGACTATGAGTGAAGCGGAAACCGTGCTCAACCATTTTGATTTTGCCAGAAGAACCATGCTTTATATGGGACTGAATTTGGAGCAGTGGGCAAATAAATTTAAGAGTGAGGCCATAAGGAATCTTCTTCTTGATTTTTCGGCCAAAGAATACGAATCCTACTGGCTTATAGTCGTATACAGCTTTTTTGCCAGCGGCAATGCGGATATTATAGAAGGCGGCTCCATAAAAATTGCCGACGATCTTATCAAAACATATATAAATGAGGGCGGCAAATTCGAGCCCAACATGGCCGCCAAGCAAATAATTCTGAAAAAGAAGAAATTACCTAAACTGGAAAAGAAAGCCAAAATCAGAACAAAGCGTGCCGAAAAAATCATCTTCGAAAACGGCATGGAGGTTGAGGCGGATTATATCATCTGTGCCTGCGATCTTAAATATGTGTTTAAAAAACTCATAAAAAGGAAAGCACATGTGCCGAAGATTATTCGTAAAATTTTCCAAAACGAAAAGCAATACCCCATTTATTCGGCATTTCAGGTTGCTTACAGTGTGGATTCTCTTTTTGAGGAAATCGATGATTCACTCGGATTTGAATGCAATCCCATAGAAGTGGCGATGCAGAAGGTAAACAGAATATATCTTAAAAACTACCGTTCTTACGGCGATTATATAGCACCCGAGGGAAAGACGGTTGTTCAGTGCATGATTTATCAGTATGAAAAAGATTATAAATTCTGGAAGAAGCTGCACAAATCCGATATAAACAGATACAATCAGGCCAAATTAAACGTAGCCAATGCAATAAAGACCGAAATAATCAAAAAATTCCCCGAAATGGAAGGAAAGATTGAAGTCCTCGATACATGGACTCCGTATACCTATGCTTACAGAAACAATGATACAAACGGGGCTTATATGCGTTTTATTACCACGGCCATCAGCAGAAAAGCAAGCATTTCTCCCGTTATCGGAGGAATTGAGAATGTATTTCTTGCAGGGCACTGGTTAAGATATCCCGGTGGACTCCCGATGGCTGCGCTTACGGGAAAAGATGCGATTGAAATAATAGGCGAGCAGAGCAAACCGATTATTCCTTTTATGAATCAAATCGCGGAAAAAATAACCGATGTAAAAGAAAAGATAGTAAATCCGTAACAATTCAGGATAGATTTTCTATCTTAATGAAAGGTGAAAAAATGCGAAGAATACTTATAACAAACGATGACGGAATAGATGCAAAGGGAATTGAAAGACTTGCAGAGGCAGCAAAAGCGTTCGGCGAAGTCTGGGTTATAGCACCTGCAAGACAAAGAAGCGCCGCATCCCACAGCATTACTTTGAGAAAACCGGTTGAAATAAAAGAATATGATTTCCCCGTAAAAGATGTAAAAGCATTTACCTGCAGCGGAACGCCTGCGGATTGCGTGAGAGTCGGCGGACTGAGTGTAATGCCCGAGAAGCCCGATGTGGTATTATCCGGAATCAATTACGGATACAATGTGGCTTCGGATATTCAGTATTCTGCAACCTGCGGAGCGGCATTTGAAGCTTCATTCCAGGGATTCATATCCATCTCTTTATCGGAAGATGCGAAGGAATGTCATGATATTACCGATGCGTATCTTTTAGATCTTTTAAAAGAATACATAGATGTAAAATTAGAGAGAAATCAGATTTTAAACATCAATTTCCCAAGCGGAAAGGTCGAAGACTGTAAGGGAATTCGAAGAAATGTGGGAACCTCCGAGGATTCGTTCTTCCATGACAGATACAAATTGTTAGAGGAAAAGGAAGACGGCACCAGGGTTTATATGGTGGACGGAATATACAATGAAGACGCCGAACCCGATACGGATTTTCGTGCAGTGGTGGAAAAATACATTTCCGTCGGAGTCGTAAACAACATAAGATAAAAATACCCCGAATGTAATTTATCCGTGAGTTTGGATATTAAGCATTCGGGGTTTTATTATTGTAACTGATTCAGAATATATTCTTTTACATTTTCAAGTCGGCTTTCTTTCCATGCACCTTCCGAGGCTTTTTGTGAAAGAGGGTAAATAATTTGAAAATCAAGTGTCTCACCCGGGACTCTTCCGCTTCGAAGCGGTTCGTAGAAATTATTGTAAAAATCCTCATCCGTGGCATCGGTAAACTTTTCGGGTTTAAGGAAACGAAGCTGCTTTTTGGTATTTTCTATAAACATCTTTGCCGAAAGAGGAGCAAGTTTTTCGTATTCATCTTTTTGAACATCCGTAAAGATTAAAGGAAGACTGCCTTTAAGTATTCGCTCATTTTCTCGGTCTATGGTAATTCCCATGGGCTCAAAAGAAAATGTCTCTTCACTGAATTTAAGTTTTAAAATGATTCCGAATTCAGTGTTATACTGCGATCTTTGGTAAGGTGTATCGAAAATGAAATTACCGAGTGAATAAAAGATTGCCTTATTCGGGAAGAGCTCATAGTTCATCGGAACATGTGGATGGTGAGCCACTATAATGTCAGCGCCCATATCAAGGAAAGATAAATATCGCTCTCTCGTATAGGGTGTGGGAAGAGCCGTAAATTCTTCGCCGGCATGAGCCACTATCACACACCATCTTTTATTTTTCTTTATTTCCCCAATTGCTTTTTCTATCTCGTCAAGGTCACTCCAGGAAAAGCATCCCGGGGTATCCGCTCCCGCTTTTCTGCAGGCTCTTTGATATCCGACGCCGATTATTCCGATTCCTCCGGCTTCATTTAAGATGACGGGTTTTCTGGCTTCCTCTTCATTTCTTCCGGCACCGAGAGTTAACGCATTATGACTTTTGGCATTTTCCAAAGTGGCGTAAATACCGTCTTTTCCGGCATCCATGATATGGTTGTTGCAGATATTCCAGATATCGGCACCGATTCCTTCAAGAAAATCACCGACTGCGGGATCCATGCTGTGAATCAAAGCCTTTGCTCCGGTTGCTTCGTCATCCGTCTTTGTTTCAAAAAGAGGACCTTCGACATTTACGATTAAATGGTCGCCCGATGTCAGAAAATCGCGCACTTCCAAAGAGAGAAGATTTTTATCTTCCCATTTTTTATCCATGTATTTGTCAAAACCGATATCACCGGTAAAAATCAATGTGCTTTCGCTCATATAAACCTCATTAAATATCTATTCCGACAGGCTTTTGAAAAATTCCGCGGTTTCTTCCCCGGTAACGTCGCTTATGTAATATATTTTGTCGGAAGTTACGATTTTTATGTAATTGCCTGCCTGAGGATTAAGGAAGAATTTACATTTGCCCACGCCGTCGACTTTAAAATCTCCTTTTGCGACATTTTCCATACCCGTACCTGCGATTCTGACGGCATGTATATTGCTTAATTCACCGTACTCTGCGGATACTATTTCGGATTTGTTTATCTTATATTCATCCCATAAATGGTGACAGATAACATATCCATCTTTTTCCTGTATATCTATGGGAGTGCTTGCCATCATTCCGATCCAGATCAAGGAAGCAAGGGAAACGACAATGGTAATAATTCCGAAAACCGAAATCAGCTTTCCCATGGGGTGCGCCATGTTTATGGTCCATCCCATTCCGATTCTTTTTTCAACCGAAAATCGTTTATCATCCGGATTGAAATAAAACATACCCAATATCCAGGAGTCGTCATCTTCCTCAATAAGTTTTGATTCTACGGTAAGATATCTTTTGTCCAAAGCAATTTTTCTTATTGTAAAAATAAATACGGAAAACAAAAGCAGCAAAAGATAAAAAGAGAGGATATAAATCATCACTATTTCGGAATGATGGAAAATAAACATAAGTATTGTAAATGCAGCCATAAAATCATCGACCCATGACATGGCCACGATAAAATCCGTAAATACTTTTTTTCTTGCACGATTGTAATTTGCATTGATATCACTGTTTTCGCTTATTACATCGTTACGGGAATTATCAACTATAAAAGCAATGGGAGCTGCAATAATATTGGTAACGATTATGGATGCAACCAAAGCCGTGCAGATAAAAGTTCCCTGGAATATTCCAAGATTAATCGGAAGGATATTAATATCAATAAGCACGGCAAAAGCAACCACGAAGAGACCGAGAATATCGGCAATGATAAGCATCGGGACATTTAAAGAATGGATTTTGCCCACGTTTTTCAAATCGGCATACATGACTTTTTCGCTGATTACGCCGAGGTATTTTTTATATTTCTTCATTTCCGAATTGCCGAGAGCATAGGGAACGAGAATTGCAAAAAATGCAACGTAAATATAGACACTCCATCCGATCATTTTCGTTGTAAAATCCGGAATGACAAGGAGCGCAACGGCAATTAAAACCAAAAGGATCAGAATTATCAATGCTTCTTTTCTGTGAGTGGCAGTGACAATGTTTATAAATTCATGACTTTTTTCATTATTGAATTCGGGACGGTTGTTTACACCGAAAATACGGTTCTTGTTTTCCCATTTCCTCGGATACATGGAAATGAAGACAAAAAACAAAACGGGAACCATGCAAAAAAACATCAATAAACCAAAATACATACTGGTCATATTATTTTCCCCACATTTCTTCAATCATTTTCTCAAAATCATTTATTGAAATACCCGATAATTTGGCTTCGGATACTATTCTTTTTAACTCATCTTTATTCTCATTATTAATACTTTTTGAACGGTTCATTTCCATTCGTACTCTGGCACCGTTTTTTCTGTCGGTTAAAATATAACCTTCCGTCTTTAAAATCTGATAGGCCTTGCTGACAGTCATGGTGTTGATACCGATTTCCGTCGACAAAGCCCTTACAGTGGGAAGCTGCTCGCCGGCTTCAAGTTCGCCGGACGAGATTCCCATTACTATTTGATTTCTGATTTGCATGTATATCGGAATATCCGAATACTCATTTATTTTTATTATCATATTTTTTTTCTGAATCATTTATTCATGCTAAATTTTATAATGTTTTGACTTAATTGCCAATATTGTTTTATCCTTCGCATAAAATTATTTGAATTTCGGTTATGCTTCGGTCTTCGCTTTATTCTTCTTCAAAGCGATTGCAGCGAAAACAATTGCAATAACAAGCAAAGGAATGCCGCTTATGACTCCGTTAAAGAACGGCCCGAGAATCTGGAGTTTTCCGAGACGCTCAACATCGGAGACGTTCAAAAACAAGGCGGTAAAAGAGCAGGCATTTACTGCACCGTGTAAAAGAGAGGGATACCAGATGCATTTTGTCTTATCATATATTATTTCCGAAATAAGGCCGAGTGCAATGCAAAAGATACAAAAAACAATCATTCCGACAACAGGGAATCCGAAGTAAGATGTACCGTATTCATAACCTGCGAGAATCATTACCGGGAAATGAAATGCGCCCCAGATAAAACCGCCTAAAAGCCATGTCGGAATTTTACCCATACTCTTGTTAAGTTCCGGATAAAGGAAACCTCTCCAGCCGACCTCTTCGCCGAGTGCAAGAAGCATATTTATCAAAGGAGCGTAAGTAACGGACTGGATAATGGCGATTACAATGTACATTTTATAATTAATACCCGCCTTGGCCAGTTCATCAAGGATATTAACTCCTTCGGGAAGCTGACTTTGTATATAAGAGCCGGTCAGATCGAACATATCGGGGAAGATGATATAAAAGATTGCACCGCCAAGTGAAGCGACAATGGCAGGACCAAACCAGCAAAGAGGGATAAGATATGCCACACCCTTGAATTTGGGCATAAAACCTATTCCCTTTAAATTTCCCTTGGCAAAAAGCGTCCCGAAGAAAGGTGTGAACATTAGTGCCATCAGCATTACCTGAAAAATGGTTTTACCGAACCCACCGGGATTTTTGATTGCAAAAATCGAAGCTATGATTTCAAGAATATAGGCTGAAATGAAAACGAATAATAAATATTTTACCAAGTGTTTTTTGTTCATGGGCACCTCCGTGAAGAACCGTCATTAAATTTTTAAAAGCATTAAATAAAGTTCTGTATGCTTTGTATTATTTGTTGTAATACAAAATATACAACTAAAAAATATACCTGTCAATATTTTTTTGAAATTAAAAACCGGAGGAAATTAAAAAACTCATACAAACCGGGGAGACGATTTGTATGAGTGTTGAAAAGGGTGGAGTAAATGAAAATGAATTGTAAATAACATTTGGTCTGTAATCATTGCTTATTTGTTATTACAGAATTTATAATAAGGTTAAATTGTGAAGACGATTTGATAAAATTGTTTTCTTTTTGTGAAAATAATAAGTACAAATTGTGAATAAAATAACAATCAAACGAAACAAAAACTTGGAAAAATGAAAAAAGAAAGCAGAAAAGATAATGCTTAGAGGGGAAGATATGGATTTGAACGGAAAAATAATCATAGAGGGTTTTGACTGGGGACCTGCGGCAACAAAGGTTATTTTTATGCCGGATAAGGGTTTTGACAAAATGGGAGAGTTGGATCCCGCTTCTTTTGAAGTTGAGGAATTAAAAGAAAACGACAGGAAGTCTTTTTCGGGAAAAAGGACGGTTATTGATGCGTATTATTCGGATGAGTCGGGAAACCACAGCGAAAAAGGAGACTTTATCAGCCTTGATCTTCAATTCGGACCCGAAGAAGGATCGCCGATGTTTTATGATTTTTCGACCGGTTATAACAAATGGTTTGATTATCATTTAAAAGTTAAAGTTTCCGGAGTATGGGAAGGCAGTTTTGATAACGGATATTTTGATTTTCCTGAGGTTGAGGATGTTAATTTATCAGGCAACTTCACGGGATCGGAAGGTCACTCTTTAAGATATGCTTCCTTTAAACCAAAGAACGCATCAGAGGAAAACCCTCGCCCTCTTGTAATCTGGCTTCACGGCATGGGAGAAGGAGGAAACAATCCGCTTATTGCTCTTTACGGAAACAGGGTAACGGCTCTTTTTGGAGACGAATTCCAAAAGATTATGGGCGGAGCATATGTACTCACCCCGCAGACTCCGACTTTCTGGCTTCAGTACAATGAAGACAAGTCATCATGGATAAAAAACAGGGGGCAGGATTCGATTTATTTAAAAGATTTAAAAGAACTTATCGATAAATTCGCCGACGAAAATTATGTCGATAAAAAAAGAATCATTGTCGGCGGCTGCTCAAACGGCGGATTTATGACAATGGACCTTATTTTAAATTATCCCGATTATTTTGCCGCAGCTTACCCGATTTGCGAGGCTTTTTATCCGAAGAAACTAAAAAAAGAACAATTGCTTGCCATAAAAGATATTCCCATGTGGTTTGTATATGCAAAAAACGACATGACAGTAAAGCCAAGGATATATGAAAAACCGCTTTTGAAGGAACTGGAAAAAATCGGAGCTTCAAAGATAAAAGTAAGCGAATTTAAGGATGTTCACGATACATCCGGAAAGTTTTTGAAAAACGGAAAGCCGTATAAGTATTTCGGTCATTTCTCCTGGATTTACTTTTTTAATAATGAATGTGTTGAAAACGGTACATCCATTTGGAAATGGATGTCGGAAATTAATAAAAATTTCTTGACAACATAAAAAAAAGAAATTATTATGATTTCACATACGAAAAAATGCGATGAAGGAATTATGCGTCGTTTGGAAGTTTCAGAGAGCCGGTGGTTGCTGTGAACCGGTACGAAAGAACGAATTGCAGTCTCACTCCCGAGCAGAACCCTCGAAATATCAGTAAAGGGTTCCGGCAAGCTCCGTTATCAAGGCTGAAGATATGATAGTATCTTACTGAGTGACTTATTTAAGTAATATGGGTGGTACCGCGGAAGAAATTTCGTCCCAGAGATTAGAGGAATTCTAATTTCTGGGACTTTTTTATGCACACGTCCGCGAAAGGAAATTATTCTGCTTCGCAGAAACGCGGACGGCGCGCGAGCAGAGAGATTTCATCATCTCCGCTCGATTAGATTTATATAAAGAAAGGAAAATAAAATGAACAAGATTTTCATTGCTGATTCAACAATCGCTCAAAGCAGCATCAACAACGCATTCTCAATGAGTTTCAAAGAGAAAATGGAAGTTGCCAAAAGACTTGAGAAGATTAAGGTTAACGTTATCGAAATGCCCAAGGCCATTGAGAAAACGGATGCACTGCTTATCAAATCTTTATCTTCCATGATTAAAGAAAGCGTTATTTCGGCAGCGGCCGGTCCGGATAAAGCCGAGATTGATGCGGCAGCGGAAGCAATCAAGAGTGCAAAGAAGGGAAGAATCAGAATTCTTGTTCCCACATCTCCCGTTCAGATGGAATATATATTGAAAGCAAAACCCAAGGCAGTTCTTGAAAAAGTTCCCGAAATGGTGGCTTATGCAAAGAGCCTTTGCGAAGATGTTGAAGTATCCTGCATCGACACATCAAGAAGCGAAAAAGAATTTGTTGCCAAGCTTTCACAAAGTGCAATAGAATCCGGTGCAACGGTTATCGATTTTTGCGATACCGCAGGAACATGGCTTCCCGAAGAAACAAGTGAGTTTGTTAAATATATTAAGGAAAACGTTAAGGGCATCGAGAATGTTGTATTTTCAGTAACCTGCTCCGATGAAATAAGACTCGGCAATGCCAATTCGGTATCAGCCATTAAAGCAGGCGCAACACAGGTAAAGACAACATTGGTCGGAAAAGCAGCTCCCAAGATCGGACATTTCGTAAATCTTATTTCCGAAAAGGGTGAGGCAATCGGCGTAAACATCGATATCCCGAGAGCCGAGTTCAACAAGACGCTTCGTCAGATGACATGGATTGAGGGCGAGAACCAGGGCATTAAGATTACCTTCGAAGAAGAGGAAAAAGAGAAGGTTGATGACTTAAACCTCGACGAAACTGCGGATATTTCCAAGGTTATCAAGGCTATCAAAAAACTCGGATACGATTTGTCCGATGATGACAATGCCAAAGTATACAAAGAATTTAAGAGAGTATCCGAGAAAAAGAAAATCGGAACCAAGGAAATGGAAGCAATCATTGCAACAGCAGCGCTTCAGGTTCCCGCAACTTATCAGCTCGTTGACTTTGTTATAAATTCAGGAAACATCATCACACCCACAGCCTGCATTACTCTTGAAAAAGAAGGCAATGCGCTCAAAGGCTTAAGCTCGGGAGACGGCCCCATCGCGGCAGCTTTCCTTGCAGTTGAGATGGTGGTAGGACATCATTACGAGCTCGATGATTTCCAGATTCAGTCCGTAACGGAAGGAAGCGAAGCAGTGGGAACAGCACTTGTAAAACTTCGTTCAAACGGAAAGCTCTATTCAGGCAACGGTATTTCGACCGATATCATCGGAGCAAGTATCAGAGCTTATCTTAACGCAATCAACAAGATTGTATATGAAGAAAAACAGGAAAAGAAACCTGACTGATATATTTTAAGATTGATTAACAGAGAGGATTATACAAATGAGATTAGCGTTTTCAACTAACGGATGGGATGACTTTGACTGGTCGGATTTTTATGTGACTGCAAAAGATCTTCAGTTCTCGGGTATCGAAATTCATGATATAAAAAGAGAAGTTTTTTCGGGAAAGAACAGACCTTTTAACAACGAAAACATTGTCGAAACAGCAAGAAAAATAGCTCAGATGAATCTTGAGATTCCTGTGATTGACGCTGTCTGCAACATTGCAGATCCCGATAAAATTCAGGAAAACATCGAAGACATCAGAGAATACATAAGAATCGCAAAGATTTTAAAATGCCCCGCAATAAGACTTCGTGCGGGAAAAAGCAATGAAGATACCAATACATCCGATGACCCCGTAATCGAATGTATCAAGGCTACTTACAAAGAAGCAGACAATAACGGCGTATCGCTTCTTATCGAAACAGTCGGACCTTATGCAAATACAGAGAGACTTCGTAATGTCCTTAATGTATTCGCAAGAGACAACGTGGCTGCAGCATGGGATATTCATCATACCGTAAGATACGGAAAAGAAACTGCAGAACAGTCCATTCAAAACCTCGGTGCATATGTACTTCACGTTCACATCAAGGATTCCGATGTTGTTGACGGCAAGATTGAATACAGACTCATGGGTGAAGGTTCACTTCCCATTGATGATTTGATGGGTGCTCTTCGTTCCATCAACTACGATCACTATATTTCATTTGAGTGGATTCCCGCATGGCTTGAAGAATTATCGGACCCCGGAATCGTATTCCCTCATTTTATCAACTTCATGTCACAGTATGAGCAGGAAGCCAAGGTTGTCGGAAAGACTCTTTATTCCAACAAGGCAGGCACAGGAAAGTTCATCTGGAAAAAAGAAGAGATTATCGATAAGACATTCCCTCAGGTACTCGATCGCATGGTGGAAGAATTCCCCGATCAGTACGCTTTCAGATATACTACTCTTGATTACACAAGAACATATTCCGAATTCAGGGATGATGTTGATGAGTTTGCAAAGTCCCTTATCGCACTTGGCGTAAAACAGGGTACACATGTGGCAATCTGGGCAACCAATGTTCCGCAGTGGTATTTATCCTTCTGGGCTTGCTGCCGCATCGGTGCCGTTTTGGTCACAATGAATACGGCTTACAAGATTCACGAGGCTGAATATCTTTTAAGAAACTCCGATACACATACACTTGTTATGATTGACGGATTCAGAGATTCCAATTACGCAGAGATAATTCAGGAACTTTGTCCCGAATTGAAAGACAATACACCCGGAAAAGCACTTCACTGCAAGCGCCTTCCTTTCCTTCGTCACGTAATCAATGTAACAAGCAGACAGCCCGGCTGTCTTACATGGGAAGAGGCATTGGAGATGGGCAAGAGCGTTCCCATCGAAGAAGTATATCGTCGTTCTTCATTGGTTGACAAGCATGATGTCTGCAACATGCAGTATACATCGGGTACAACAGGCTTCCCCAAGGGAGTTATGCTTACTCACTACAATGTAGTTAACAACGGAAAATGTATCGGTGACAGAATGGACTTATCAACTGCCGATCGAATGATGATTCAGGTTCCCATGTTCCACTGCTTCGGAATGGTACTTGCCATGACTGCATCCATGACACATGGTGTAACATTGTCACCCATTCCTTATTTCTCAACCAAGCCGGCGCTTGCTTGTATCAATCAGGAAAAGATTACATGTTTCCACGGTGTGCCTACAATGTTTATCGCAATGCTCGAACATGAAGACTTCCCCAAGACCGATTTCTCACACATGAGAACAGGTATCATGGCCGGAAGCCCCTGCCCCATCGCAGTCATGAGAGACGTTGTCGAGAAGATGCATATGACTGAAATCACCATTGTTTACGGTCAGACCGAGGCTTCACCCGGATGTACGATGTCAACAACCGACGATCCTCTGGAAGTAAGAGTTACCACAGTCGGCGGACCTTTGCCCGGCGTTGAATGTAAGATCGTGGATCCCGAGACAGGAGAAGAATGTCCCGACGGTGTTAACGGCGAATTTGTAGCCAGAGGTTATAACATCATGAAGGGTTATTACAAGATGCCTCTTGCCACAGCACAGGCAATCGATGCCGACGGATGGCTTCATACAGGCGACCTTGCATGCAGAACACCAGAAGGCAACTTCAAGATTACCGGCCGTTTGAAAGACATGATCATCCGTGGCGGTGAAAATATTTATCCCAAGGAAATCGAAGAATTTATTTATACATACGATAAAGTTAAAGACGTTCAGGTAATCGGTGTTCCCGATGAGGCACTCGGCGAGGAAATCCTTGCAGCCGTAGTTCCCAAGGAAGGTGAGACAATTACCGAAGAAGAAATCAAGAAATACGTATTCGACCATATGGCAAAACACAAAGTTCCCAAATACGTCGACATCGTAGACGGCTTCCCGATGAATGCCGCAGGAAAGATTCTTAAATACAAGATGAGAGAGGCTGCAATCGAGAAATACAATTTAAAGAAAGCCGACAGTATCGAAACGGCATAAAAAAGGGGCAGGTACCAAAAGTACCTGCCCTTATTTTTTTGAATCATTAAGCTTCTTTTGCCTGTTTGTTTTTCTTTATATAAATAATTCCGAATGCTATTGCCGCTATAAGCGCAGCTGCAACGGTGGCGATAATTACGACCATCCAGTTGACACTTGCAAGACCCGAAAAATCAAATTTACCGGATTCGGGATTCTGAAGATGAGGGAAGATGCATGATACATCAACGATAAGTCCTGCAGCAAGCGCAAGACCGCCGGTCCATTTAAGAAGGGGAATCTTGGTCTTTTCCGTCTGAGCCATATGTCTTATTGTAGGATTTCTGAAGTCAATCAATGAACCTATGTAATAAGCGAGTACAACGGTTACGATTGTTTCAGGCAGCATGTATGTTGCATTGTAGCCGAATGAATAAATCAAAGCGGCGTTTGTGGGAATTGATAACCCTGCCCAAACTGTTGCACCGGAGATAACATGGCAGGCATATCTTAAAAGACATGCAAAAATTGTACCGACAACCAATGCAATGGGCTGTGATTTGATTATTTTTCTGAATGTTCCGCCGAATCCGATTACGGCAAAAGCAATAATATAATCCAAAAGAATAACGGCGATAACGGAAACCCAGGTTGTAACGTATGAAAGCGACTTAAGACCGAGCAACTGCTGGATGATACCGTATGCCAGACCTGTTAAGAGACCGTACTTAACACCGTGTCTGTAAGAAATGAGAATTACGGGTAACATTGAAGCCACCGTTACCGAACCTCCGTAAGGCAGATCGATGATCTTAACGAGTGAAAGCACGATACCAACAGCCAGCATCAAGGCACATTCCGTCAGTATTCGTGCATTTGATATAGAATTTGTTTCTTTTTCTTTTGACATAAAAAAACCTCCTTTAATATAAGCAGGAGGAGACATTAAACTGCTTCCTTACGCCGGTATTATCCGGTTCAAGTAATAAGGGTCAGAAATAATCCTTCTCAGCAATTGCTCCCCTAGCAAATTTTTTATTATTTTCAGCGGTAATTATAGTTAAAACAAATCTTAATTGCAATAGTTTTTAATATTATTGCTGATTGTTTTCCTGATTGTTGATTTTTTCGGTATTACCCTGATTGAAACCTTCCACGTTTTTTGCTTTGGAGCCGTTTACAAAACCGGAAATAAGTGCGGCGATACCGAGTGTCGAGCCCGTTGTCAAAATGGCGATATCATCGATGAAACCTGCGACAGGGATGGCATCGGGAATCACATCGAGAGGAAGAATCGTATATCCGCCGGATGCGACAAACAAAACCACACCTGCTGCGATAAGAATTTTCTTCATCTTTTCGTGATGAGCCTTTTTACATTCGGGACAGCGTTTGGTTTCCGTGCCGAATAACTGTTTGTTGCAGTCCTTGCATCTTAAAACAATTATTCTTTGATTACATTTGGGGCATACAACCGTATTATCGGGTAAATCCATGTAATTGCAGTGCGGACAGATAATCATTTTTTTCCTCCTCATTCGTTTTATTATCGAGGTTTTGGTATTTCATAACTTTTAGATAATAATATAGCCGGGGAGTGCACTGTGTCAATATCGAGAAATCGGGCAAAAAAAGCGACTGTAAATATATTGTTATTTACAATCGCCTTAAATTTATTTTAGAAAATAAGCAAAGCCAGATGGTATACGATACAGGAGAGAAGCAATGCGCTTCCTGCATAAAATCCTGCGACCAAAGCCGTCCATTTTATGGAGTGAGATTCTTTATATGTTGTATTTAAAGCCATTACGCAGGGAATGTTAAAGGTACATGCAAAGATGAATGCAAGTGCTTCGGGTTTGGAAATCATCGATCCCATTACGGAGGAAAGCGCATTCATATCGGTAGCAACTACATTTCCGTTAAATGCAACATCGGCTATATTGTTTTGTCCCATGTAAGTAGCGTTTAAAACTCCGAGTACCGCTTCTTTTGCAAAGGCGGAGCTTATAAATCCCATAAAGGTACGCCAGCTTAAACCAAAGAACATGGTTACGGGTTCGATTTTGGTACCGATTTTATAAATAAGGCTTGAAGCAATGTTTCCGTCGGGACTGTACGAGAAAATCCAGAAGACCAAAGATACCAGAAATACCGTAATAAATGCTCTTTTTACGATGTCCTGGAATTTCATCAAAGCTTCTTTGAAAATGTGACCCCAGTGAGGCTTGTGAAAAGGAGGAAGTTCCATAATCATACCGCCGTTTCCGTCTTTGGGAGTAAGGAATTTGCCGAATATCAGCGATACAAGCCACATCATAAAGATTGCGTAAAGAATAATACCCAGACAGATTAATATGGTTTCAAAAGGAGAGAATACCATACCTGCAACAACGGGTACAACAGACCAGATTGATGCGCAGGGTATTGCCCATACGGTAACCATCGTAAGCATTCTCTGGCCCCAGTTATCCATGACTCTCGAACCGCACGCTCCGCCGATGGTACATCCGAATCCCATCATAATGGGACATACGGCTTTTCCCTGAAGACCGAGCTTTGATAATACAGAGTCAAACTGATATGCCGCTCTTGCAAGGAATCCGATTTCTTCGAGGAATCCGAATACCAGATTTACACCGAATACAAAAGCGCCCATTGAAATAACGAAATAAACGGTATTGGGAATGAGCAGGCTGAATATGGAAACGAGCCATTTGTGAACCTTTAAAGCATTCAATCCCGCGGCAATCGGACCGCCCAAATACTGAGGAATCATTTTTGCAACTGCCATAAAAGGTGACATTATAAGCATTGCAGCAATGAATCCGGCAAGTACGATAAGAAGGCATACAATCTTTCCCCAGAATTTGGAAGTAAGTACCTTGTCGAATTTTGACAATGTATATTTTTTATCGGAAGTCTTGCAGACTCCTTCAAGGATTTTTTCAATCCATTCGTATTTTTCTTTTGAATCCTCAATGATGGTCGATCTTGTATCGATATATGTGCCTTTCTCCTTTGGACCGTCAATGGGAATGTGAGGATTTTCGATTTCCTTTTTTATAAGTTCTTTTAATTTGTTATATTCTTTTCCTTTGGCTGCAATAAAAGGAAGTACGGGAATTCCGAGTCTTTCGGAAAGAAGACTGTCATCTATTGTTTTTCCCTGTGCTGCTGCCACATCCATCATGTTGAGTATGAGGATTGCCGGTTTTCTCATCTTTGCAAACTCAGCCATCATGAACATACTTCTTTCAAGCTGGGATGCATCCACAAGAACGATGGTAAGATCTGCCTCATTGCTTCTTATATAACTTGTGGTAATTATTTCTTCATCGGAGTTTCCGGATAAACCGTAACTTCCCGGAAGATCGATTAAAGAATAAGTTTCATTTTCGTATGTGAATTTACCTTCGCACTTTTCAACAGTTTTTCCTGGCCAGTTTCCGACATGCTGTCTTGAACCGGTAAGTGCGTTAAATACCGTGGATTTGCCGGAATTCGGCTGACCGAGCAATGCTATTTTTTTCATTTTTTATCCACCTCCACTTCAAGATGTTCGGCATCTTTTCTGTTAAGTGCGATAAGAGTTTCTCTCACGTAAATGAGTACCGGCATCCTCTTGTCATTTTTGACCGTCTGGAACCTGGTTCCGTTTGTAATACCGATTGCAGTTATACGATTGGTAAACTTGGTGTCGCCGTTAATCGCTGCTACAATCCCCGTGTCATCGGGTTTTGTTTGTGTCAGATTCATTTTTCCCTCCTAAAATCTGCCCTTATATAATTAGTTTAGGCTAACCCGATTGGCAAAAAAATAATAATACCGAAGCATTATTTAATTGAGTCCGTACATGTTCACATCAGTTAGCCAATTCTAACCGCGATTTTATCACTATCGTTTTTTTAGGTCAAGCATATATTAAGAAGGTTTTAATTTATTATGAAAAGATTTTTATAAATATTATTTTATGGTAAAATCTTTATTGTTCGGATTAAAAGATCAGACACAGTAAACAAAAAAGGGGAAAGTATGAAAAGTAAAAAAAGAGAACTTGAATATGCCCGTACTCATTTTAAAGAGGTGCATCATACCACGTTAAACCCGGAAGGTCCGGGAGTGGTTCGTATTCATCTGATACCTCCGAAAGTTGAGGATGATTATATCGGACCGAGCATTGCAATCATAAACGGTCAGGATATCATTCCGGTTAATCCGGCATGGAGCATACTTCTTACGGAATTCATAGAAGAGACCAACAAATACAGCGGTAAGGAAATAAATGAGGATGATTTCAAGGCCATCCTTAAAAATGTATGCAAAAATACCGGGAAAGTATATCCCATGGTTCCCAAATCCGTGTTTAAAAAAGATCTCTTCAGAATGATGAACACTTTCAAGCAGGTGGCATACCGCGAGGAAGTAGATGAAGAAATCGGATATATGAGCATCGGTGATTATGCCCCTTACATGAGTGCACCCCATCGTATGGATTTGATGGTAAGCGCCATGGAAAAAGAAGGCAAATGGAACTGCAATCAGTGCTGCATTCACTGCTATGCCGCAGGTCAGAAAAATGCCAACGAAGAAGAGCTTTCAACCGAAACCTGGATGAAGATCATAGACAAGTGCCGCGAAATCGGTATTCCTCAGCTTACCTTCACAGGAGGCGAGCCCACCATGAGAACCGATCTTTTGAATTTAATCGATCATGCCCAGTGGTTTGTGACAAGATTAAACACAAACGGCATTCTTTTATCCGAAGATTATTGTCAGAAATTAAAAGAAGTATCCTTAGACAGCATGCAGATTACATTCTATTCCTCGGATGAAAAGATTCATAATACTCTGGTCGGGGCAAATAAATACAGCGATACCGTGGAAGGAATCAAAAATGCCTTAAAAGCAGGTATCAGCGTAAGCATCAATACACCGCTTTGCACGCTTAACCGCGATTATGTAAAAACACTTGAATTTTTACATTCACTCGGTGTTTTATATGTGACCTGCTCGGGTCTTATTACGACAGGAAATGCCGAAAAGGAAAAATCTGAAGAGCTTCAGCTTAAGACTGACGAGATTAAGGATATTTTAAGGGCAGCGGTAAAATATTGCGCGGATAACGGAATGGAGATAAGCTTCACTTCACCGGGATGGGTGGAAAACTCATTCTGCGATGAACTTGGAATAAATCCTCCCACATGCGGTGCATGCCTTTCAAACATGGCAATTACACCTTCCGGAAAAGTCGTTCCCTGCCAAAGCTGGCTCTCTGACGATGCTTTGGGCGATTTTCTGTCCGAAGACTGGGACAGCATCTGGGAAAACGAGCGATGCGTTCAAAGAAGGGATTACAGTACCAAAATGGAAGGAAAATGTCCTTTGAGAAAATTTAACAAAGAAGAAAAGGAGGGAGAAGCAAATGAATAAGCAAAAACATTTTTCCCGATTTCTTCTTGGTTTGATTCTTTCCGTATTTCTTGTTGCGGCTGTCTTTATGGCTTTGCCGGCAAAAGGTTACGCCAAGGATCTGGATGAAATAGTCAATTATACAATCAAGGTTGATGTCAATGAAGACGCAACCCTTACAATGACCTATCATATCGACTGGAAGGTACTTGATTCAACGAGCGAAGGTCCTCTTTCATGGGTTCTGATCGGAATTCCCAACAAAGAGTACAAGGAAATAAAAGCGAATTCGGACTGTATAAAGAAAATAGCCTACAATTCAAGCAACGGCTCCTGCGTAAGGATTGATCTTGACAGGGATTATAAAAAAGATGAGATAGTTCCCATTGAATTTGTTCTCGTTCAGGATTATATGTACCAGATGGATCTTTTAAAAGAAGGAGAAACCGTATATCAGTTCACACCCGGATGGTTCGATGAAATTCAGGTGGACAATCTTGAAATCAGATGGGCAAGCGATAAGGTCATCGAGGCGTCTCCCGCATATATCGAGGAGGACGGTTATTACGTATGGAACACGAGTCTTGAAAAAGGCGGAAAATACAAGGTTCAGGTTACTTATCCAAACGATGCATTCAAATTTGATGACAGCAAAAAAATAGAAATGACAACTTCATCTTCGAGTGCACCCGATTCGGACGGAGCGGAAATCGGCGCTTTATGCTGTCCTTTTACCTCTGTGGCAGCAATGATTTTATTCGGCGTGGGCATTTATTATTTAGGCGGACTGCTTTCCTGGATGGGATCTTCGGGATTCCAGTCAACCAAGAAAATAGTTCGTGAAGTTATCGAATATCAAACCAACTGCCCTAACTGCGGAGCTCCGAGACAGGAAGGAAAAGAAGCCTGCGCATATTGCGGAACCAATTTGATTAAGACCAAAACCAAGATTGAAGAAACATCGGTACCCAAGCAGTACGACAAATACAAGGATGAAATCGTCAAACACAAAGAAAACGGTACTTACAAAATCACTTCTTCACCAAACACTTACGTACATGTTTCAACTATTGTGATACCGCACAAAACCTCATTTTCTTCTTACATGAAAGCCCGTTCGGCATCAAGTTCAAGAGGCGGCGGCGGACATTCATCCTGTGCCCATTCATCCTGTGCCTGTGCGTGCGCCTGCGCCTGTGCGTGTGCCGGCGGCGGAAGAGCGGGATGCAGCGCAAAGGATTTTTACAAAACAAATCTTAAATTAAAGTATTTTGAGGATAACAAATCCAAAAAAACAAAAAAGAAATAAAATCAGGTTGACTGATACAAAGAGGTCGGAAAATCCGGCCTCTATTTTATTCGCTCAAAAAAACTCATTTGGTTAGGGTTGACAAACGATTTCAAAAGGTTTATATTCATCAAATGATTAAGCAATCGTTTAATCGTTAAAAGAAAAATGCCTGTTTTAAGGGAAAATCAATTTTTCATCGTCGAAAAATAAGCATATTTATTTTTCTTTTTTAGAAAAATAGGAGGTTTTATCATACGGGATTTTGAATTGAGAGGCATCAGGGAATTGGCATATCATAAAAATACAATTAAACAAACGTTTAATTATTTTGAGTCTCAAAATCTTTTTCGAAAAAGAAATCCCAACAAAACAGCAATTATTCCAATAAAGTTTTACCAATGAGGAGGAAGTTATGTCGGAACAGGAAAGAAAATTCTTGGAAATAGTGGATTTAAAAAAGGGTTTCGGAAGCGGCGATACCAGACAGGAAGTATTGAAAGGAATGAATTTCACGGTATCAAAAGGTGAATTTTGCGTACTCCTTGGCCCGTCGGGAAGCGGTAAATCCACACTTCTTAACATAATCGGCGGAATTGACAATCCCGATTCGGGATACATATCAATAAACGGAGACAAACTCCGCGATATGGGCGAAAAAGGTCTGACCAAATACAGAAGAAAACACTTGGGATACGTATTTCAGATGTACAATTTAATTCCCAATCTCAATGTCAAAGAAAACATCGAAGTCGGAGCATATCTTTCCGACAATCCCCTTGAAATAGACGAATTACTCGAGACACTCGGTCTTTTCAAACACAGATACAAATTACCGAACCAGTTATCCGGCGGTCAGCAGCAGAGAGTATCCATCGGACGTGCAATAGTCAAAAATCCCGACATCCTGCTTTGCGACGAACCCACCGGCGCACTTGATTACAACACATCCAAAGAAATTCTTAAACTTATCGAAGACGTCAACGCCAAGTATGGCAACACGGTCATCATGGTTACACACAATGAAGAAATCAGAAAGATGGCTGATCATGTCATCAAACTTCGTGACGGAATGGTAAGGCATAATGACATGAACGAAAACAAGATTTCTGCGAGCGAACTGGATTGGTAGACACCTCATCCGTCAGCGAAGCTGACGGATGAGGTGGAAAGGATAAATTATGAAGAAAAGAAAAATTATAAATCCCTTAATAAAACGCGTTCCCAAAGAACTGCTCGGTGAGTGGAGAAAGTATCTGGTTATATTTTTGCTTCTCTCCATGACCATCGGATTTGTATCCGGAATGTATGTGGCGAACCACAGCATGCTTATTTCCATCGCCAATGCCAATCGTGACAATAAACTCGAGGACGGACATTTCGAACTTGAAAAAAAGGCGAGCGAGGAATTTATAGAGGCAATAGAATCCGGAGAAAAGATAGATTTAAGAGCTTATTACATCGATGATGCGCATAAGGAGATAGACGAAAAGATTGAAGAAGAAGCGCCCAAAACCTTAAAGGAAGAAGTCGAAAAGGAAGTCAGAAAAACGGTAAAAGAAGAAATAACGAAAAATGTCACGGATGCCGTTAACGAAGCGCTTGCTCCTTTTGCGGATTTTATGAGTGCTGAAGAAAAACAGGCAAAAATAGATGAAGCTGTTGAAAAGGCACTGGATGAGAATTACGAAAAGACCGTAAAAGAAGTGCTTCCCGATGCGATAGATGAGGCTTTAAAGAGCAAGGAATATCTGGATGAAAAAGAAAAAGCCCGCAAGGATGCTTACAAGGAAGCCGAGGATGAGATAAACGAAGAGTTCGACAAACAGGATGCAAAGAAATCCAAAGCCACACTTGAAGCCGAGAAGAATTTTAAGGTTACACCGGTTACGGTTTATGAAAACTTTTATAAGGATGTGCCCGAAGACAATGATCTTGACGGCAATTCGGACGGAAAAATCAGAGTATACGCATACGAAGATTACATCAATATGGCAACTTTCAACGAGGGCAGAAAACCCGAGAACGACAAAGAGATTGCAATCGATCGAATGCATGCCGAAAACAATGGGCTGAAAATCGGAGATAAGATTAAAGTCCAGGGAAAAGAATTCGAGATTACCGGCCTTTTGGCATATGTCAATTACGCCACATTACATGAGAAAAATACGGACTTCATGTTTGATGCGATAAGCTTTGACGTGGCAATGGTAACGCCTGAAGCATGGGATAATCTTAAGGGCAAAACCCATTATGTATATGCATTTAAATATGTTGATTCTTTTTCAAACGAATCCGAGCAAAAGAAGCTTTCCGATGATTTCATGAGTGCGCTCATTACACAGAGCATCAAAGAAGAAAACGACCTTGAGGATTATGTTCCGGAATATCTTAATCAGGCAGTTCATTTTGCTCCCGATGACATGGGATCCGACAAGGAGATGGGCGGCGTTCTTTTATACATTCTTGTAATAGTTCTGGGATTCGTGTTTGCGCTTACCGTTATGTCGACGATTACCAAAGAATCAACGGTTATCGGAACACTCAGGGCATCGGGCTATACCAAGGGAGAACTGATAAGACATTACATGGCAACTCCCGTCGCAGTAACGATTTTTACTGCATTGGTCGGAAATATATTGGGATATACGGTCTTTAAAAATATCGTGGTATCCATGTATTTTAACAGCTACAGTCTTCCAAAATACGAGACTTACTGGTATTACGAAGCATTTGTCAAAACAACGGTTGTGCCGGTTATTCTGATGATACTCATCAATTTTGTTACGGTAGCCTATATGCTTCGTCTCTCACCCCTTAAATTTATAAGAAGGGATTTGAAAACATCGCGAAGAAAGAAAGCCATGAGACTTCCGAGATTTAAATTCCTGGCAAGATTCAGACTGAGAGTGCTTCTTCAGAATATCCCCAATTACATTGTTTTGTTTGTGGGCATTTACTTTGTTGTGTTCCTTATGACTTTTGCATTCGGACTGCCGACGACTCTTAAAAACTACCAGGCGCATGCCACGGATGACATGTTTGCAAAATACCAGTATGTGCTTAAATCAAATGAAGACGAGGACGGTAACGAAATTAATACAAAAACACCGGACGCCGAAAGATTCAGCATGGCAACTTTGTATACCACTGACGGAAAAAGAGTGGGCGAGCCGATAAGCATTTACGGTCTTGATGCCGATTCAAACTACATTCCGTTAAACGGCAAAGTATCCGGAAATGAGGCTTTGATATCGAGCGCTTACGCAGACAAATTCGGCCTTAAAGAAGGAGATACCGTCACATTAAAGGCAAGATATACCGATGACGAATATACTTTTAAAATCGTCGGAAATTACGAATGCATAAGCGGTCTGGCATTATATACTTCTTTGGACGGGTTCAACGAAGTATTCGAAAATCCCGAAGGTTCTTTTAACGGATATTTATCCAACGAAGAAATAAAAGATATCGATCCCGATTATATCGCCATGACCATTACAGAAGACGATATCTTAAAAGTATCCAATCAGCTCAATCACTCGATGGGAAATTACATGAATTATTTTAAGGTTATATGTCTGATTGCCGCAGCGATACTCATATATCTTTTGACAAAGGTTATCGTTGAAAAGAACGAAAATTCCATTTCGATGGTAAAAATTCTCGGATATTACAATAACGAAATTGCTTCTTTATATCTTTTATCCACGACTGTTGTGGTAATTATATCCGCAATAATATCCGCACTTCTCGGCACCCAGTCGTTAGAGCTTGTATGGCATATAATCCTTTATCGAATGGACGGGTGGCTTCCCGCATACGTACCGTTTTCATCATATTTTTACATGGTGCTCATGGTAATTGCGGCATACCTGATTGTAATGTTTATCGACTATCACAGGATTAAAAAGATTCCGATGGATCAGGCGCTTAAGAATGTGGAGTAATCCCAATACAATATTTTGTAAATGGCAGTTTAATGAGAAAGACCCCGAATGTGTTAAAGCTTTCGGGGTCTTGTTTTGCCTGTTACTGACAAAGTCAAATTGACAACAATTCAACAAGACCATATAATAATGACAAAGTGAAAATGTCAATAATATTGACGACAGTACTAAAAGGTGGTACTATATGAACAATAAACAACAAAAAATATATAACGATATATTTTCCAATCCTGTCAGGTCGAATATTCCATGGAAAGAAATAGAATCATTGTTTCTATCCCTGGGTGCGAAGATTTCTGAGGGGAACGGATTCAGAATAAGAGTTGAATTAAACGGCGAACGCGCAGTTTTTCATCATCCGCATCCCGAAAGAAATACGGATAAGGGCGTTGTAATATCAGTGAGAAAGTTTTTAAGCAATGCAGGTGTGGGATTATGACATATAAAGGTTATGTGGCTAAAATCGAATATGATGAGGATAATAATGTTTTTACCGGAATGGTAATTAATACCAGGACGGTTATTACTTTCTCAGGAATTTCTGTTCAGGAACTTGAAAAAGAATTTAAGAATTCCGTCGAAGATTATCTGGAGTGGTGCAAAGAAGACGGAGTATCTCCGGAAAAACCTTACTCCGGAAAATTTAATGTCAGACTTACTCCTCAAATGCATCAGGAAGCGGCACTTAAGGCCGGAAAGATGGGGATTTCTCTTAATCGATTTGTAGAACGTGCAGTAGAAAAAGAATTGAAACAAGGATGAATATGAAAAAAATAAAAGATTTGGAATCAGCATTAAAAAGAATTGACGATTTGGAAAAAGAGAACGCAAAACTAAAAGAGGAATTGGAATATTATAAGAACAGAAAAATCAGCGGAAGACAAAAACATAATGCAAAGTGGATGGCTGTTTACAATGATTTTGTCAAATGTTATGAAAAAGGAATGAGCCTGGTAGAGATTGCTGAAAGAAACCGGATAAGCGAGAGAAGTGTTTACAGATATAAAGCGTATTACGAGCAAATCAAGAAAAAGTAACATTGCACAAAATCTTACGGCTTAATTTTGTCGATGGTTTTAATGGATTTATTCTGTATAAATGAAAATTAATATATGTTAATGTAAAAGCATAATTATTTTGGATAATTATGCTTTTTTAATATGGAGGTAATTATGGTTACAGCACAAAATCCGATAATGCCGGGATTTTATCCCGATCCTTCCATCTGCGCGGTGGGAGAAGATTATTATCTTTGCAATTCGACATTTTCATATGTGCCCGGACTTTCCCTGATGCACAGTAAGGACCTGGCACATTGGGAGCAGATCGGAAACGTACTTACAAGACATTCACAGATTCCTTTGGAAGGAGCAGACCATTCGCAGGGACTTTTTGCTCCCACAATCAGATACAATAACGGAACATTTTATGTTATTTGTACGAATGTTACGCATGGGGGTAACTTCATTGTTACGGCCGAAAATCCGGAAGGCCCCTGGTCAGAGCCTCATTATCTTGAGGATGCCGACGGAATCGACCCTTCTCTTTTCTTCGACGATGACGGAAAGTGCTACTATATCGGCACACATCCAAATCCCGACGGAGTAAAGTATAACGGAGACTGGTATATTTACATAGCCGAAGTGGATCTTGAAAATTGGAAAATAGGGGAGAAAAAGAATGTATGGAACGGTGCGCTCAAGGGCTGCATCTGGCCGGAAGGTCCGCATATTTACAAAGAAAACGGATATTATTACATCATGCATGCGGAAGGCGGTACCGGCCCCGAGCATTCGGTAATGATCTGTCGAAGCAAGGATATCTGGGGACCTTACGCGGGCAATCCAAAGAACCCTATTCTTACTCACAGACATCTCGGAAAAGATTATCCGATTAAATATGTCGGTCACGGCGATATTATTAAAACCCCAAATAATGAGTGGTTTATGACCGTTCTTGCCGTAAGACCTCTCGAGAGATTTACCACTATGGGAAGAGAAACCTTCCTTTGCAAATTCATATGGGAGGATGACTGGCCCGTAGTCAATCCCGGTGTCGGAATGCTTACGGATACCGTTGAAATCGACCTTCCCGAATGGGATCCGCTTAAAGATTCATCGTCTTTTACGGTCAGAACCAACTGCAAGACCACACTTCCCGGAACCGACAAAGATTATAAATTTGCCGATATGAAGGAACTCGGAGACGAATTCTTATTCCTCAGAAATTATCCCGATGATATGTATAAGCTCGACGGTGAGGGACTTTGGTTAAAAGCTCAAAAAGAAGATATCAAAGCGGTTGCTTCTCCTTCTTTTGTATCCATAAGACAACAGCATCATTACTTTACTTCCTCAGCTTTGGTTGATATTTCATCCATTAAAGGAAACGAGAGTGCGGGACTGGTTCTTTTGCAGAACAATTTATATAATCTGCGTGCGGAAGTTTCGGGCGGAAAGGCTAATATGATTCTTTGTCAGGACGGTAAGGATGAAGTAATCGGAAGCGTTGATGTCAACGAAGTTTCAGAAGGCTCAATCGTAAAGATAACCATCAAAGTCGAAGGCCTTAACACCAAGGCATTTGCAGGAGAAAAACTTCTCGGCGAAGCGGGAGTATCGAATCTTTCCACTGAGGTTGCCGGAGGATTTGTAGGCTGCTGCATCGGTTTATATGCTTCAGGAAACGGAATAGAGGGCGGTAATATACTGTTTAAGCAATTTATTTACAAGAAAGACTAAGATATATTTGAGTTGTTAGAACAAATAATTTGTTCGCGGTCGCATTTTTCAAAGAAAAGGGGGTAGAAAAATGGATTTATACAACTCAGATAATGAAAAAAATGCCTGACACGAAAGTGTCGGGCATTTTAAATTTCAAGATATTCTTTTAATTCATCCAAATGTTTCAAAGCTTCGCTTCGACCGATTTGGTACACTCTCTCAAGTTCGTCGGGATTCTTTTCCGTACGATGAATTCCAAGAGCTTCGGGCGGTCTTATTACGAAAAGCGTTCCGGCTTTCTCTTTTTCTTTTATGTCTCTGGTCATATTGTTGTAAGTGATATGACGCTCATCCATTTTTTTTGCAATATGCGGATATTTTTTTAATGCAATGTCATAAATGATTTTTGCGCTGCTTTTCTTTTTTACATAATCATACGGCTGGGTGAGGATGGCGACGTTTTTGTCATAACCCAGACTTTCAACGTATTCGTAGGGGATGGGGCAAACGATTCCGCCGTCAAGGAGCGTATATCCGTCGACCTCTACCGGTCTTGAAACGGCGGGCATCGATGATGAAGCCTGTATCCAGAGAATATCCGTGTCGCCGCAGTCAGTACATTTGTGGAAGACAACTTCCCCGTTTTCAAGATTGGTTGCTCCGACATAAAAATCAAAAGGGTCCTTTGAAAAAGTTTCCCGATCGAAGGGATCGAGTTTATCGGGGATTTCATGATAACAAAAATCCACCCCGTACAAATCCCCTGTTTTTAAGAGGGAACGGATACTGCAAAAACGAGGGTCCTTCGAGTATTTTTTATTGTAACGAACACCTCTTCCGATTTGTTTTGATTTGTAATTTGTGCCAAAGATTGCTCCTGCCGAAATGCCCGCTCCGCCGTCAAAGACGATGTCATTTTCCATAAAAACATCCAAAACGCCGCTTGTGAACATTCCGCGCATTGCGCCGCCTTCAAGTATAAGTCCTTTTGTCATTTTTAAACTCCGCTTGTAAATATTTAATGATTATAACACAGGCGCCTGAGATAAAAAAGAAATTATCGGTTTATCAGGGGGTCAGTGATTTCAAAAGAACCCCTCGGCGTGTGAACATGGCTTGATTTAAAACTTCTCGGTGATTCTCCATAGTATTTTTTGAAGGATTCAGCCATATAACTTGCCGAGGCAAATCCTGTCTTTTCCGCAATTTCCGACATAGGAAGATTGCTTGAATTAAGGTATTCCGCAACTTTGCTGACTCTGAAACGCGTCAGATTTTCAATAGGTGTCTGGTCGGTATATTTGTGAAAAAGGTTGTTGCAGAAAGTCCTGCTGACATTGCCCGATGCGGCGATATCGTCAAGACCTATGGGAGAAGCGTAATTTAACTGGATAAAAGTCAGCATTTCTTTTAATGCGTCAACCTGCGAATCGGAATATTTGATTTCCGCCGCGCCGGGATTTCCGCATTCATTAAGAATCACTTCCCATATCGAATAAAACTGTTTTGTCAAAAGAAATTCATTGCCTAAAAGCCTTGGAGTGTCGAGCATCAGTTTATGTATTTTTTTACCGGAAGCAGTCGATTTTTCCAAATGAATATAAGGTATGTTTGCATTATCGGTGACAGCCTTAATATATTTGTTTTCGACAACATTGGAAGCACAAAGAATCCTGGGGTGGAAAATGCATATTACATAATCGGTTCTCTCTTCTCTTTTTGGAACCGAATAATGAATTTGCCTTGAGTTGACAATGATTGTATCCCCTTCGTTTAAAAAAATTTCTTCGCCGTTTATGCTGTAAGCCATATATCCTTTGGTTACGCTGACCAATTCGATATCGTCATGAAAGTGAGGATCGTTTGCCCAGGTGGAACTTGGAAAAACATATCCGGAATAAACATATGAAGGGAAATTGGGGTCATCATAGTTAACCTTTTCGGACCCGTTGGTTCTTTTTTGTATAAAGCCTCTCCATTCCTTGATCATAAAACCTCCTAAATTGTCTGTGTAAAATAGTCGATATTTTTTTCTTGGCGTTATTTGTGAAAGAAATTTGAAATAGTCAAATTGTTGCAAAAAGCCCTAAGCGTCAAGGTTTTTCGACGTCGGATTTTATAAATTGATATAAAGGCATTATAACAAAAAATCAGTTTTGTGTAAAATTGTTATAAAAGTGCGAAAAATTAGGGGTATTATCTTAAAGGAATGTGTAATATACTTTCAAACCATAAAGCAGAGAAATTCACAGAAAAGACACAATTAAAAAAAGCTTTAAATAAATTAAGGAGGAAAAAGAAATGAAGAAGAATTTAAAAAAGATGGCAAGTTATTATAAGCCTTATTTTGGAACATTTATGCTGGATCTGTTCTTTGCGTTTCTTGCCTCCGCGACGGCACTTGTAATACCTCTGGTTGTCAGATACATTACATCGAATATTGCAAACATTAAAGCAGACGGCGATATCAGACTTATCCTGACTATAGGCGGCGTTTTATTCGGTTTGGTTTTGGTCAACTTCGGATCAAGATATTTTATATCTTATGTCGGCCATGTCATGGGTGCGAAAATAGAATACAACATGCGATCGGAAATATTTGATCATTATCAAAAATTATCGTTCTCGTTTTATGATGAACAAAAAGTAGGGTCGCTTATGAGTAGAGTCACAAGCGACCTTTTTGATATCACGGAACTTTTACACCACGGTCCGGAAAACCTGGCGATTTCCGCGATTAAAATAATCGGCGCATTTATCATTTTATCGAATATAAGTCTCTATCTGACGTTGGCGGCATTTGCGCTTATTCCGATAATGATTGTTTATGCGATTTTCATGAACAGAAGAATGAGAAGAGCATTTCGCGAAAACAGAGTAAAGATTGCGGATATCAACACTCAGATAGAAGATAACTTATCGGGTATAAGAGTTGTTAAATCCTTTGCCAACGAAGAAATAGAAAACGGCAAATTCAAGGTTGGAAACGATGCATTCCTTAAGGCCAAGAAAAACAGTTATTTTTACATGGGTCTTTTCCATTCGGGAATGTCGTCGTTTAACATCCTGATAAATGTAATCGTAATCGTGGTCGGAGGCGTGCTTTTAATCAAGAATCTCGTGGATGTACCCGATTTTGTGGCATTTCTTTTATACATCAATGTATTTACGGAACCGATTCAGACACTGGTTGAATTCACGGAGCAGTTCCAAAACGGCTACACGGGATTTGAAAGATTCAGGGAAATCATGGATATCGAACCCGATATTGAGGACAGTCCCAGAGCGGAAGAATTAAAAGACGTAAAAGGAGATATCGTTTTTGAAGATGTATCCTTTAAATACAAAGACAGCGCACACAGAGTTTTAAGACACATTAATCTTGATGTAAAAGCAGGTTCATATGTGGCTTTGGTCGGATCTTCGGGCGGCGGCAAGACAACACTTTGCAGTCTTATTCCAAGATTTTACGAAGTTACCAAAGGAAGCATTAAGATTGACGGAAAAGATATTCGTGAAGTGACACTTAAAAGTCTTCGGGACAATATCGGTATCGTGCAGCAGGATGTATATCTTTTTGCCGGAACCGTTTACGAAAACATACTTTACGGAAAGCCCTCTGCTACCAGAGAGGAAGTCATTGAAGCAGCAAAACTTGCCAATGCACACGAATTTATCGAAGGTCTTCCAAACGGTTATGAAACGGATATCGGACAGAGAGGAGTCAAGCTCTCGGGCGGTCAGAAGCAGAGACTTTCGATTGCCAGAGTGTTCTTAAAGAACCCGCCCATCTTAATTTTCGATGAGGCGACAAGCGCACTTGATAACGAAAGCGAAAACATCGTAAAAGAATCTCTCGAAAAACTTGCGGCCAACAGAACAACACTTGTTATCGCACACAGACTCTCGACAATAAAGAACGCAGAGAGAATCCTCGTTCTTACCGAAAAAGGAATCGAAGAGAGCGGAACGCATGATGAGCTGATGGCTAAGAACGGCATTTATGCCGGACTTTACAAGTGGACGAGATAATCGTGAAAGGAAAAGTGGCAGGTATCGCGAAAAGATGCCTGTCACAGGACATAAAAATGAATATAAGCGATATAAGGAATTTGGAAAAGAAAGCTGCCGACGGATGGGTGGCAAATGAGATATCGGAATATGACGGCTGGGAGATGCGTTTTGGTAACGGTTACACCGGACGTGCAAATTCAATCAGTGTATATGAAGATTCGACAAAGCGACTGGAAGATAAGGTCGTTTATTGCGAGAATCTGTACAAGGCACACGGCCTGCCATGCAACTTCAAGGTGACCGAATGTGATAAAGAATTGTCGGATTTCCTTTTAAACAGAGGATACAAAGTCGTAACACCGACTGACGTCATGATTCTTGATACCGAAGGAAAAGATTTTGCAAAGGTTTTGTCCGACGAAGGATTTGAGGACAATTCAAAAGCAATTCCAAACGTTACTTTCAGCAGTAATCCTTCAAAATGGTTTGACCCGTATTTTGAATTCGAAGGTTTTACGGATGAAAAAAAGATAGAAGCATACAAACAGTTTCACGCGAATACAAAGATCGAAAAGCTCTATGTTACTTTAATGCATGAGGGAAATGCTGCCGCGGTCGCATCCTGCGCAATCGAGGACGGTTACAGTCTTTTGCATAATGTGATTGTCGATAAAAAATACCGCGGACTCGGTCTTGGCAAGAAACTATGCCTGGCGGCGATTCTTAAATCAAAAGAGATGGGCGCCAAGTATTCATATCTTCAGGTAATTAAAGATAATGATGTTGCTGTCAATCTTTATAAGAAACTCGGATTTAAAAAAGTTTATGAATACTGTTATCTGAAGCAAGACTAAGAATGTTGCTGATGATGTTTGAATTAAGGTTAAGAATGCTACAGATGATGGTGTTAGAAGCATTTGGAGAACAAAAAGGAGAAGCTGAAATGATATTCGAAGAACGAACATTTGATATAAACGGCAAAGAATTGGTAATGAGAGCCCCGAGAGAAGAGGACGCAGAGATGCTTCGCCACTATATTAAGAAAGCCTGCGGGGAGACAAGATTTCTTATGGCAGAAGGCGATGAAATGGATTTAAGTCTCGAAGAAGAGCTTGAGTTTATTAACAGCCACAGAGATTCGAAAAGCGGAATGCTGATTCTCGGATTTCTGGATGGGGAGCATGTGGGAAACTGCTCATTTGAGAAAGTATCGGGCAGCAGAAGATATGCCCATCGCGTAAGTGTCGGAATCGCTCTTTTACAAAAGTTTACCGGACAGGGAGTCGGCAAAACAATGTTTGGAGCCATGCTTGAAGAGATTGAAAAGCTTGGAATCGAGCAGGCGGAACTTATTGTAATCGAAGGGAACGATAGAGCAAAGCATATGTATGAGAACTTCGGTTTTAAAGAGACCGGCAGACGACCAAAGGCAAACAAGTACGATGACGGCACATATGCGGACGACATATTTATGGTAAAGAGTTTCAGATAGAAGGCATAAAGAAAGAAGGACAACATGGAATACGTAATAGAACTTAAAAATGTAGATAAAGAATTTAAAGTATTAAACAGACACGAAGGCTTGAAAGGAAGCTTTCAGGATCTCTTTTCAAGAGATTACAAGATTATAAAAGCAGTAAATGATGTTTCAATGAACATTAAACCCGGCGAAATCGTGGGATACTTGGGACCAAACGGTGCCGGTAAATCGACCACAATCAAGATGATGACAGGTGTTTTGCAGCCTACACGCGGAGAAATCCTCGTAAACGGCAAAGTTCCTTACAAGAACAGAACAGCCAATGCACAGAACATCGGTGTTGTATTCGGACAGAGATCGCAGCTTTGGTGGTCACTTCCCTTAATCGAATCTTTCAAACTTTTGAAGGATATTTACAACATTTCGGATAAGGATTACAAGGACATGCTTACTCTTTACGAGTCACTTGTCGATATCAAGGATCTTTATTCAAAGCCCGTTCGTCAGATGTCTTTGGGACAGCGAACCTTAAGCGATATTCTGGCGGCATTCTTACACAATCCGCCCATCGTTTTCCTTGATGAGCCGACAATCGGTCTTGATGTTTCGATGAAAGCAAAAATCAGAAACCTTATCAAGGCACTCAATAAAGAGAAGAATACAACCGTTATTCTTACAACTCACGATATGGGTGACGTTGATGCTTTGTGCGAGAGAATCGTAATCATCGATAAGGGTACCATGCTTTACGACAATGACATCGAACACTTAAGAAGTTTCTTCGGTGCTTACAGAACTTTGCTCATTAAGACAAAGAAGCATCCCGAGGAACTCACAGATGACGAGAAAAAGGCTGAACTTGACAATGTCGAAGCAATCGTAAAAGAAGCATTCGCCGACAAAGAGTTTACTTTTTCTTCAACCGATGAAGGCTGGTGCAGCATACTTATCGACGAATCACAGGTTCGTCTTATGAAGGTACTTAATCATATTCAGGAAAAGATTAAGGTTTACGACGTTCGTCTTGAGGAAATCTCTACAGAGAGTGTTATCCGCAAGATCTACGAGGATGCGGAAAACATGAAGAAAGCTAATTAAAGAGGACAAAAAAATGAGAATAAAATCGTGGATTGCGCTTACCAGAGTGTCTATCATGGATTTCATGCAATTCAGGTTGAGCGCGTTTGTAATGTTGATAGGCAACATTATATATTTGATAGTTATTTATAATTTGTGGAAAGCAATTTACGCTTCCGTTGACAATGCAACCATTAACGGAATGAGTTTTAACGATACCATGATTTATCTGGTACTTGCATCGGCTCAGTTTACATTTATGGAAGCATATCTTGTCTGGATGATGAGCAGATCGATACAAAGCGGAAAGATAGTGCTTGATTTATTAAAGCCCGTACCCTATTTACAGTATCTTTTGTTCGGATTGGAAGGCGGTAATATATGTGCTTTCGTAGTGACTTTTATTCCGACATTTATAATTGTTGAAATCATAACCAAGGGATATATTCATTTGGGTATAAACATTCTGTTTTACCTTGTGGCGGCAACACTCGGTATGTTAATCAACTTTGCAATAGACTTTTTTGTCGGAACAATATGTCTTTATACACAGTCTACATGGGGCATTAATATCATGAAGGAAGTAGTGGTTTTGTTCCTTTCCGGAGCGACCGTTCCTCTGGCATTTTTCCCTGAGACTTTAAGGAAAATCGTGATGTTTTTCCCGTTCCATGCAATTTACAACACACCCCTGACCTTCCTAACAAAGGGACCCGAATTAAGCCTCGCCGAGTCATTTATCATGGTCGGTGAACAGGCTGCATGGGTAATCGTTCTTATACTTATAGGAAAGATTTTCTGGAAACTTTCAGAGAGAGTTATTACCGTGAACGGAGGCTGACGGGCAAAAACTTTTTGCGGATTTTACCATTGAAAAAACGCGAGAAAAAGAACAGGTGACTAAAATGAAAAGATTAGGATTTTACATATCAATATACAGAAAAATAGTTATTCAGGATATTAAGAGCAAGATGAGTTACCGATCCGATTTTATCATTTCCATGATCGGAATGATTTTGACGGATATATCGGAGCTTGCGGCATTCTACATCATGTTCCTTAATTTCCCGAGTGTATGCGGATGGACTTATCATGAGATGCTTTTCCTTTACGGATTTTCGCTCGTGGCATTAACTCCGCTTCAGTGTCTTTTTGATAACAACTGGCAGTTAAGACACTATGTTTATGAAGGCGATTTTATCAAATACTGTTTCAGACCTATAAACGTATTCTTTTATTACATATCGGAAGACTTTGATACCAAGGGACTCGGACAGTTTTTCGTGGGATTTGGTACCATCATTTATGCATGGTATAAGCTTAAACTCCCGGTAACTTTTGTTAATATCGCAGCTTTGATTGTTGCGCTTTTTGCGGCATCGCTTTTCATGGTTGCGATTATGAATATTGCTGCGGCAAGTTGCTTTTTCCTCACAAACTCGGGATATATAATGGTTACAATGAACAAGTTCAGGGATTATGCAAAATATCCTGTAACCATTTTCCCGATATTCTTCAGAATTATATTTACATTTATAATTCCGATCGCATTTATCGCATACTTCCCGAGCCTTGTAATATTAAGGCCTCAGAATATCCCGTTCCTTACATGGTTTTCACCGGTATACGGAATTATTTTCTTCTATATCTCATATAAGATATGGATGTTCGGTGCCTCAAAGTATTCGGGAACAGGTTCGTGATTAAAAGAGACTCAGAAAAATTACATTAAAATTCGTTGCAAACACTTTTTTCTTTTGTTATCATTCAAACACAAAGGGGGCTGGAAGCAGCGAGTGAATTTAGTGAAGGATAAAAGCATGCGAATTTACGTGGATTTTGATGATTGCCTTTGCGAAACGGCAAGATTTTTTTCGGACATAGCTTTAAAAATGTTCGATATAGATGTTCCTTATGATAAAGTAAGATTTTTTAATCTTCAGGAATCATTTTCGCTGACGGATGAGCAGTATGAACAGATAATGATAGAAGGGCATAAGCCGGAAGCACTTTTGTCTTTTGAAGAGACGCCGGGTGCATCGGATACGCTCAACGAATGGATTGACAAAGGATATGAGGTATCGATTATTACCGGACGTCCTTTCAGTGCATTCGAACCTTCAAGAGAGTGGCTTGATAAACACCGTCTTGAGAAAGTAAAAATGTATTGTCTCGATAAATACGGTCGCGAGAATTTTATAAAGGACAGCAGTTTCAGCCTGGAACTTGATGATTATTACAAGATGAAATTTGATTATGCCGTTGAGGACTCTCCTTCGGCATTCCGCTTTTTCAAACATCTTCCGGACTTGAAGGTAATGGTATATGACCGTCCCTGGAATCGCGAATGCGAATTTCCGGGAGAAAACTATCAAAGATGTTATGACTGGGAAGCAATTCGTAAATTGATAAAATAAGGATAATTCAGCATTCGTCATATTTAAGGATAAAAAATTCAAAAGAGGACTTCAAAAAGTCTTCTTTTTTTTTGCAAAAAAACACAAATGGTGTTATAGTTTTGTTTAATACCCATTAACATAATAGGTTAATGGCAAAACAAAGACGAAAATGGGCGAAAATCCCGATATCAAAAAGAATTTCGCACTTGCAACTCAAGAGAAACAATTATAGGGAACAGTTATTGCGATAATCAATACTTATCACCGGATATAAAACCTATGTATTTCACAAAGAAAATAAATCTATAGTATGCTCTTATGCAATAAGAATTATTTATCACTCGAAATACATGTTGAAATAACGGAAATATATAAAAAAAGGAAGGTAAAATATGGCAACGGATTATGCAACTTTAAAAAAGGGCGGATTTATGAAACAAAAACAGAAAGATCATTTTTCACTGCGTCTTTCTGTTGTAGGAGGCCAGGTAAGCACCGAGCAGCTTGCAGCCATCACAGAAGTGGCCAATAAATACGGACACGGTTATATTCATCTTACTTCAAGACAGGGAATCGAAATTCCTTATATTAAATTGGAAGATATCGATGAAGTTAAAGACGCGCTCGAAAAAGGCGGCGCAAAGCCCGGCGTCTGCGGCCCGAGAGTACGTACCATCACAGCCTGTCAGGGCTCGGCAGTCTGTCCGAACGGCTGTATTGAAACAGAAGAACTTGCGAAAGAATTAAACGACAGGTATTTCGGCAAAGAACTTCCGCATAAGTTTAAATTCGGTATTACCGGATGTCAGAACAACTGTTTAAAAGCGGAAGAAAACGATCTTGGTGTTAAAGGCGGAGTTAAGGTCGAGTGGGTTGAGAAAGATTGTATCTCCTGCGGAGTCTGTGAAAAAGCATGTCGTGAAGGCGCCATTCAGATTAAGGACGGCAAGATAGAAATCAATCAGGATAAGTGTAATTACTGCGGCAGATGTGCATTCTCATGCCCGACGGATGCATACAAAACAAACCCGGGATATTTAATAAGCTTTGGCGGATTGTTTGGAAACAAGATAAATAAAGGAGAGGAAATAGTTCCTTTTGTTGAAGACAAGGAAACCCTCTTTAGAATTTGCGATGCGGCTCTTAAATTTTTTGAGGATAACGCAAAGCCCAGCGAGAGATTTAAATTTACAATAGACAGAATAGGCAGGGATAAATTAGATGAAGTTATTTGGAAAGCATATAAAGGCGAATAAAATCGGAGTTTTGGCGGTTCAAGCCATTTTAATGTTTGTATTGTTATCGGGTTGTTCAAAAGCCCGGACGGATATCGTGAATTTGGATGAGAAGAATTCGCAAAATAATGAAGCCGGCCAAAACATATCGGAAGAATTGACAGTTGAAGAAGATCAAACAACAGTTTTGGAAGAGGAAACTTCAAAAGATCAAGCACTTCCTCAAAGAGTAATAGCTCTTTCAAAATCCAACGCTGAACTTTGGGTTTTGGCAGGCGGAGAACTTGTTGGAACTTCGGAGGATGCATTAAATATAGAGGGAATCGGTGAAGGTGTTGAAGACCTGGGAGATATGGACAAAGTGAGTCTTGAGGCAATCACGGCATTGGAACCTGATTTACTTATCTTATTCGGTACGGAACCAGCACAGAAGGCTCTCGGCGAGGCAGCAAGCGAAATCGGAATCCCCGTATTATTTACCAATATCGACGGATTTGAGGATTATGAAAAAGTCATGAAAGAATTTACAGATCTCACCGGCAGAGAAGATTTATATCAGAAAAATGTCGTATCCGTCAGAGAAGAGATAGATGAAATCTTAAAGAAAGTACCCGAAGGTGAAGAAAAGACATATTTGTTTTTGCATGTATCGGCAACAAAAAGCAAAGCCGAAAAGAACGACTATTTTGCAAGCGAAATATTTAACAGTCTGGGCTTAAGAAATATCGCATCGGATGACAGTTCTTTCGATGAACTTTCCATGGAAGCCATTGTTTCGGCCGATCCCGATTATATCTTCGTGGTCCCCAGAGGCAATGAAAAAAAGGCTCTTGAAAGCTTTGATTCCATTTTTGTAAACGACCCCGCATGGGAGTCTTTAACAGCAGTAAAGGAAGGAAGATACACACTTCTTTCCAAAGACCTTTTCGGATTAAAGCCCAATGACAAATGGGCTGATGCATACAAGGAAGCTTACGACCTCTTATATTTAAACGAATGAAAAAAATAATCAAATGGTACATATTACCGTTGGGAATACTCATTCTTTCCCTGGTGGCTGCTTTGTTTGCCGGAAGCAAATCCATTTCCGTAAAGGACATTATTACGGTTCTGTCAGGAGGCGGAAGCGCATTTCAAAAAGTCATTATTTTTCAGGTAAGAATTCCCAGAATAATAGCCGCAGCCTCAACCGGTGCGGCTCTTTCGGTATCAGGGTATCTTATACAAAACAATTTAAATAACACTTTGGCATCGCCGGGGATTCTCGGTATCAACAACGGGGCGGGTCTGTTCGTGCTGCTTTTTGCGTGTCTTTTCCCTTATCACTACGCGGGAAAATGCTTTGCGGCTTTTATCGGTGCACTCTTGGTAACGACAGCCATTTATATTCTCGCATCAGTGACAGGGATGTCAAAAACATCCATTGTTCTCTCGGGAGTGGCATTTTCGGCACTTTGCCTGTCGGTTATAGATATAATCATTTCGCTTAAACCCGAGACGGTAGCGGACAGAGTGGCTTTTCAGATAGGCGGGTTTAATGCGCTTAACATCAACTCGGTTAAATTTGCCGTACCTTTTATAATTATTATCCTTATTGCCTCTCTGATCATGGCTCCGTCACTGGATATTCTGATGCTTGGCGATGATGTTGCGGGAGGACTCGGATTAAATATTAAATTCTACCGCGCAGCCCACATCCTTTTTGCAGCACTTCTTTCGGGAGCTGCTGTCAGCATGTGCGGAATAATAGGTTTTATGGGACTTATAGTTCCCAATGTTGTCAGACTTTTTTACCGCGGAAACAGCAGGGGCGGAATCTTCCTTTGCATGGTAATCGGCGCATCTTTTTTGACACTTTGCGACCTTTTGGGAAGAAGTCTGGTTTACCCGTATGAATTACCCTGCGGACTGTTCCTTAGTTTAATCGGTGCTCCGTTCTTGGTATGGATGCTGATAAAAAAGAGAAAGAGACTCGGAATGGCATGATTGAAGTTAAGAATCTGAAAACAAAATATTCTTACGGCGATGAATTCTCGGTTGCAAGTGCTTTGTTTGAAAACGGCAGGATTTCCGGAGTCATAGGAAAAAACGGAAGCGGCAAATCCACACTGCTAAAAACCCTCGCAGGACAGAGAAAATACGAAGGTCGGATTTTGATCAACCAAAAAGAATGCAGTGAATATTCATCCATGGAAAGGGCCAAAGAAGTCGCATTCCTTCCGCAAAGCGTAAAGAATCTGAATATGGATGTAAGAACCCTTGTCGAACACGGACGTTACCCGTATCACGGCAATTTCAGGAGGATGGGTGAAGAGGACGAAAAAAAGGTTAACCGTGCGCTTGAACTAACGCATATGAAATCTTTTGAAAAAAGAGATTTATACGAGCTCTCCGGAGGTGAGAGGCAGTTAGCCTATCTTTCCATGATAATAGCGCAGGACAGTTCTATGATTTTAATGGATGAGCCGACCACTTATATGGATCGGATTCACCAGGATGAGTTTTTTTCAATCCTCAGAATCCTGGTCAAAGAAGGCAAAGGAATTGTAATGGTTTGTCACGACATAGAACAGTGCTTTGCATACTGCGACAAAATCTTTCTTATGGAAGACAGAAAACTTGAGTATGCGGGTACCCCCGATGATTTTACCCAAAACGAGCAGATAATCAGAAGAAACTTTGGCATAGCAATGAAAAAGAGCGAGGATCAAGAGTCGGTTTATCCTTTTGTAATGAAAAAATAGTCTAGCGGTGATATGTCAAGATGAAAAATCTTAAAAACATCTTTCTTTTTCGTTTATTTCCCAAAAAAGAAAGAACGACCACCTAAGCCCTGCCGTACTGTTTCAAAAAACAGGGCGTT
>Ga0129307_1000212_pt1 | contig 101689 bp, 95 predicted proteins | sample P1105metagenome_FD_94437 | JGI IMG/M metagenome (GOLD analysis project Ga0129307, IMG submission 94437) | Capybara group fecal microbial communities from Wisconsin, USA - P1105 metagenome | ecosystem: Host-associated > Mammals > Digestive system > Large intestine > Fecal | place: USA: Wisconsin... | reverse complement strand
ACGTTATCAACGATAGCAACTACGACGGTCTTATCCATCTTATCGCTTACAACCTTACCTACTCTTGTTTTTCTAAGGTTTCTCTCAGTAGACATTAGCTAAATCCTCCCTTTCTTACTGCTGTGCAGCAAGCTCTGCCTCACGCAGAGATGTCTTGATGCGTGCAATATCCTTTTTGACAGCCTTGAGTCTTGCTGTGTTATCAAGCTGATTTATAGCCAGCTGGAAGCGGAGAGCGAAGAGCTCTTCCTTGAGGCTGGCGAGCTTCTCGTTGAGCTCATCAACTGACATTTCTCTGATTTCCGATGCCTTCATTACTGCTCAACCTCCTGCTCTGCTTTTGTTACGAACTTACACTTGATAGGAAGCTTGTGCATTGCAAGACGCATAGCTTCTCTTGCAGTTTCCTCAGCAACGCCCTTGATCTCAAAGAGAACTCTGCCGGGCTTTACTACTGCTACCCAGTACTCGGGTGAACCCTTACCTGAACCCATTCGTGTTTCAGCGGGCTTTTCTGTGATAGGCTTGTCGGGGAAGATCTTGATCCATACCTGACCGCCTCTCTTGATGTAACGTGTCATAGCGATACGGGCAGACTCGATCTGGTTGGATGTGATCCAAGCAGGCTCAAGGGCCTGAAGGCCGTAATCACCGTAGGTTACCTTGTTTCCTCTGTATGCCTTGCCCTTCAGACGTCCTCTGTGGACTCTGCGGTACTTAACTCTCTTTGGAAGCAGCATTACTGGTTACCTCCTTCTCTTTTAGCGTCACGATTGAAATTTCTGTTTCCGCCTCTTCTGTTGTTGTTTCCGTCACGTCTGTCGTCACGGCGGCGTCTGTCATTATTTCTTGTATCGTTCTTTCTCTCGAGCTTTTCTCTCTGAGCAGCAGCCTTTGCAGCGTCGCCCTTGAGAACCTCTCCCTTGTAGATCCATACCTTTACGCCAAGCTTTCCGTATGTTGTATCAGCCTCAGCGAAACCGTAGTCAATATCTGCACGGATAGTCTGGAGCGGAATAGTACCCTCGTGGTAGCTCTCGCTTCTTGAGATCTCGGCACCGGCAAGTCTGCCCGAAACCTTGACCTTTATACCCTTTGCGCCAAGACGCATTGTTCTGCCGATAGACTGCTTCATTGCTCTTCTGAAGGATACTCTGTTCTCAAGGTCGAGAGCGATCTTCTCTGCTACGAGCTGGCTGTCCATATCGGGCTGCTTTACTTCAATGATATTGATGAAAACCTGCTTGTTCATCATCTTCTCGAGCTGTGCTCTGAGCTTCTCGATCTCTGCGCCGCCTCTGCCGATTACGATACCAGGCTTAGCGCAGTGGATATGGATTCTTACCTTATCTGCAAAACGCTCGATCTCGATCCTCGGAACGCCTGCAGCGTACAGGCTCTTCTTGATGAAGTTACGAACGTTGTAGTCCTCTACGAGAGTGTTGCCGAAGTCGGACTTGTTTGCATACCAACGAGAATCCCAATCCTTAATAACGCCGACACGAAGTCCGTGCGGATTAACTTTCTGGCCCATTATTCAAACCTCCTTGGGATTATTCTTTTTCCGTGAGAACTACGGTGATGTGTGATGTTCTCTTTAAAATTCTATATGCTCTGCCCTGTGCTCTCGGCATGATCCTCTTCATTATGGGTCCGGGTGTTACGAAGCACTCCGAAACCACGAGGTTATCCTTATCCATGCTGAAGTTGTTTTCAGCGTTTGCCTGAGCGGACTTAACAAGCTTTGCAACGATAGGGCTTGCAGCCTTAGGAGTAAGATCTAAAGTAGCTAAAGCGAGATCAACAGGCTTGTTTCTGATAAGATCCAGAACAATCTGCACCTTTCTGGGTGATATACGAGCATTTCTTAAATAAGCTCTTGCTTCCATCTCTGAACTCCTCCTTCCGCTTATTTCTTACCGTTGTTGGATGTCTTTGAGCCTGCGTGGCCCTTATAGGTTCTTGTAGGAGCAAACTCGCCGAGCTTGTGACCTACCATATCCTCTGTAACATATACCGGAACGTGCTTGCGGCCGTCATGTACAGCGAATGTGTGACCTACGAAGTCAGGGAATATTGTTGAAGAACGGCTCCATGTCTTGAGAACCTTCTTCTCGCCTGCTTCATTCATTGCAACGACCCTCTTCAGGAGAACTTCCTGGACATAAGGTCCCTTTTTGATGCTTCTGCTCATTTAATCAGTTCCTCCTTTCAGATTACTTGCCGTTGCGGCGCTTTACGATGAACTTATCGGTTCTGTGGTGCTTCTTACGTGTCTTATAGCCGAGTGCGGGCTTGCCCCATGGGGTAACAGGTCCGGGACGGCCGACAGGTGACTTACCTTCACCACCGCCGTGAGGGTGATCGCAGGGGTTCATAACCGAACCGCGGACTGTAGGTCTCCAGCCCATGTTTCTTACACGGCCTGCTTTACCGTAGTTAACGTTCTCGTGATCGATGTTGGAAACCTGACCGATTGCAGCCTTGCAATTGATCGGAACCTTTCTCATCTCGCCGGAAGGAAGTCTGATAAGTGCGTAGTTGTCCTCCTTGCCCATGAGCTGAGCCTGGTTGCCTGCGCTTCTTACGAGCTGAGCGCCCTTGCCGGGATAAAGCTCAATAGCGTGGATGAATGTACCAACGGGGATGTCTGCGAGCCTGAGTGCGTTGCCGGGCTTGATGTCAGCCTCAGCGCCTGACTCGATCTTATCGCCTACCTTAAGGCCGTTGGGAGCGAGGATATATCTCTTCTCACCGTCCTCATACTCTACGAGAGCGATGAATGCGCTTCTGTTGGGATCGTACTCAAGAGTCTTGACAACTGCGATCATATCGTCCTTGTCTCTCTTGAAATCGATTACGCGGTACTTTCTTCTGTTTCCGCCGCCTCTGTGGCGTACTGTTATACGGCCGTAGCTGTTTCTTCCCGACTTCTTCTTCATAGGCTCGAGAAGACTCTTCTCCGGCTCAACCTTGGACAGAACCGAGAAATCAGTTACAGTCATCTGACGTCTCGAAGGTGTCGTAGGCTTATAGGTTTTAATAGCCATTTATTTCACTCCTTGAAATGCATTTTTCGCGGGAGCATTACTCCCATACTTTCTGACTTATCCGATCAGCCGATCAGACCATGCCCTCGAAGAACTCGATAGCCTTTGAATCGGCTGTAAGAGTTACGATAGCCTTTTTCCAGTCAGGTGTCTTGCCGGCAAATCTGCCCACTCTCTTGTTGCGGCCGTTGCAGTTCATTGTATTTACCTTTGCGACCTCAACTCCGAAGAGCTGCTCTACTGCCTTCTTTATCTCGGACTTGTTGGCGTCCTTAGCTACCTTGAAGGTGTACTTTCCTGCCTGAAGATCGTCCATTGACTTTTCAGTGATAACGGGCTTCAGAATAATGTCCTGAGCTGCTTTGATCATGCGTACACCTCCTCGATCTTTCCAACGGCATTCTTAACAACGATGAACTTATCGTAGTTGAGTATGTCGTAAACGTTAAGAGTGTTTACAGCGGCAGTCTTAACACCGGGGATGTTGGCTGCGCTCTTTATAACCTTTGCATCAGCCTCTTCCGTTACGATGAGAGCCTTGCCCTCAACGCCGAGAGCCTTGAGCATTTCAACAACCGTCTTTGTCTTGAACTCGTCAAGTGTGAGAGCGTCAAGAACGATCATGTTGTTGTCAAGAACCTTGGTAGAAAGTGCGGACTTCATTGCAAGTCTCTTTACCTTCTTATTAAGTGAATAACCGTAATCTCTGGGCTTGGGACCAAGAGCGATTCCTCCGTGTACCCACTGAGGAGCACGGGTCGAACCCTGTCTTGCATGGCCTGTACCCTTCTGTCTCCAGGGCTTTCTGCCGCCGCCGCTTACTTCTGTTCTTGTAAGAGTGGACTGTGTGCCCTGTCTCTGGTTGGCAAGGTAATTAACAATTGCAGCGTGCATAACGCCTTCATTGGGAGTAATTCCGAAGACTGCGTCGTTGAGCTCTGTCTCGGAAACCTGCTTACCTGTCATATCAAATACTGAAATTGTAGACATTTACGCTTCCTCCTTCCTTAAGCCTTAACGCTGTCAACGATATAAACGATACCGCCCTTGGGACCGGGGATAGCGCCCTTGATAGCGATGAGATTGTTCTCTGCGTCTATTTTAACTATTTCGAGATTCTGAACAGTTACCTGCTCTGCGCCCATGTGACCTGCCATGCCCTTGCCCTTGTAGATTCTTGAAGGGGATGAGCAAGCGCCCATTGAACCTGCCTGTCTGTGAACAGGGCCTGTACCATGGGTCTCCTTGAGTCTGTGCTGATTGTGGCGCTTGATAGCACCTGCGAATCCCTTACCTTTGCTTGTGCCAACAACGTCGATTGAGTCGCCCACAGCAAATGTATCAGCCTTGATGATGTCGCCTACGTTAAGAGTGTCGCAGTCGTCAAGCCTGAACTCCTTGAGCTCCTTCTTACAGGCTACGTCAGCCTTATCGAAGTGACCCTTCATAGGCTTGTTAACTCTCTGTACCTTTACGTCGCCGTAGCCCAGCTGAAGTGCTGCATAGCCGTCGTTCTCTACAGTTTTCTTCTGTACAACGACGCAGGGGCCGGCTTCCACTACTGTTACAGGAACAACTTTTCCTGCTTCGTCGAAGATCTGTGTCATACCGATCTTCTTACCGATAATGCCTTTCTGCATTTTCATTTCCTCCTGTTAGGTTATTGGTTGATGATTTACGCATCAACTTGACCGACGGATCACCGTCATTCCGCTTCCCGGGCGGTATTTTCAAGCGCAATACCGGTTAATTACTTAACCTCCATAACAACGTCTACGCCTGCGGGGATCTCAAGCTTCTCAAGAGCGGCAGATGTCTTGTCTGTAGGACGGATAACATCGATGAGTCTCTTGTGAGTTCTCATTTCAAACTGCTCACGGCTGTCCTTGTACTTGTGTACAGCGCGAAGGATAGTAACAACTTCCTTATCTGTGGGGAGCGGGATAGGACCCGAAACTCTCGCACCGCTTCTCTTGGCTGCCTCCACGATCTTAGCTGCTGCAATATCAACAGTAGCGTGATCGTAGCCCTTGATCTTGAATCTGATTTTTTCGTTGACTGCCATTATTTTCGCCTCCTTGGAATTAATTACGGGGACGCAGATTGGAATATCACACGCTTCCGTGTGTTTCGTGCTTCACCTGATAAAAAAACTCGAAAAACCTGAGTTTTCCGAGCGGTGTCAGCAAAATATGAACACAAAAAGAGCATAGTTCACGCATACGCAAGCTGCGTGAATAATAACCACAAACTGTGTTCAATATCCCATTCGCCCGGTTTAAAATCGGACATACTCCACGGAAATTACCTGCCATACCGGCAGCAACCTTCCGTTTCAACGCATATCTTCTGCAGTCAGTGCGCACCTCGCGCACTCAACGAAGACAATTATATCATATATAAGGGACAAAATCAACAATTTGCAGAAATTGTATTTGTAAATTTTTAGTTAACGATAATTTTGTTTTAACAAAATATGTCATTTCCCGCAGGAAGTCCTTTTTCTCTGCGGGAAATGTACGCGATAACGCTTATCCGTTGCCGAAGATATATTTCAGTGCAGTCAGCACCGAGTCACCGACCTTCTTTGAGTCCACAACCTCGAGAGCCTTATCGGGACGGTTGGTGATTATATTGTCCACTCCGAGGGCCATCATCTTCTGCATCTCGCTCTGACGGTCCACAGTCCACACGAATATCCTCTTTCCGTTATGGTGAGCGGAGTTGACCACGCTCTGGTTGACGAACAGGTAATTCATGCTCACTGCGTCGATATACGGCAGATGAGAATAGGACGTAGCCGTGGCAAGATTTGCGATAAGCCCAGTTTTTATCTTTGGATTGAGCTTCTTCACCTTTTTCAGTGCAGGATAGGAGAAAGAGGTAACATAGCAGGAATCCTCTATGCCGTGAGCCTCTATGAGCTCAACCACCTTTTCGGCGGTGGCATTCACGTTGCCCGAGCGCTTTATCTCGATATTCAGCAGTATGTCCCTGCCCACCAGATCCAGCACCTCATCAAACAGGGGGATCTTCACGTCACTGAACTCCCCGTCCTTTCCGAACCACGCTCCTGCGGAGAACGCCTGAAGCTGCTCGTAGGTATAGTTCGTGAGGACTCCCCTGCCGTTGGTGGTACGCTCTATGGTATCGTCGTGGAAGACGACGAGCTGTCCGTCCCTTGTGAGCTGTACGTCCAGCTCTATATAATCGGCTCCGCTGTCCAGCGCCGCCTGGAAGGCGGGCATGGTATTCTCTGGAGCAACTCTCGAAAAGCCTCTGTGAGCCGTCACCTGAGTACGGGTTATAATACCTACATTAAGGCTGATATTGCCCTTATAGAGCGCCTTGAAGTAGGAGAAGTTCATTAACGCGCCCACTGTGATAAGGCTGATTATAATGACCGTGCCCTTTGCCCTGCCGATCTTCTTCGTATACCTGTTGGGCAGGATTATCTCCTCGTCCCTGACGTCGCCGAGGAATTTCTGGGTGAGCCAGCACATTATGGCAGGAGCCGAGAAGAAGGCCGATACGGCGGTAAATACGTTCCATGCGTATTTCAGCACCTTAAGCGCCTTTCCGAAGGCTGCGCCGGGCTTTGAGAAGCCCTTGAGCACAAAAATGATGATGAAGCTGACTCCGAAGGTTATCAGAGCGGTAACGGCGAAAACGAGTATGGTCCAGAGAAAGAGGTTGATTATCCTCTTCAGACGTCCGCTGCTTACTGCGCGGCGGCTCTTTTTCGCGCTCTCAACGAAGCTGCTGTCTGTGAGAATGAGGTAATGCAGGCTGTAGCTCCCGCTGAGTATCAGTATGACGAACAGCAACTCTATGAGTATGAACACCGCAGCCGCGCCGATACCGTTCAGAGATGAGAACAGTCTCCTGAGCACAGGCAGGAGCGGCGCCATGAACATACCCGCCGACAATGAGAACTGTGCAAGGGGCATTATGGTCATGTAGCGTATGAAGTTGAATATTCCCGCACCTTTTACAGCCTTTTTGAAGGCTCTCGTACCCGTGCGGAACATTCCGCCCACAGTGAGACGCTCTCCTTTGCTGAAGCAGGCAAAGCAGCCCGCCAGCGCTGAAAGCTCCACAAAGGAGAACAGCGCGTAGAAGAACAGCATCAGTATGATGACGAGTATGGTCGCAGGGTGCTTTATATATACAAGAAGATTTTCGTCGTTGAGGTAGCTTATCCCCGAAAGCTTCATGGTGAGCTTCAGGAGCAGCACCAGCACGGGCGTTCCGATAGCGAGCAGCAGCTTGAGTATAAGCTCAAAGGCCAGGAAGTGCGGCATCGCTCTCATAAAAGCGCCCACGGATCGGAAAAAATTTTTCATGGCATTACTCCGTAAGATTCAATATATTTCAATTATACGCGTCCGCAGTCCGAATGTCAATAACGGCGGCAATAAAAATATCCGCTCTTGGCTGCAAGAGTGGATATTCATTATCCTACAAGCCCCGATCTTTCTATTCCCTCGGTGAAATACTTCTGAAGGAACACATACATGAGCAGTACGGGCGCTATGGAGATAAGGCAGCCCGCCTCCTTCCAGACTATCTGCTCCCTCGGGCTTATCTGCACCTTGGGATCGTTGAACAGCCTCAGCTTGAGCTCGCTGTCGAGGTTCGTGAGCATGATGGCTATGGTCCTTGTATTGGTGAAGAAGGTGCTGCTCACATAGTAGTCGTTCCAATACCACACCACAGAGAACAGGAACACCGTCAGGAACGCCGGGGCGGCATTGGGCGCCATGACCCTCACAAAGGTCCTGAAAGGCCCGCAGCCGTCGATATAGGCTGCGTCCTCCAGTTCTCTCGGGAGCCCCCGGAAGAACTGACGGAATATAAGTATCATAAGTCCCGCCCTTATTCCGTTTGCCGTCATGGCGGGCAGGTACATGGTGAGCCTGCTGTCTATGAGGTTGAGGGAGAACAGCCCCCTTATGCCGAAGTAGCGGAACTGCGCATACAGCGGCAGGGAGATCACCTGCGTCGGCACCAGTATCATCATTATCACCACCGCAAAAAGCAGCTTTTTGCCGCGGAAGCTGAACCTTGCAAAGCCGTAGCCCGTTATCGCGCAGGAAATCACCTGAAAAAGGGAACAGCCCACATTCAGCAGCAGGGTATTCCCCAGGGTCTTCCAGTAATCCATAGCGTCTATGGTGTCCTTTATGACCCTGAAGGTATAGTGTCTCGGTATCCACATTACCGTGGGATCGCTCATGTCGCCCCTCTCCCTGAAGGAGCAGCTTATCATGTATATGAGCGGATACATTATGACAAAGCCCAGCCCGAAGAGGATAACGGCTCTGAATACGGGCCATATCATGTCCTTTGCAGCCTTTCTGCGCAGGTAGCCCCTCTCCTCAGGAGACATGTTCTTCCTGCGTATGCGCTTTGCCTCGCGCCTGCTCATTCCGCCGCCTATCTCGTCGGCTGTCTTTACCGCGGGAGCCTTCATCTCATCTGCCATACGGTCCGCCCCCTTATTCGTTCTCATAGTAGACAGACCTGCGTATCAGAGCTGTCACCGCGCCTATAGCCGCCAGAACCACCCCAAAGTATACCCACGCCATAGCGGCAGCCTCGCCGAAGTCGAACTGGCTCCTCATGGTGCCTATGCGCTCCATTACCTTGTTCATGGGATTGGTAAATGAATCTATTACCGTAAATATAAGGTTTGCCAGTATGAAGGGCGTCACATAGGGGAAGGTTATCTTCCAGAAGTACTCCCACGCCGTAGCTCCCTCCAGCTGAGCCGCCTCTCTTGCGGAGGAGGGTATATTCTGCAAAGCCGCAAGGAACAGCAGTATCTGTATGCCCGAGCTCCATACTATGCCGAATACATTGTCAGCCACGGCGGTTATGAAGCCGCTCATCCTGTCGCTTATGCCGTATATGCCGAGGAACTGCATGAGCTGTCCCACAAGATCGGTGGAGAACATGGTTGAGAACTGAGCAGCGCCCGAATTTCCCGTGGAATCCATATCGCCGCTGATTATCCTGAAAACAGGTCCCGTGGCGATTATTACGGGCAGGAAGAACACAGCTCTCGCCAGAGTCCTGCCCCTGAACTTCTGATTGAGCATCACCGCTATGAACAGCGAGAATATGAGTATCAGCGGAGTCTTCCACAGCGTTTCCGTGAGCACGTCCGTCAGGTACTCGGTATAGTAGGGATCCTCCCCGAGGACCTTGCTGTAATTCTTAAAGCCTGCAAAGGAGGTATGGACAGCTCCCGGGTCAAGGGATACGTCACTGAAGGAATACCACAGCGACTTCCCGAGAGGTATCAGGAAGAACAGAACGGTGCCGACGAGCCACAGGCCTATAAAGCCGTAGCCGTAAAGAGATTTTTTCCGCTCATATGTCAGCCTGCCGCGTTTTTTCACGGCCTTTTCCGCAGCTGCGTCCGCTTTTCCGCTCATCAGCCCGCTCCCTCCTTCATTAACTGTTTCACGTCAGCGGTACTGCCCTTATAGCTGACAGTACCCTTTTCAAGGTCGGCGCTCACCACCGCACCGTTTTCAAAGGTGGTCGTGATAAGCTCTCCGTCCATTTCATAGCTTTTTATAAAGCTGTCCGAGGTATCGGCAAGTATGGGTTCCAGAAACCTGTATGCCCTTGCCGCCGTATCCGTCCAGTATCTGTGATCCGCATAGTAGAGCACGTCGTACTCCGTGTCCTTGAGCACACCGGGCTCCTCGTATATCATATCAAAGCAGAGACTGCTTCCCGTGACCGCCGCCATGAGTATCATTCTCTCGGGATCGGCCGAACCGTTCACCGCCTCCGTGGAGTAGGGTATGACCCCGTGGAGCACCAGCTGATAAAAGGGTATATCCTCGTCAAAGAGGTCGAATCGGCCGGAGCTCACCGGCACTCCCCTGATACAGCTCACATAGGGCAGCGCGTAGGCGTTGGCGCCGTCGGCGAGTATGCCGTCGGGAAGACTGCCGTTTATGCTCTCATAGCCCTCTTCAAGGAGCTCCTGTGCCCTTCCGCGGGATATGGATTTTTTTCCGTAATCGCCGTAAAGAGCAGCCGTAAGGCCGTCCAGCGATACCCCCTCAAGTCCCGCTCTGCTGTAGTTCGCGGCAATATCCCCAAACACCTTTCCGTAATAGGATGGTGACAGCAGCGACAGGTTCTTCCTGAAACCGTCGGGTATGCCGTAGGCTCTGTCATAGCTCACTATCCTCGCATAGGAGCCCGATATTCTCACCGCCGTATCCGTAAAGGAATAGTAGCCGTTTCCCGATCTGAAATTCCTGTTGTCCGAGGCCGGATAGAAGCCGAAGCCCTTTTCCTCGGTCAGGTTCTTCAGACGTTCAAAGCCCTTTCTGCCGCCTAATTTTCCCGAGGGAGAAGCGTCGGTATCCACCTTTTTCTTCATGCCGTCGCCGGTCCAGTTGTGGTAGGAAATATTCATATCCTCAACGCCGCCGTCCGAAAGCCTTTCTATTATATCCGCTGCCTGACCGTAATCCGTAAGGGCTGTGCGCACGGAAACGGGTATGCCCAGCAGGGATCTCTTCTTCATGGTGCCGCCGTAAAGGTCAAGATAAAGGGGACCTTCCCCCGCTCTGCACCTTGGCTCAACGCCCTGCTCGTCGATGAGGTACTGCCTGTATCGCGCGGCTATGTCCGTGTAATCCGCCCCCGCACTGTCTATGGGGAAATACCGCAGCACTATGTCGTCTGACTTTATGGCGCCCTTCTCGAAAACGGTATACTTATCGCTGCTGCTTCCCGACATATAGAAGCTGTCGGTGCCGCGAAGCGTAAAGGTGAAGCCGCAGAGATTATAGCTGCTGTTGGACTGCTGCGACACGTTTGCCGTCAGACAGGCGTTGGAGGCTCCGCTCTCTGCAACCGCAAGGAGGGCGTTGTCCTCCTTTACGATACCGTAAACGGGAAGATATATCTGCTCCGTCACCGCTCCCCTGTTCTGAGGAACGGCGGTGATGTCGCTGCCGTATACGCGCTGCTGGTATATATCCTTCTGGAAGGACTTCCTGTTGTTGAAGCGTATGAGGGCGCCGCTGCCGTCGGGAACGACGAAATAGCCCTCCTCATCTGTGCCCGCAGCCCCGAAGCTGCCCAGCACAGTCATTTCCGTGGCTATGTTTGCACTTTTGCTCTCCGTGATCTCCGACACCTTTACCGAAGCTCTCAGAGAGTCGCCCTCGAGGGTGTATTCCGCAGGGAATCTGAAGCCCCCGCCCTGATAATCGTAGACCACCCTTATACCGTTCTTTATATCGCTGACCGTAAAGGTGCAGTCCCTTTCGCTGCCCGAACGCAGGAAATTATTGTTTGAACGGCTCAGGGGCACTCCGTAGCGCAGAACGTTGGAGGAGCGCAGCTCGTCGGAGATTATATCCGTAGCTATGGGATCACGGGTGGAATCTATGGGCGACGACCACCATATATAGCCGCTTTTCTTGCTCTCAATACCGAATATGGCTGTCCTGTCGTCGATTATCATGCGGAAGTATTCGTTCTCCGCCCCGTACCTGTAGGCTCCGTAAAAGCGGCTGCCGTCCTGTGACAGCCAGGCAAAGCTGCCGCTGTCAGAACTGTAGACCCGCTTCCCGTCCTCGGTGCGGTCATAGGAAAAGATCCCGTCCGGAGCCTTCATGTCCCTGCGGAGGAGCTCTACGGTCTTTCCGTCGGCAGATATGAAGGCATATCTGCTGTCAAGGGCAGGGATGATCTTTCTCAGCCTTTTCACCCTTGAAACGCTCTCGTCGGTGATGACAAAGAACCTGCCTGCTTCACTTACATAGAGCATTCCCTCGTCGCATCTGCTGCCGCTCCCGAACGAGGCGGCGGCTCTGTCGGTCTTCCGGTCGATTGCCACCAGCTCTCCCAGTTTTTTAAGCTCGTCTATCTTTTCCGCAAGAGCCTTCTGCTCATCGGTGTAATCCTTTTTGCTCTTCGGCCTGCCGCCTGCGGCCTCCCACAGTCTGTCGCCGAAGTCCTTGTCCTTGTAATATATATCGTATCCGTCGGCAGAGCCTATCTTTTTCAGATACCTGCCGGCGTCCTCAGCAGAGAGCTCCGCCTTTTCCACGGTCTCCGAGCGCCTTGAGGACTGCTCCTTCTCCTCCGTCTGCTCCTCCGCTCCGCTTCCGGCAGTCTCCGCGCCGCCGTCAGCAGCACTTACTCTTCCCGAAACCGTCATAAGGGATACCGCCAGCAGGCACAGAAGCAGCTTTTTGATACCTTTTCCCATGCTCCGCCTCCTCAGACTCTCGCTCTGTAGGAGAGCTCGGTATATACACTGGAAACGAAAATGTATATCTGCTGTATCAGCGACATGAAAAGCACCAGCAGAACGAGTATTATCAGCATAGCCGCTATGGTCAGAGCCACCGCCAGCACGGTCTTGCCGAAGGAGTAGCGGTGTACGGACTTCACCGCCGAAAACAGCAGTATAACCGTCCACAGCGTCCCTATGATCTTTATTGACTGCATAAAAACAGCCTCGTCCCGTATGAGTATATGGGACAGTATAACGTTTATATAGAGCTGCGCCACGTAGGGTATTAGGGCATAGGCGCTGAATATACAGATATTGCGTATAGTGCCCTCTCCGTCAAGAAGGGTGCACACCGCCCAGTTGCCTATGACCCATACCCCGAAGATCACAAAGCTCATTACGAGATACGGCACGATGCTGAAGGTCTTGTCATCGTCCGTACGGAACTGAACGCCATAGAGCCGCCCGCTTGCTATCTCGCCGAAGAAGAGAAGCGCAACTATCAGCAGGGCTATCTTCACCGAGCCCGACTTCTTCCAGCGCATATCGTCAAAGCCCTCAAAGGGGTGCATGACCGTATAACCTACCCACTGCTTCTGAGTGAAGTCCATCATTGCTGCTTCTCCTCCTTTCCCTTCCTCTTTTTCCTTCTGTATCTTCCCGCAAGTATCAGAGCAGCAGCCAAGGCAGCTGCCGCCGCGGCTATGGTCGAAAAATGCCTGTCGAGGAACTCCCTGCGGTAGCCTTCAAAGGCCTTGTTGTATATATCGCCTGCGTCCGCAAGCTTAGCATATCTCATGGATTCCCTGTATTCGCCCTTGCGGAGCAGAGCCGAGGCTACTCCCACATAGGCTCTGCGGTAATTCCCGTCCCTTTTCAGCACCTCCTGCCAGGGACCAAGAGCCTCCTCATAGTAGCCCGCATTGTACAGAGCCGCCGCCTCGTGGACTATGCTGCCGAAGGAGGTCTCCCTGAACACGGTCACCGTATCCTTTACGGAGTCCACCACATAGAGCCTGTCTCCCGCGGATTCAAGCGCCGCAGCGTGATCGAAGCCACCAGTCTGCTTTGCGGAGGCGCCCGTGATGAACAGCAGGTTGCAGTCCTCGTCGTACTGGAAGATACGTCCCGTGGTAAGGTCGAGGCAGTTTATATTTCCGTCCTCGGCTATGTCTATATCCACTATTGCGGGAGTCAGAAGCTTCTTCTGCGCGGTGTCGTATACCGGCTTTATGTCTCCGAAATCCGCACGCAGGTCGGCAAAGATATTCTTTCCCGCCGCATTCAGCTTCTTGACCGTATCCGTGGTCTGAGTGGAGGAGGAGGTACAGGTGAATATGAAATCCCCCTCGATGTCAAAGCCGGTTATTCCCGTGGGGACTGTCCTCGTCCTTGAAGCTTTCTTCTTTTCCGAGCTGAAAAGATCGGCGATATGGTTCCTGATTATCTTTGCGGTGGGCTCGACCCGGTTCGCACCGTAAAAGCCCGTAAAGCTGCCGTCGGGACCGAACATGGCAGCGCCCGTTGTGATATTACCGAGAACTACGTACACATTTCCCGCCTTGTCGGCTATTACCCGCTGCGGCAGGAAGGTCCTCTTCTGATCGTAGATCTCGGACTCGGGCTTGGTTATCTCGCGGATAACATTCCCCTCACGGTCGGAAACGAGAACTCTACCGTTCTCGCTGTCTGCTATATAGATATATCCGTTCTCCGCGGACACGAACACTCCCGCAGGCTTGCTGAGCCTTGTCTCGGAGCCGTCGGGCATGGTGAAGCTGTCGTAGACCCTTACAGCCTCCGAGAGCTGCCCGTCGGCGACAATTATCCTGTCGTTGCCAGTGTCGGCGATATAGAAATTGTTCTCGCTGTCGAAGAAAATATCGCCGGGACTGTCGAGAGCGCCCACGCAGAGATCGAAGCCCGATACCGAGCGCTCGGCAGTATAGCCTGCCTGAGAGGGTATGGCCTCGCCCCAGCGGTCGTAATTGTAGCTTTCAAAGGGATCCCCCGCCGCCGCCGTGAAAGGGATAAGCTCCGTTGCGAGTGCAGCAAGCGCAAATACGGCAGCAGCGGTTTTTTTTAGTTTTGTTTTCACTTGCTACACTCCTTTCATAAATCATGATTTATATTTGCAGGTACGCTTTCCGGGTGCCCGCTGCTTATTATAACCTTGCAGGGAACACCGCCCCGACTTATCACTCTTTGATGCCCGAATGCGCCATGGTCTCGATGACCTGTCTCTGCGCCAGCATGAATATGACCACAGGCGGTATCAGCAGGAAAACTGCCGCCGCCATGGCTACGCCCGCCCTTGCAAGTCCCGAGGCAGCTGCCTGCGAGACCACCGTCGGCAGGGTCTTGTACTGCTCCTTGAGCACCACCGAGCCCGTCTGTATATTCCACGCCCCCTGGAATGCGAATATTATCAGAGTCATGAGGGCTGGCTTCTGATTGGGCATGACTACCTGCCAGCATATACGGAAAAGCCCCGCTCCGTCCACCTTTGCAGCCTCTATTATGGAATCGGGCACTGTGCTAATGGACTGCCTCATAAGGAACAGTCCCATGGGCGATGCCACCGCAGGGAATATCAATGCCATATAAGTATCTATCATGTGCAGCTTCGCCATTACGATGTACTGCATTATGTATATTACGCTGCTCTGATAGAGCAGTGCGATGACGATGACGCTGTTTATCAGCTTGCTGCCGGGGAATCTGCACTTTGCCAGCACGAATGCCGCCATTGACGAGAACACGCACTGCAAAACGGTCACCGCCGCCGTCACGAACACACTGTTGAACACATACCGCGAAAAGGGTACTCTGTTCTGATGCAGTACCCTGAACATATCCCTGAAGTTATCCAGCGTAGGTCTTACGGCATAAAGCTTCGGAGGGAACACAAAGAGCTCCTCCACGGGCTTCACCGACATCACCAGGGTAAGATATATCGGCAGAGCCATGAACAGACCAAGTATGAAAAGCAGCAGGAAAATAAAGACGGTCCCCCATCTTTTTCTGCCCGCCTGCCTGTTGGAAGCGCGGAGCTTCGAAGTATCCACATTTGCCACAGCCCCGCCTCCTCAGTCCGTATACCTGCCCAGCACCTTGGCAATGAGCCTGCTGCACAGGAACATGGCGACAAAGAGTATCATGCATATCGCCGAAGCATAGCCCATTTCAAAGCGCTGCCAGCCGTAGTCGAAAGCGTGTGTCATTATGGTATGAGCCTTGTAGTCCGTGCTCGGGAAACCCACAAGGTTCTGCGCCACGGTACCCGCCGTAAAGGAGCTTACTATCTGCATTACAGCCGCGAACATCAGCTGAGGTCCCATGGAGGGGATAACTATGTATATGAGCTCCTGCCAGCGTGTACGGATACCCTCGATAGCTCCCGCCTCGTACATTGAGCGGTCTATGTTCTGGAAGCCCGCACGGAGGGCAAGGAAGCCCGCGCCGAGGGAGATCCACAGCTGCACGACGATAGTGACTCCGAGAACGTATCTTCCGTCCGTAAGCCACTGCACGGGATAGCTTATAATACCGAGATCTATCAGGATCGAATTCATATATCCGTTCATATCGCCGCTGAAAATGATCTTCCACACCGTATATACATTGGCCATGGACGGAGCATAGAATATGAGGGTGAAAACGGTCTTGAGCCGGGGATTCATCTCGTTTATGAGCCATGCCAGCAGGAAGCAGAGCACATAGCTGACAGGTCCCGTAAGCAGGGCGAAAACTATGGTGACTCTTATGGAGCGTATGAATATCTTATCCGAAAGGAAGAGGGTGGTATAGTTGGAAAGGCCGACGAATTTCGGCGGCTGAGCCATATTGAAGTCCGTAAAGCCCATAGGCAGCGACATGAGCACGGGGATCACCGTGAACACTATGAAAAAGATCATAAAGGGCGCTATCATACCGTAGCAGGCCTTGTTCCGCTTTATTTCGCGCCACAGCCCGCCTTTTCCTCCCTTTGAGGACTTCTTTGCATCAACTGCCATTTTCACTCACTCCTTTCGCAAATTATAATTTTGCTATACAAAAATATGATCCGGTTGAGAGTTTAGAGCTGACAGTTGAGGCGTCGCCTGCGGCGACAATTTTTAAATAATGTGAGTGAAGCGAACACATTAACTCTCAACTCTCTGCTTTCAACTTTCAGCTTATTCAAGTCCGAGATTCTTACGCTTTCGCGTTATTTCGTCATTTATGTCCTTATTGTACCATATGAGCGTATCGCGGGGATTGCTGTGCTGGTTTATGGTCTCTCTGAACGCGTTCATTATATTCCTCGTCAGCGCATACGAAGCGGGAGTAACGGGTATCTCTGTGAGCTCCTCCTGCTGTGCTCTGAGTCTTGCCAACTCGTCCTCCGACCATGACAGCTGACCGAGAGCCTCCGTATTTGCGGTATCGAATCTTCCCATAGTACCGAGAAGTCCCTCTATCTGCGCCGCGTACTGCACCTGCGTATCCGTCTCCGTGAACCACTTTATGAAGCGCCATGCATTCTCCTTGTTCTTCACCTTATTGAAGATAACGGCACCCGCGCCGTTGGAGTTTGCCGCATGGGAAACAGTACCGTCCTCCCTCTCCGTGCCCGGCACCGGACATATATCCCACAGTCCCTTTATCTCGGGAGAGGCTGCCGTCAGCTGATTGAAGAAGGTATAGTTTGCTATTACCATGGGGTATTCTCCCGTCCTGAAACGGCTGAACGCGTCGTAGGTCTGCTCAAAGCTGTATTTGGTATAGAAATCCGTCCACTCCTCGAAGGACTGTACCGCCTCAACGGAATCAAAGGTTGAAGCCGTCATGTCACTGTTGTAGTAATTCATACCCTTCTGAAGCAGCTTGAGCGCAAAGGTATGACCTGTCTCCGTAGCGGGAGATATATCATTCGGCGGCAGTACAAGTCCCACCGACATATAATTCCTTTGCATAGCGGGCAGCATATCCGTAAGGTCCTTCCATGTCTCGGGAGGCGAGGAAAAGCCCAGCTCCGTAAGTATATCCGTGCGATAGAACAGCATGGGAAAGCTCTGACTTATGGGAATTCCGTAGCAGCCGCCGTTATAGCTGTACTGCGTCATGGCGTTCTCCTGAAATCTTCCCCTTACCTCATCAAAGTCTCCGAACTGCGATATATCCGCAAGAAGTCCTCGGGCGGCAAGATTAACGGGGAATTCTCCCCCCAGGAAAAGCGCCACATCGGGGCCCTTTCCCGCAAGAGTAGCCTCCACGACTCCGCCGACAACGAGATTAACGGATACAGGTATGCCTGTTTCCTGCATGAACCTGTTCTCGGTCATCTCCTTGACCACCTGAGCCTGATCCCTTCCGAGAGCGACCCATACTTCTATTGCATCCTCACCGGTAACGTCCGAAAGAGTGGTGTAGTCCTCAAAAAACGAGCCTATAAAGGCGTCAAAGCCGAATTTCAGCGACTTCAGCAGCTTCTCGTCACAGCTTGCGAACTCCCTGCCGGCAGACGCGAACTCGATATAGTCCACCTCGAGGGGCTGGTCGCGGTTGTCCCTCATCCATGCCGACAGAGAAGCGATACTGTCCTTTATCTGCGAAAGGTATGAGGGTATCTTCAGGGGCTTTGCGGTACACTTGTCAAGTATCACCGCCATATTCTCTATAGCCGCCGCTTCGGTGCCCTTGCTGCCCGAAAGCTTCTCGATGCCGAGCTGTATATCCTTCAGCTCCGCCGAGAGCTCTCCCAGCCTGTCTGTGAGCCCCGGTATCTTCTCATGGACGTAATAATCCGTATATTTGTCGGGAACAGGTCCCGTTATCATAAGTATCCTGCGGTAATACACGTTCAGGTCTGCCACAACGCTGCCGAGCCGGCGGAGGTATGCGCCTATCTCTCCGGGAACAGCCTCCATGGTGAAGGTGTGATCCCTTCCGCCCTCCAGCCATACGTATACGCTTTCATCGCCGCTTTCCGGGCATACCACAGACCAGTCCGTACCATAAGGGAACTTAACGCCGTCAAGCTCCCTGCACGGCACCTTACCGTCGATATATATGCGCCTTACGGAATAAAAGCCGCGTATCTGATCCTGTCTGGCCTTTATCCCTATCCTGTACCAGCCGCCTGCGCCGACGTTCTCTGCGGGTATCTCCCATGTGACGGACTGGAGCGCCTTTTTCCAGTTTCCGCTGCCTATGGTATTGTATACCATTTTGTTTGGGTCCGCAGGTGAGGCAAGGTAGCTGCTGTTGTCGTATGTAGGGTAGAGCGTCGGATCCGACTTATAGGCCGCATTTTCGCCCTCTATCCTGAACAGACCGGGCTCCGTATCCTCAACTCTTATATCCGCCTCCGCCCTATCCGCATATTCCCTGTAGGAGGGCAGCTCCTCGCAGCCGCGGAACCGCAGCTCCGCAACGGCAAGCTGCGCTCTCTCTGAGCTGAAGCTGATCTTATGCCTGCCCTTTTCAAGATGAAAGAAAAGGGGCTGGCTGAACAGTCCGTCCGAATCGCCGAAGAAGCAGCTTTTCCACATCTGCTTCTGCACCTGTGGGGGACGCACCTGATTTCCGCGCATATCGGTATATATATCTCTTTCGTTCACCCACACCCTGCCGAGAGTGATACGGGAAGCGGTATCGTAGGGCAGTCTGCCGTCTATTTCCATGCTCAGCTCTATATCGGAGCTTCCCGAGAGCATGGGACAGTATTCTATCTCAGCGCAGTAATTCCCTGTCTCGGGAACATCTATCTCGCAGCTTATCTCCCCCTCGGAGCTTTTCCACAGGAGGACGCCGCTGCGCTCCTCACCGAGATCGTCGGTAAAGCTGCCCGAGGAAAAATCACCGCCTGCACTGTGAGCGAAGTCTGTGCCCTTTATGGTTATCTCCTCCGAAGCGTAGCCCCCGGAGCCGTACTTGTCGCAGTAATCGCCGAAGCTCATGAGCTCCGGGTCGGCAGGCTCTATGGGATAATATTCCTCAGCGGCAGCCGCAAAGGCGACCGTACCCCCGGAAAGAGCCCCGGAAGCTCCCGCAGGCAGCTGTGCAGCCATGAAAAATGACAGCATCCCTGCCGTCAGAGCTCTGAAAAATCTTCTCATACCGCCTTCACCGCCTTTCCGCGGAACAGTCCCCGCTGCTGCTCCCACAAATAAAAATGCGCACGCTCCCCTGCGTCGGGAATTATGCGCACGGACAGCCTGCCGACAGTCCCGCTGACTGTCCTTATCCTTCAAAGTCAGTATATCAAATTTATTGACCGATGTCAAGAAAATGCACGTTCGGTTACATATATAATATTTTTACATATCGCAATGAGTTCCAACGACCGTATAAACCGTATAAGCTGCACAAATAATTCTACCATTTATTGGAGGCACTCACAGATTTTTTCTCCTCATTGCCCTAACTGTGAATGCAGGATTTTACCAATATTAAAAATATGTAAAATTTCACTCCGTTTTTACGCTTTGTATTGACATTTCGTTGTTTTTGTGGTATTATGATAGTGTAGAGCAATATATGACGCAATACACGATCACACCAAAAAGGAGAGATAGACTTGGCAAATGTCCTTAAAGTAAAGGAGCTTTCCAAGCAGTACTCAAAGGTACTTGCTGCGGACAAGGTCTCCTTTGAGATAGGCGAGGGCGAGATCTTTGCTCTTATCGGACCCAACGGTGCTGGCAAGACAACTACCATCAGAATGATCTCAACGCTGCTCACTCCTACTTCGGGCGATGCGGTGGTCGCCGGATACAGCATAAAAAAGAACCCCGAAAAGGTCAGGGAGAATATAACCTACCTTCCCGACGAAGCGGGTGCATATAAACAGATGACGGGAATAAAGTACCTGAGATTCATGGCAGGTCTTTTCGTTTCCGATCTGGACAGGATAAACGCCTGTGTGGACCGCGCAAAGAACATCTGCGGTCTCGGAGACAGGCTCAACGACAAGATAGGAAGCTACAGCCGCGGCATGATCAGGAAGCTCCTCCTCGCGAGAGCCGTAATGACCAAGCCGAAGCTTGCAATACTTGACGAGCCCACAAGCGGTCTCGACGTGCTCAACGCCATAGAGATACGCAAGATGATAAGAAAGCTCGCCGAGGAAGAGGGAATGTCCTTCCTTCTCTCATCACATAATATGCTCGAGATAGAATTCGTTTCTGACCGCGTCGGCATCATATCCAAGGGTCACCTCATGGTGACGGGACGTACCGACGAGCTGAAGGAGCGCTACAGTGCTCCCAATCTCGAGGAAGTATTTGAAAGGGTGGTGAAAGAGAATGAAGTTCATTAACCTTCTCAAAAAGGAGCTCTCGGAGCTCATAAACGCACAGATGATCTTCGGACTCGTCATCTCTCTCAGCCTGTTCTTCATCATGGGAAATGTGATGCAGTCCGTGACCGACGAGCTCAAGGAGGACTCCACCCACCCCAAGGTAAACATATGCGACCTTGACGATACGGAGCTCACAAAGGACCTCATCTCTTCGCTGAAGGAAAGCTGCGAGAAGGTGAATATTATAAGCGTTCAGGGCGAGAATTATGCCGCACCCATGAACGGCAGCGATATTAAGGGCTATGTAGTGATCCCCAAGGGCTTCACCGAGTCGGTGGAAAAGGGCGAAAAATCAGAGCTCATTTCCGTTAACAAGGTGAAATCCGCTTCGATGTTCAGCTCTCTTACGGGCGGAACGGACGGAACGATAGCTCTTATAAACAGCTTCGTCACCTCCCGTCTTGCGGAGCAGAAGGGTCTGTCTCATGATGATCTGAGCACTCTCGAGTCTCCCGTTACGATCACAGAAAACACCGTGGTGGCAGATAAGTCGGCAAAGATCTCCGTATCTTCCGTGCTCGGAAAGATCACCATGCAGAATATGCTGCTTCCCATAATCATACTGGTGCTGATAATGATGACCTCACAGTCGCTTATCGCATCAATATCCAACGAGAAGATAGACAAGACCCTTGAGACTCTTCTTTCCACACCTGTTTCAAGAGGTACGGTCATAACCGCAAAGATGCTTGCAGCCGCTATCGTGGCAATGATTAACGCAGGCGTTATGATGATAGGCTTTTCGGCATACTCAAAGGGAATGACCAGCGCCATCACCAGCGATCTTCCCGGTGATGTCAGCGTTTCGGACGCTATCGGCGGCCTGACATCCACAAACGACGCTTTCCGCCAGCTGGGACTCAGCCTCGGCGCATTCGATTACGTTCTTGTGGGCGTACAGCTTTTCGTCACCATAATGATATGCCTTGCGCTTTCTATAATTCTGGGAGCCCTCGTCAACGACTCCAAGTCGGCTCAGACAATGCTCCTTCCCATAATGATGATGGTAATGATACCCTGGTTCGTATCGATGTTCACCGATGTGAACGCGCTTCCCACGGTACCTAAGCTCATCGTCAATGCGATACCCTTTACCCACACATTCACCGCGATACCGAATCTCATGTTCGGAAACATGAAGGAATTCTGGACAGGATTCGTGTATCAGCTGATTATATTCGCCGTCGTGATGTTCTTCGCACTGAAACTTTTCAAGTCGGACAAGATACTCACGATGTCACTCAACTTCGGACAGAAGTCGAGGTTCAGAAAATCAAGCAAGACCACCGAGGATTGATCCTCTCCCCTTTCCCCATGAAAAGGCGCAGCAGCACCGGAACGGAGCTGCTGCACTTTTTTTATTTCACGGGATTTTATCCCAATAAAGCAAAAAGCTATGCTTAAACAGCATAGCCGAGACAAATAAAATGAATAAATATAGAAGGGGAATTGGGGGATTACTTAATCCTCTTCTAATATATCGTTTCAACCTTAAAATAATCTTAAAGTTTCCTTAAAAAACTCTGAATATATAAATTAGTTTATTTAACAGAATAAGCCGTCTCCAGAGCGATCTCCATCATATCACGGAAAGTAGTCTGTCTTTCCTCTGCCGTGGTGGAAAGGCCCTTGAGCGGACAGTCCGATACAGTAAGTATGCAGAGGGCATTCCTGCCCAGTCTTGCCGCATTCATATACAGTGCAGCCGCCTCCATTTCAATGGCGAGTACTCCCATCTTCTGCCACTGAGCAAGGCTGTCCGCGTCGTCGTAGAAGGTGTCGCTGGAGAAGATATTGCCCACATGGAAGACTCCGCCCTTTTCCTCCGCTGCCTTTACCGCTGCGGACAGCAGGCTCCACGAGGCTGTGGGAGCATAGGTGCCGGGAAGTCTGTACTGCGAAGCGTAAGCGGAATTGGTGCTGGCGCTCATTCCGATCACTACATCGCGGAGCTGCACATTATCCGCAACGGCGCCCGCCGTACCCACGCGGATAATATTTTCAACGCCGTATTCGCTGAAAAGCTCCCATGAGTAGATGCCTATGGAGGGCATACCCATTCCGCTGCCCTGAACGGATACGGGTACTCCCTTATAGGTGCCCGTATAGCCAAGCATTCCCCTGACCTCGTTATAGCATACGGGGCCATCGAGGTAATTCTCGGCGATGAATTTTGCTCTCAGCGGATCGCCCGGCATAAGAACCGTTTTTGCAATGTCGCCCTTCTTTGCATTGTTATGTGGTGTCGGCATAATAAGACCTCCTTTTTTAGCCGTTATTTGTCAGCCCCTTTTGAGGAGCTTGTTCACAGTTACGATCAGTGCCTTGTAATTCAGGAATAATATTACTCCCGCAAGTATCAGGGCCCACAGCGGATAAAGCTTCACATCTGCCATCAGCAGGCCGCTCATGGCAAGGAGCACCGCCATATTCAGAAGATTTTTCAGGCCGTCGAAGCGGAAGGGTACATAGTACCTTGCGTCGATGATACGTGCCCAGAAGCTTATGACATAGCTCAGAAAGGTTGCGACTGCCGCACCCTGTATGCCCCAGGCAGGTATGAGGAAGTAGTTCATGGGTATATTTACTCCGCAGGCGACGAGAGCCGTCCAGAATGAGTTTTGCGGACGCTTGATAGCAGAATAGATACTGCCGAGGAACTGACAGAAGCACATGAACACTACCGCAACAACAAGTATCGGTGTGTAGATATACACGTCTGCATACTCCGCGTGCTTGTCCGCAGGCACAAGGAAGGTCGTCACAGGCTTGATTATCACAAGGAGCGCCGCCGCCGCAAGGAACATAATGGACTCATAGGCGTTGTATATCTTTCCGTAGAACCTGTTCCTGTCGGCGGAATTGCTTTCGGTTATGGCAGACATGCTCCACGCCTGAAAGAATATGGTGGAAACAATGCTGATAAGACTTGGTATCCTGTTGGCGAAGTAGTATATACCCACAGCGCCCTCGCCGAGCTCGTGGCGGTCGCTGTGCATCTGCTTGAGAAAAAGCCTGTCGGAGAGAGAAGTAACCGCCCACATAACTATAGTAGGTATGAGGGGCAATGCAAAGCGCATCATTTCCTTTGCCAGAGCCTTATTGAAATACTCTGCACCCATAAAGCTCCTGAGCTTTGCCGCTATGCACAGAAACAGCACCGAGCAGCTGTCCGAGAGTATTACCGCGAGGAGGAAGCCCCTTACGCCCATTCTGAGTCCAAGTATGAACATCATATTGAAGATGAAGAATGTCAGCGTTGCAAGTATTCCGTCAAGGGAGAAGAGCTTTACCATTTCCCGCGAACGCACGAAGTTCTGACACAGCATACGCAGGGACGACATGGTCACATAGAGTATGAACAGTATCCCGTACCCTCTGAAGAAGCTGAACAGCGGCACAAAATGCAGAAACGGCACTATCAGCGCCATGAGCACCATTCCCGTCAGCGTTATCACGCCCGAGGTGGTGAATACCTCTCTCTTGTCGTAGTCCTTGTCAAGTCCGAAACGGATAAGGTACTCCTGCAGGGCAAAGGTAAAGAGGGGCTGCATGAACAGCAGCATGGTCTCGAGGAGGTCCTTTATTCCGTTGTTGACGGGGTTCATATTATGGGCATAAAGCCTTGTCAGCAGGATTATGAGTATTTTCGAGCCGAAGGTACCTATTGCGAATATTCCCGTATTGAATACAAGCTTTTTATATTTATTCATTTCACACGCTCCGAATATAATGATTTAAGGATATTATATCACATTTACTGCTGCTTGTCATCATTTTCAGCAAAAAAGCTCCCCGAGGGAGCTTTTTATTTATTCTCAGACGGACATTAAAGCATCCATATCAAAGAATACCCACTCGCCACTTGCGAGAGAGACTGCGATAAAGACGACAGCGGCAGCCAGAGAAAGTACGCTCAGAATCAATCCCGCGATGGCCATGCCCTTGCCCGGAGCCTCCTTATTCAGAGAGATTACGCCGAGTATAAGGCTGACGACGGCAAGCACTGCCGATACGGGATAGCAGCACGATATAAGGAATGCGATGATACCCGTTATCATAGAGCCCACAGCAAGTCCCCGGCTTCCCGCAGCCTGTGCATCACTGGGATTCTGCGTACCGTAACAGTTCTGACTGTCCTGCTGTCCGTTGTTGTAATTATTATCCATTTGAAGCCCCTCCCGAACATACTTGCCGGATAAATTATACCATTTACGGCGGGTCATGTCAATATAAAAACAAGGCTCCCGACCTGCGGGAGCCTGTCTGAAGCCTTTAAGACACGGGAGCGAGAGCTCCCACAAAATTTCTGACCACATAAAACACCACGAACGCCGCTATCACTATCCACCAGAAAAGCTGCTTCCGCGGAAGGAGCCTTATCTCCCTGCCGCCGAGAGCCGCCGCATTCTCCGCATAGAGAAGCACCAGCAGCAGCCCGAGGAAGGGCATGGTGGGATTATTCCGTATCGCGAGCCATAAATGTCCGTGCAGAAGCGCCAGAACGCTCCTTGTGTTTCCGCAGCCCGGACACCAAAGCAGAGTGGCCTTATGGAAATAGCACTCCGGCAGATGTCCGGCAAGTCCGCCGATATATCCTCTGAGAGCAAATACCGCAGCCGCAGCCAATGGCCCTGCCGCAGCTATTATTATTCTCAGGCGTTTAGTCATGATTATGTATCAAAAGCTTACTTGTTCTGCTCTGCCATCTCCTGAGCCCACTTATAGATAGAATCGCCCATAACAGCAGCAAGGATCATGCTTACCACACCGAGAGCAGCGCCGATGATACCGCATACAAGACCGCCTGTTGTAAGGCCGTTCTTACCGTTCTTCTTCCTGTCTGTAACAGCGAGAGCGACAGCGATTATACCGAGAATAACGCCGATCAGTGCAACGCAGCAGCCGATAACTATCGAGCAGATACCGAGAACCAGTGAAGCAACAGCCATACCGCTGTTTCCCTGAGGCATGGGTGTTGTGTTGTAAGGATCATATCCGCCGGGCTGACCGTAGGGATCAGAGGGTGTCTGATTGAACTGATCCTGTGCATTGTTCTGATAGTCGTTCTGACCATTGTTGTAGTTATTATCCATAATTGAATCCTCCCTAAAGGTTAATATAACAAATAAAGTATAACACTTTTCCCGATTTTTGTCAATAGATGATATTGATTTTATTATGAATATTTATATATTCATATGCGGAATGTATTACAGAAAAGAAAGTCGCCGCAGCGGTCAGTACTGCGGCGAAAAATTAAGGAGGTTGTATTTATATACGAATGTATGTATATAACTTGTTCTATCAGCTCTGCTCGCTTACGAGAAGAGAGATGCGGTTCTGAAGGAGATCGACTATCTCGTCGCAGGACTTTTCGCCCTTGAGGAAAGCCATTACCTCTTCATTGAATATCTCGGATACCTCGGGATCGAAATCGCCGTAGCACCTGTCTATGCTCTTGATATAATCTACTATGTAATCCTTTTCTTCCTTGGTAAGGGGGTCTATCTTGATATTATCGCCGTTCATGCCGTAATAATAGAGATCCTCTTCTCTTTCGTTGCCCTCCTCGTCCTTGTAAACGGGCTTCTTCATACTTGCCTCTGCCTGCGCGTCGAACTTGGATACCAGTGAGGAAAGACCGCCCATGCCGTATTTGCTGTTCTCTTCATCGTCGGTACCGGTGAACATCTCCTTGATGAAGTTCCAGCAGGCGTCCTTGTCGGAAGCATTTGAAAGGATAGCGTAGTTCTCGCTGAAGTTGAGGAGGCCTCCGTTGCCCTCTCCGTCCATGGGATAGCCGACGAGGGTAACAGGCTCGTTGAAGGCGCCCTTGATCTGTCTTGTGTACTCCTGGAAATCATAGATGTACATATCCGATGTAAGCACCTTATCCTTCCAGATATTGTCGTCTGAATACATCTCGTTTACAGCCTTGCTGTCCTCCCAGTCTATCTCGTCCTCTGACGAGGGGAACCTATTGCAGAATTCAAGGAGGCTCCTGAACTCGGGAGTATCGAAATTGCAGGTACCCTTTTCGTAATCGATAGCGCTGGAAATATAATACATTATCATTCCGAGGATATTTTCCTTGTAGTTATATACGGAAAATCTCATGCCGTCGGGCATATCGTCGTATGCCTTGATCATCTCGTCTATGGTCCAGCCCTGATCCTTTATGAACTTGGACTTGGCTGCGATAGTTGATACAGTGAATGAAGGAGCGATCGATGTGAGCTGTCCCTTCGTCTCGCAGGCCTTGAGAACATTAGGCATGATATCATCCCTGCTGAGGTCGGGATCCTTGTCGAGGAACTGGTAAAGGTCAGCGAAAAGTCCCTTGTTCTGGAGACTCTTTACCATTCCGTTGCTGTAGGTAACGATCATATCGGGAGCCTTGCCCGAAACTATATCCTTCTTGAGCTGCTGCTCTGCGGAATTATTGTACTTTTCAGTCTTCTCATCATAATCGTCGTAGATGCTGTAATCCACCATCTTGTAGCGGACATCGGTATTCTTCCTGTTGAGGACGGATATCCTCTGCTTTACGGACCAGTTGTCGTAGAGCACACCTATAGTCACGACCTTTAGGTTCTCAAGCTCCGAGGCGTCTCTCTTGCTGAGCCTGTAGAGCTGACAGCTGCCCTCTCCGTCATACGAATAATATGCCACGATGAAATCGCCGTTTTCGAGGGAAACAACTCCGCTGGCATTGCCGTTGCCCATATCGGAGTCCATCCAGTTGATGATCTCCTCTGCTGTGCCGTCCTCCTTGAGACCGTAGAAGCCCTTCTCGTTGGTGAATGAGAATTTATAGTCTCCGGAGCCCTCGTATATCTGGTTTATGTCATTGTTGCCCATGTTGGTTATCTTGATAACATCGCCCTTTATGGTCATATTGTCGGGGTCGATGTATGCGATAGCCGAATCATTGTTGAAATAGCCCGAAGCAACGCATTCGTTATCGCCGATACATGAGAAGCTGCTGATATAGGTATCATCTCCGAGATCCAGCTCGGGACCGAAGGAACCGTCCTCGTTAAGCAGAGTATAGCTTGTGGGACCGTCGTTGTATATGGAGATGACAGTCTTTCCGCCGCCTATGGGAGAAATATTGCCTATGCTCACGCCGTATTCGCTGTCGCTGTCAAGCTCGTTGAGCTCCTTTATATCATTCTCGGAAAGCTTCTTGCCGTCAAGATCGAAGGTAACGAGCTTGTAGGTGCGGGTGGTAGCTTTCTCGAGAGCATCGTAGTCATAGTTCTGATAATCGAAGTTCTCGTCCCCGTAATCGGGAGGTGTCATGCCGTCGTACTCTGTGACAGTGGCAACTGCCATGATCTTCTCATCGGGAGAAAGCGCAAACTGATACCTTACGTCCCTGGCGTGGACATTGTCGTCCTTTTCTTCGTCCTTTTTCTCACCTGACTTCTCCTCATCACTGGTCTCATCGGACTTCTCATTGTCCTTTTCCTCATCGGACTTCTCCTCATCCTTGGCCTCATCGGACTTCTCATTGTCCTTTTCCTCTGCGCCGGCCTCTTCATCGTCTTCCTTCACAGGCAGCGGTTCCTTCTTTCCGCTCATGCCCTCCTGAGAGCCTTTCTCAACCTCGGGAACTATCTCCTGAAAATCCACGAACTCGCTGTCGCCGATGTAGAATACGGTGCTGTTCTTCCTTTCATTGAAGCCGCTGATGAAATATCTTCCGTCGCTGAGGCTCTCAAGATCATTGATATAAGTCAGATCTATATCCGTCTCAAGCTCCGTTGCCTTATAGGCGGCTGCCATGAGCTCCTGAGCTGTCTTTGACTTCTCATCGCCCTTGCCGCTCTTGCTGCTGCATGATACTGCCGAACCCGCCACCACAGTCAGCGCTGCGGTGCAGGCAAGAAATCTCTTTTGAATTGTCTTTTCCATTACGATACCTCTTTTTATTATTTAACTTTCTTTTGTTTTTCCCGTATCAAAGGGTGCTGTCCTTTTTCTCTTTTATTTCTTTTTCTGCGGGAGCCTGCTCCTCAGCGACTTCCATTTCGCCGAAACAGCCTTCCCCGCTGCTTTTTTAATGGCTGTTTTTCTCCGCCTCAGCCATATGTACCCCTTTACGGCGAGCCATATCAGGGTTATAAGCGGTATAGCAAGAAGGATACGTCTTCCTCCATAAATATATGAAAGCTTGAGATCCACTATCCTGGAAGCGTTCTCCCAGAACGGATAGATTATGGTGTCATCCCTGACAACAAGATCGCCAAGCTGCTTCAGAGCCTTTACGCGGACCTTCGGGTCCGAGCGCTCCGAATTCTTTACTATAGTGAATTTGTCCTTGTAGGGCTCGCTGAACTGCTTCTTCATCATGTCGTAGCCGAAGTTCTCAACGGGCTCCGGAAGCACGCATTCATAGCAGGTTATACGGTCGAAGCTCTCTTCAAAGCCCATACCGGAGAAGTCCTCCCCGTAGCCGTACATGGCGCCCGGGGAGTCTCCGGAGACCGAACCTGCCGCATAGTAGGATATATATGCCAGAGGAGCCGAGCCTATGCATCTCTCCTCGGGATCTGTGGAAGGAGTCTTTACAACTCCCGAAATATAGAATTTAACGCCGTTTATGTAAATGGCCTGCCCCGATATATTGGGAGAGCCGTAGAGCGCCCACGCCAGTCTTTCGTCTATGACGGCGCCGTCCTGCATGATGTCGTCCTCGGTGAAGTAGGCTCCGTCAAGAAGGCGGAAATTCCTGAAAAAGAAGAACTCTCCGCCCACAGCCGTTATCTGCGCATCGGCGCTGCCGCCAATATCACAGCTCACCGAAGCCTTTCCCACGGGAGTGCTGTAAGCGTCCGGAAAAAGGAGCTTTCCCTTTTCCTCGGTTATGGAGGCCTCCTGAAGGTTTGAACGGAAGCTGCTCCTTATACTGTTCATCTCGTTTATGTTAAAGCCTGCGTCGTTACTGAGAAAGCAGCTCAGCTGGGAATAATCCATATCGCCGCTGTGCTTCCAGCGCTCCGCAGCGAAGTTATAGCCCTGCGATCTTGCGGTGATGCTGCCCGTCAGTGTAAGTACGGCAGCTCCCGCGATCGCAGCCGCATTCACCGCAGCCGTGACTATATGCCTGAGTTTGAATTTCCATCGCATAAGGTCCACCACCTTATTTATCCTTGATGCGGACCTGATCTCCTGCTGTGATCGGCTTGCTTGAAGCTGTGATTATATAATCTCCTCTGTTGACGCCTCCCGATACTGCGGTAGACACCTCGTCGGAAGCCTCCTCGTTGACGGACACGCGCTCAACGTAATAGCGGTTGCCGAGAGGAGTGCTCTTGGAGCGTACAGTAAGCACGTACTTTCCGTCGTTGTCCTGCTTGACGGCACTCTTGGGAACTATGGTATCATAGCTGCCGCTGCCGCAGGGTATGGAAATATCCAGTGACTCGCCCGAATCCACATCTCCCGAGATGTCGAATACGAGTATCTTGTTCTTTCCGCCCGATGTGGTATCGTTCTTTATCTCGCTGAGGACAGCGGTTATGTCGCCCTTCCAGTTATTCATTACCTCGGCTTCTATGCCCTTCTTCAGCTTCTTCACCTTGCTGTTCTCAACTGTGAACTGTAATGTGAAGCCCGAATCCACAAGGTCTATGGTAGCCAGTGATGAGCCGGGAGTCGTTGTCTCGTTGGGGGAAACATTTATCGAGCTTATAACGCCGTCGTACTTGGACTTTATATCGGAATCGGCGGATTCCTTCTTCATCTTGTCCACCTTTTCCTGCTGCTTGTCTATGGCCTTCTTCTTGGACTCAAGTGTAAGAGCTTCCCTGCGGTTTGATATGGAATCCGTCTGCTTGGTCTTGTTGAGGGAGATAATAAGAGTCTCCAGAGCATTCTGCTTGTCCTCAACGTCCTGAGCCAGCGACTCGTAGGTATTTCCCGCGCTCTCGCCGAATTCGTTGTTGAAATCGTTTATGGCGTTTTCCAGCCTGTCAAGGGTGCTTTCCGTATCGGCAAGCTTTGCCACAAGGTCAGCGCGTATAGAGCTCTTTGCGTTGTTGTAGGCGTCCCTTGCAGCGTCTCTTGCAGACTTCTTCGCGTCCGCGTCGCTCTTGGCAAGCTCTGCGTTCTCGCCCTTTTCAATGGCAATCTGGAACATACTGTAGGCTTCGCTGTATTCGTCCTCAGCCGCCATGGCCGCGCTGTTGAGAGCGGCAAGGTCTCCGCTGTATTCGGGAGCCGCAGCCACGTATGAATCCATATCTATAGCCGAGATAGTGTCCTCTATCTTTGACTTCACGTTAGTTAGCCTGCTGAACTCCGCCTTGTTTGCCTTATAGGTATCCTTTGCGGCATTGGCTCTGCTGTCGTTGCCGCTTGCGGCGTCGCGCTTGGCGATAGCCTCGTTCAGAGCCGCACGGGCTGCTCTTATCTGCTGATCCTCCGAGGAGTAATCGGTAGGCTCCTTGAGGAGAGCGCTCTCGTAATCCAGCTTGAGGTTTTCCAGAGCCTCCTCTGCCTCTGCGAGCTTATCGTCGTCAACGGTATTCACGGTAAAGAGCACGTCGCCCTTCCTGACCTCCTGACCCATCTTGACATGGATCCTCTCGATGACGAAATTATTGTCAACGGTAACGTTGTAGGCCTGATTGGACTCCACAACGCCCTTTCCTCTGATGCGCTCCGTGAGTTTTCCCGAGGTAGCCGATTCCGTTGAGATCTCCGGCAGCGACTTGTTCATTATCGTGTTCGAGAAGAACGTCAGCACCAGCATAGCTGCGAGGAATATTATTATAACAGTCTTTATTATGTCCTTTTTTCTGGCAGCGGGATTCCTGTACTTTTCATCCTCTGCCAGAAGGCGTTCCCTGACTTCGTTTGTATCGTTCATATCTTTACTCCTTCTGAGCGGATAACCATTTTAATTCTGTCTCCGTATTTTGTTATCATTTGCAGGCTTACCCCTTTATTCCGCCGGAATAAGCTATTCCCTCTATCAGATCCTCCTCGCCGTAGAGGAACATCAGCACCGTGGGTATCATGTACACCGTTCCCACGGCAAAGGCAAGTCCTATATCTCCCGTATTTATCTGCGAAAGGAAGACCGAAAGCGGGTGGAGCGAGGTCTCCTTCATAAGCACCAGGGGCTGTTCCACCATGTTCCAGTAATCGATGAATACCAGCATGGCTATCGAAACGATAGCGCCCTTGCACAGTGGGATATATATCTTTGTGAGCACCCTGAATTCTCCTGCGCCGTCCAGCTTCGCCGCCTCCACATAGGAAACGGGAATCCTCTTCATTACCTTTGTCAGCAGGAATATGCTGAAGGGAGAGAATATGGCCGGCAGTATGATGGCGCTTCTCTTGTCGAGGAGCCCGAACTTGTCTGCCACAAGGAAATTCGGTACCAGAGTTACCTGATAGGGCATTATCATAAGGATTATGTAAGCGAAAAAGATTATCCCCTTGAATTTATTCGGGTATCTTGCAAAGCCGTAGGAGGTAAGTATCGCCACAGCCATCTGGAATACCGTTATGGGCACCGTCAGCAGCACCGAGTTCCAGAATTTCATTAGATAATCCGAATTCTGTATAAGGACCGCCTTATACTGAGCAAAGGTGACCTTGTCGGGAATGAATTTGAGATTTACGTTCTCCGATATAAATACCTTCTTGGCCTCGGTCATGTTCGAGAACATGGCGCCGTAGTTGGCGGAGATCTCTCCCGAGGTCATGAACGAATTCGCTAAGGTGAGCACCGTGGGGAACAGGAAAAGCACCGCCGCCAGAGCTATAAAGACGAATACAAGGCTGTCCGCTATCTTACGCCGTCTTCTTATGTTCATCAGTTCTCCACATCCTTTCCGAAGATGTTCTCCGCGATGAGGAGAAGAGCCATGATGACTATCATGACGAGAGCGAACAGTACCGCCGCAGCCGAAAGCTTCTGATAATCGAGGCTGTTGAAGGTATTGTTCATGAAGTGCTGGAGCATATAGAGCTTATCCTGCGGATAATTGCCCGTAAGAAGATATACCTCCCTGAATATCTTGAAGGAATTGATGAGAGAGAGTATCAGCACGAAGAGCATCGTAGGTGAAAGATACCTCAGCTTTATATGCAGGAACTTGTAAAGGCTGCCTGCGCCCTCAAGATCAGCCACCTCTATGATGTCGCGGGGGATCGCGCACAGTGCCGACATGAAGAGTATCATGTTATAGCCGAGATTCTTCCACAGGAACATACATATTATAATGACCTGTCCGTAGGGGGACTTTATCCAGTCCACCGTCTGACCGCCGAAGCGCTCGATTATCTGGTTTATGGTGCCGTGATTGTGGAACAGCACCTGCCACACAAGAACTACCGAAGCCGTGGGGACCATGAGCGGACTGAGGAAGAAGGTCCTGAAAATGCTTTTTCCGGGTATGTTCCTTTCCAGCAGCATAGCCAGTCCGAGAGAGAGGATCACCGACAGCGGCACGGATACAAGTGAAAAGAAGGCGGTGTTCTTTACCGCCTTCGTAAACGCCGAATTGCTGAAGAGCTTCGTATAGTTGTCAAGCATTACGAACTCTTTCATAACAGGGTTGTTGATAAGCGAGTAATATATTACGATACAGAACGGTATAAGGAAGAAAACGAGCACGCCGACGAGACTCGGCAGGATACAGACGTTGCTGAATATCCGTTCCCCGCGCCTTCCGCACTGGTTCCTGGTCTTGTTTTTCATTGGAATACAACCTCACTGATTTTCTTTTTCCGACTTTTGCAGAAATGTCTCCACTTTATTAGTGTCAATAAAGACGCAAAAAGACAAACGTCAGAAATATTTTTTTATTTTAACAAGCTCTGCCGCAGCAGGAGCCGCTGCTTACACGGACGCTCCCGGCAGCTCCGCACATAATGAGCCGCCACTATAAACACACATGAGAGCAGCCTTTTTGTGCATCACGGTAGAATTATTTTCAGCCTCAGTATCCGCGGCTGCCCGAAAACACCTGTCAATTGAATATAATACATCATTGACAAACGTTTGTCAATACACTGTGCATTATTTTTCCTTTTTCACCGCCATTAAATTCCGGAGCTCATTCACGGTACAATATCATCATACACTGTGAACGTGACATATACGTGACAATCAAATAACAAAAATGTCACTTTCGGGGAAGTGTTCTTCATGGCGCTCTATAATATTAGACGTATAAAAAAGGGAAAATGTGACAGATTTTTCCGAAAAAAATCTATCCCGCACCATTAATCGGCATTTTGACTTTACCGCAAGCGAACGCCGGTAAAAAATTAGTGAATGTGACTGTTTTTGAAAAGCGGTATTGACATTTTGAACTGATTATGATACAATATTTTCTGTTGAAACGCCGTGCGGGTGTAGTTCAATGGTAGAATTCCAGCCTTCCAAGCTGGTTACGTGGGTTCGATTCCCATCACCCGCTCCATTTATTAGCAGCTGTGGCTGCTAAAATTTTCTGTGCGCCTTTAACTCAGCTGGATAGAGTAACTGCCTTCTAAGCAGTAAGCCGCTGGTTCGAATCCAGCAAGGCGCGCCAAACCGAAACTCTCCGTTACTTAACTCCATCTAATGGAGAGCTTCGTTTTTATTTATTGTATATGGTGGGTGTAGCTTAGCTGGTTAAAGCGTCGGATTGTGGTCCCGAAGACCGTGGGTTCGAATCCCATCTCCCACCCTCTATCTATGTTACAATATAGATTCCAAGCCAAAAACTCCCGATTTTTCGGGGTTTTTTGCGTATCAAAAAGAAAAAATATTTTATGTGTTACCGTAGATCCCAAACCGTAAAAATACGACTCGAACGCGGAAAAAGACGTTTTGAAAGCTGATACAAAGGCGGTCAGGAATAAAAGTACGGAAAAGCTCAGAAAATAGCTCAAAACCGAATATAGAATTTTTAACCGATTTCAAAGCCGATTTTGTTGGTTTCTCACAGAAGCCATACAAGGTCGGCTTTTTTGCATATATAAATACTTTTATTAGACAAGGAGGTCGATAATACGGCATGGAAGAAAAAGCTTACGCCGCAGCAGAAAGCTGAATATAAGGCTGAGAAACGCGAGGAAATGCAGAACTTATTCAAAAAGATCGATGACGGCGTTAAGGCTGTTTTCGAGTCCGACAGCTACAAGAAATGCCTGCGATATATGAGTAAGTTCACAAATTACTCCGCAGGCAATTGTATTCTCATTATGCTTCAGAAGCCAGATGCAAGCCTTGTAGCAGCGTTTGGTAAATGGAAAGAGCTTGGCAGGACTATCAACAAAGGAGAAAAAGGCATAGCAATACTTGCCCCTATGTCTTTTAAGTCCAAAGAACTCAAGGAGCAGCCTGTAAAGGACAGCAGCGGTAATCAGGTATATAACGCTGACGGCTCAGAGAAAAAGGAAAAGGTCGAGGTTGAGCAAACATCGATTGGCTTCAAAAAGGTATATGTCTTTGACGTATCTCAGACCAGCGGCGAGCCTATTCCCGAATACGTTCATGAGCTGAATGAGGCTGTCGAGGATGAACAAGTCGAAGCTGTAATTAATGCCGTCCACGATATAACAGGAATCCCTGTTGATTTCGAGAACATCAGCAGCGGAGCAAAGGGATATTACAGCTATGGCGAACAGCGTATAGTTATACAGGAGAATCTCAGCGGCGCACAAGCCGTAAAGACTGCTATTCACGAATGTGCTCATGCCCTGATGCACGATCCCGACAAAAAGCTCCCAACGGCGAACACTTCCCGAAGCGATAAGGAAGTACAGGCTGAATCAGTGGCATATATCGTGGCTTCGAGATACGGTATCGATACAAGTGATTACAGTTTCCCATATATAGCCTCATGGAGTCAGGGAAAGCAGCTTGAACAGCTCAACCGCTTCCTTAATGAGATACAGGAGACTGCGAGAACGATATGTGATGCAATAGACACAGAGCTTCAGGCTTTATCCGAAAACCAAACAGAGGAGCAGACCGAGGACGAGTGCCTCGGCCTTGCTATGTAAAGGAGTGATAAATTTGATAGGCATTCTTATAAACAACAACGGAAAAACGCTATTTACAGCACTGCCAAAGGAAACCGAAAAACTTGAAAAACAGCTTTCAGGTATCGGTCTGAATGTACCAATGCAGGCAGTAAATCTTTCAAATCATAATGATATCGGGTATGAACTTGAGATTTATGCCCAGAGTCAGATCGACATGGAGATAGCTTCAAGAATAATTCTGCATGATAATATCGGACAGCTTAATGACCTTATGCTGTACATTTCACAGGGAGATGCTGATAAAATGTATGACAGGATATGTGAGAGCCATGCTGAAACGATCTCAGACCTATATAACGAATTAACGACTCCGCCAGAGCTCGAAACTACTGATAAGCTCGTCATAAGGACTACGCTTAACTATAACGCAAACTTCTATGAGCCTGCTGACTGCATAGTTGAGAAAGCCATAGCTATACCGCATGAAGAATATGATGCCCTAATCAATATTACTGACAGCTGCTATGATTTTATTGCTGAAAATCAGGAGTGTATGTATTACGATAAAGATAACAATAATCATTGTATCCTTATCTATGATGATACAAGCGGTGATGGAGTTATAATTAATGCTGACGGCTGTAATTACCCGAAATATTCAGCATTTGTTCCTCATGCAAAAACTATGCTTGAACAGCATGAACTGGAGCAAAGCGGACTGAAAACAGTCAAAGCTCCCATTACAGAGAGCGAAAAAAGGCTTCTTGATACCATATCGAGTGCAGCAGACAGGATAGCAACATTCGCGCATCTCGGTCATAAGGACTTCACTATTGAAGATGTTCTGAAAGGCCTTGACTGCGATTTTGACGATATAAAGGAGCTGATACGGAATGCAGTAGCCGAAAAGTTGAATGCAAAGCCTGATATATCATCGGTCGAGGTCAGCGACCTTGATATACCTTTGCAGCCTGAAATATCAGTTACAACAGAAGAAACACAGAATATGACCGCTGATGAAGAGATCGGCGGTCTTTCTTTATGATCGGAGGTAAAATATGAAATTTGTAAAACTAAAGCTCTTTTCACCGATAATGGTAAAGGGAGAAGCTCCATACGAAAATCCGTGGGACGGCGGCGACGATTACCGCGTCCTTATCGAGCGTGAGAAGAAAAAATGCAGGAATGAGATATATGTAAGTTCTTGTAATGCACTTACCCCTGTTCTTATTCCTCAGTTCTTTGAACGCCGAATTTATTCTGCAGTTCCAACTGTTGAGGAAAAGAACGGACGCCTTATGCTCTGCCTTAACTGTGAATGTTACAGCACACTTGCGGAATCTGAGCTTGATGAGCTTTGCACCTGGTGGGAGAAAAGGGTTGTACAGGCGAATGAAAGTCTCAGTAAAATGCAAATAAAAACAAGAAAACTCGGCAGGATAATCATTTACCTGTGGTTTATGAACGGGTGGGCTATAGAGCCAATATTTCCTGCCATGCAAAGGAGCTGATATTATGAGAATGCCAAGTGAAAGAGAAATAGAATACTACCGCAGCCGTTATCCTGCAGGAACAAGGATATGCTGTGATTGTATGTCTGACGATCCCAGACCTGTACCGCCCGGTACTACGGGAACTGTTATAGGCGTTGATGATATGTGCAGCATTATGGTGAGTTGGGATAACGGACAAGGGCTTTCTCTTGTTCCCGGAGTTGACAGCTTTCATGTCATATCTCAGGAAGAAAGCCAGTCAGAAGCTCATGACATGGGTATGCAGCTATGAAGGTAAATGCAGCAGAGGAAGACTTTGAGCTAATGGAGCTTTTCGGACAGACAGTGCTTTTCACAAATATGAGAGTTGACCGTGATACTGTTCCTCAAGACCTGTATGTATATGATGTCAGGCACGATGATGACTGCACAGGAGAGATATGCGAAATAAAACCGTCTGTAATGGTAAATCACTGGGGAACGATAATATGTAAAGAGCCTATTGAACTGGATAGCAAATGGAACAGCAGATTCGTTGATAATGATGACTACAGTTATCTCGGCGACAGCGTATAGCTTGATGAATATATAAATACGGACTGTTATGAAGAAGAGTCCGCAGAAATGGAGATGTAATAAATGTCAGAAAAGAAAAAGCCAATGAGCCCGATAATAGGAGCTAACGGAAATATTTTCAATTTACTTGGGATTGCTTCAAGGACATTAAAAGAAAACGGTATGGCTGAAGAAGCAAAGGAAATGTATAACCGCGTAACTTCTTCAGATGACTATCTGAAAGCACTCTGTATTATCGGCGAATATATTGAGCCCTGCAGAGAACAGGACTTGCAGGCAGAAACTGAAGATGCCGAAAGCCTATCCCAGCAGTTATAAATACTGCTGTTAATATATATATTTCAAAAACAGCGACGGCTCGGCAGAAATACTGTCAATCTCGGAGCAATAAAGGAGGAATGAAATATGGATACGTCCTGATAACCTTTGAGGGAAGGAGGTCGTATGCAGACACGCAAAAGATATGAAAAAGCAAGTGTTACACTTAATGGAACTGTACCGTCAATGCTGAAAAGAGCAAAAACGGTGCTTTCCTGTAAGCAGTACCGCGAGCTGTGTTTCGCCGTCAATGAGGCGGCAGACTATACTACTAAGAAAGGAATGATCTCAGCCTGTTTACAGGCAAAGAAGAATAATATTTAAAGCCGCTTGTCGGGAGCAGAAATGTTCCATGCAGGCGGCTTTTTCTGTTTCCGACGCATAAGCGGCGGAAAGGAGGCGTATGAACAGTTTCATGTCATGGGTGGGAGGTAAGAAATCTCTCCGAGACAAGATAATAATACGTTTTCCACTTAACTATGGGCGGTATATAGAAGTTTTCGGCGGTGCAGGCTGGGTGCTTTTTCATAAAACACCTGAGAAATTTGAGGTCTTCAACGATGCCAACAGCAACCTTGTAAACCTTTATCGCTGTGTACGCAGAAACGCCAGAAAGCTCATATACAAGCTCATGTTTATGATAAATGCACGTGATGATTTTCGCTGTATCGTAGAGCAGCGTAGGAGAGGTCTTTTTGCTCGATTCCGTGACTATGACAGAGCAGCGAAGTTCTATTACCTTATTCAGTACAGCTACGGTCATAAAACCGACCAGTACTGCTGCAAACCTGTTTCCATGTGGAAGAAATTCCCCATTATTGAAAGAGCCGCAGAAAGGCTTCAGACAGTTGTTATCGAGAACAGGGACTTCGAGGAACTTATAAAGCTCTATGACAGACCTGACAGCTTCTTCTACTGCGATCCGCCGTATTACGATACGGAGAGCTTCTATAAAGATGTGGACTTCAAAAGAGAGGATCACATTCGCCTGAGAAATACCCTGCTCGAATGTGAGGGCAAGTTCCTTGTATCATACAATGACTGTCCTGAGATAAGGGAACTGTGGGATATCCCCGGTATATACATCGAGGAAGTTGTAAGACCTAATAATCTTGCACTGCGATACGAAAACGGCGCCGAATATCATGAGGTGTTTATCAGTAATTACGATACGTCCGAAAGGCGTAATTTAAACCGTCAGTTGTCATTTCTTGATGATGACGAGGAAGGAAATTGATATGAAAAAAATAATTCACACCATAGGCTTTGTTGAAGATAACGATGATATTGTTATCATGGGTGTCATACACGAAGCAAATAAAACGAATGTCATACGGCTGACACTCAGCGAGGAAGATGTAACAGTACAGCAGCTTGAGGGAAGAACAGTTATTCCCGAAATTCCTCCAGACCTCATAAGCAGTATATTAAAGGGCGATGCTTCATGAGCTTTGAGTTTCTGTACAAACACAGCAGAGCCGATGCCGTAGAAATGGACGAGCTTGAAAGGTGGCAGGAAAGCTACAGGCGCAACTGCGAGTGCAAGGAAGCTATCGAAAAGGCTATAAGGGAGCATTTCGATGGTATGTATCTTGACAGGGAATGCGTCAATGAGGTATTTTCCGAGTACGGTTATGACCGTACAATGTGGGTACTTGCGGCAACTATCTGCTGTAAAGACTATGACGGACGCTTTTCAAATTCCAATAAGGAATGGGCAAAAGGGATAATAACTACGGATATTTCCACAGATGAAATGCGGAGATACGCTGTAGACAGCCACCCTGCTGTACTTGATGGCTTCACATCAGAAGTGCGGAAGCAGTATAAGGCTCTCGGACTGCTCGATAACAATAAATGCCTATCAGATGATAAGGAATACGCAGAAAAGCTCCTTATTCTCAAACCGACTACACTCAAAGATGAGTTCCGCAGACCGTTCTTTCAGTATTTCTATGCACAAAGCGGCTTTGGCTGTTATCCAGATAAGCTCGGCGGTAAGGTGTTCGGTAAGTTCCTTGCAGACGGTGAAAACGGACAGTTCCGCCGCAGCGACTTCTTAGGAGTTGCTGATCCGGAGAAGCTGCCGCAATGGGCGCAGAAAAGGCTTGAACAGCTTACTGCTCCGAAAATGCGGATAAGAGTATTCCAGATAGATGACAGCCTTGACTATAACAAGCATAAGTTCATGAGCTATGACCATGTAATGAAAAAAGGCGGCGTGGACTCTCTCATCTATCGTCAGGTATATGGAGGGATAGTAAACTGTTCGGATATTGAATCAGTTTTTGCTCTATGTAATACTAACCCTCCTCCCGGATACTGCGGTCATTCACTGTCAGTATCGGATATTGTGGAAATAGAGGACGGCGATGATTTTGGCTTTTATTACTGCGACAGCATTGGCTTTAAGAAAGTTCCGTTTGACATTGAGCAGACCGATCACATGGAAATGCTGCATGTTCTCATTATCGAAAACGGAAAGGATCCATATGAAGCAGAGATACGCGATGAGCTGAAAGCAAAGCAGAGCGTGGTCGGCGGTCTTATCGAGCCTGTATATTTTGCCGACAATAATGAAGCTCTCATTTACTGTGACGAGGAATTTCTGCTCAAAAACTATGAGCCTAACCGCAGAGTAGGAGATACGATAATTCACGGTACTTTTATGATCATAGGCAACGGAGTAAACTCTCATGGCGAAATGACTGATTTTTCGCTTACAGATGATCAGATCGAAGATTTCTCTGAAATGTTCAAATATCCGCTCATATACATGACAAAGGAAGAACTTGCCGAAGCACAAGCAGAAGAACCTGACGAGGGTATTTCTCAGATTTAGGAGGTGTCGATGAAAAATGAAATATTTATACCGTCTCCCCTTGCAGAGCAGCTTGAAAAGGCTGCTGAGGAACAGGGGCTGACGGCAGACGAGATCGCTGAAAATGCAATAAGAAATTTCATGAACAGGAGTGATAACAATGGCTGAGGAAAAGAAAGGTATCACCGTTAAGATTGATGCCTCATTACACGCAGAAATAAGGCAGTTTATAGAGCAGAACGGAATGACAATGGCTGATTTTGTTTCGCAGGCTCTGTATAACGAGCTGCACCCGAAGATACAGCCGCAGGAGGTGAAAAACATGGGTCCCACAAGAACAATGGCGTTCCAGATGCCAGAGGATATGTTTCAGAGACTGAAAGACTATCTGCACCGTCACGGCATTACGCAGAAGGAGTTCGTTCTCGGCCTCGTAGAAGCTGAGATCAAAAGAGATGAGGAGCTTATCAATGCTCAGAATGCTGCAAAGCTCGATGAAACAGCCGAAAACATCAGCGATGAAAAGGCTGAGATAATCGGTGAGGAACTTGAAGATATCGAAGAACCTGATGAGGACGAAACAGAGGACGAGGATTTCGACGAGGACATGGACGATATCGAGGAGCCTGACGAGGATGAAGATCTCGACGATGAGGAAACAGAGGACGAGGACGAAGAACTCGACGATGAGGAATCAGAGGATGAAGATGAAGAAATCGACGATGAGGAATCCGAGGGCGAGGATGAAGAACTCGGCGAAGAACAGGATGAGGATTTTTCAATGGCAATGTAAGCTGTAATAACGGCGAAATATCACGTTTGTCCCACAGGTCAAAAAACAGCGGCTCGATTTGGTGGTTAGGTCGATCTTTCGGCAGAATCATAGACATTCCCAAATATTTGTGGTATGGTGATAAAAAACACAGAGGGGGTATGGTTATGAAAGAAATAACCGCCATTTTAGCGTTCCTAATGCTGCTTACAGGCTGTGGACAAAGCAAGGATAAGAGAGAAAGACCGCCTGAGAAAACAGAACCTACAACAGTATCAGCAGAAGAAAAAATTGCAAGTTCAACTGCTGTTATAACAACTATTACTACAGCAGTAACAACAGCAGCAACCATACAGCCAACAACTGCGGTGACACAGGGAACAACGATACAAACAACAGAGCCTGTCAGCACCGCAGAAGCGGCTGTGTCGGGCGCAGAGGTAACGAGTACCGATAATACCACCAAAGCCACAGAACCGCCGCAAACGGCAACGTCAGCAGCAGTAACGATTCCAGTCACAACCGTACAGCAGACAGCTCCGCCAATAGCCGTAACAGAGCCGATAACCGAGACAAAACTTCTTCTTCCTAATGACGGAACTGACTACGGCAAGGCGAAAGCTGTGTATGAATATATGCGGCAGAACGGAAGCGGCACTTGCGTTAATCACGCTTGCATGACCTATAAGCTATGCTGTGATAACGGACTGCAATGCTGCCTTGCGTGGACGGACGCAGGTATGTACGGTCACGTTGCAAATATCGTGAATGTGGACGGTATATGGTATGTTCTCGATACCGAGGGCGGATATTTCCTCGACTATAATTACTGCTTTACAGAGGTCGTTTATATTGACGGCAATCATATTACAGACAGCCGTATCATCAGCGATATGAGCTATGATGAACTGCATTAATATACATAAGGAGTAAAATATGATCAATTTTAAAAATAGAATAAAGAAGATCGGCGCAGGGATAATGGCAAGTCTCTGCGCTGTTTCATTGTTCAGCACTTCAATCGGCGGAACTCTTTCCGCGGGTGCTGCAATGACAACTGAAAATACAGCCTTCCCGACAGCAGATGAAGTCATCGCAGAAGCTGCTACTCTGCTCGGCTCTCCCTACGGCTGGGGATATAAAGGGTATACAGGCGTTTACTATCAGGACAGCTACAGTCCTCTTGACCTTGAGTATGTACGGAATCAGGGCGTTGACTGCTCGGGACTCCTCTACTATACGCTCACCCACCTCGGATATTCCACAAGCGGATTTTCATGGAATAATCCTGTTCCCGTTGATACTCCCCACTGGCTGTCCGTAAATGATAACTGCACTATCACATACAACGGCATTACCTCAAAAATAGATGTGGAGAAGTCAAATATCCCATATACGGAGCGTCCCTATTGGGAATGTGCTGACGGCTCGACAATTTCTGCTGGCTCTATGGTAGTAGCTCAGAATCCCTACGGCGAGGATCACTCGTGGATATATATGGGCGAATTTGACAGCCGAAATGACGTTATCGCTTACCTTAAAAGTATAGGCGTAAACAAAAGCTATATAAGCAGCAAAACAGTCGGTGACGGAAACGGGGACGGCGGTACTCACTGGCGTATCGAATCCAACGGCTCGGAGGGCTGTGTTATCAATAACCGTACAGACGGAAAAAGCTCTGCTGCGCTGAATATGACTGCGTTCCGTGTTACTCAGAATGACGTTAAGTTTACTATTACAAAAGTACTCAGTACAGACAACAGCGTTAAGATAAGCGGCGTAAGCAGCATAGACGGCTCAAAGGCGGTATACGGCGTATATACCGATAAGAACTGTACACAGAGGGTCGGAGAGATAACCATAGGAGCTGACGGAACAGGCTCGATAAAGCTGCCGAATAAGCAGTATTACGTCAAGGAGATATCTGCGCCGAAAGGCTATGACCTTTCATCAGATGTTGTGGCTCTGAAAGCAAACGGCAACGTCAATGTTGAGGAAGATGTGACAAGCGGCAAGATAACAATAAATAAGACTGCCGAGGACGGAGTTATTGCTGACCGCGAGTTCCAGCTCACATGGACTGACGGCGGCAGAAAACATACCAAGAACGCCAAGACAAATTCAAGCGGCGTTGCTGTTTTTGACGGACTTCACGTTTATGATTTCAGCACCAAAGGCGCGATAAGCTATACTATTTCCGAGGTCAATACCGACTCGAAATATGTATCGCCAAAGTCACAGGACGTAACGCTCACAAGCGGAAATGCCGAACTTACAGTCGGAGTAAAGTTTGAGAATCGCCTCAAGAAGTTCAAGGCAGAAGTAAAAAAGACCGACAGCGAAAATGTTACCGCACAGGGTGATGCAACACTGTCAGGCGCAACCTACGGACTTTACCGTGATGACGAGCGTATAGCCACATATACGACTGACAAGGACGGACACTTTGTGACAGATGAATTTATCTGTGGCAACTATACACTTCAGGAGCTTACACCTTCACAGGGTTATCAGCTCAACGATACCATTTACAAGGTCGGCGCAGAGCCTCAGAATTATACCGTTGAGGTAAATCCTGTCGCTCTTACCGTTACTGAGGACGTTATAAAGGGAAAGGTCGCGCTCATAAAGCACAGCGATGACGGCACAACCGGTATCGAGACTCCCGAAAGCGATGCAGAATTTGAGATATTCCTCAAGAGCGCAGGCAGCTTCAATAACGCAAAGGAAACAGAGCGTGACCGCCTTACTACCGATGAAAACGGCTTCGCTCAGACAATGGAGCTTCCCTATGGCGTATATACTGTTCATCAGGTAACAGGATGGAAAAATACAGAGTTTGTGGAGGATTTCGATGTTATCATTGACGAAAACGGCAAGACATACCAGTATATCCTCAATGACGCGGTTATCTCCGCAAATATACGAATAGCGAAAAAAGACGCTGAGACAGGCAAGGTTATTCCTGTTTCGGGAGTTGGCTTCAAGATATGGAGCGTTGACAACGGCGAGTACATTTTACAGGGTATAAGCTATCCCGAAGAAGCAGCTCTTGACACTTTCTATACCAATGAAAGCGGTACATTAATGCTCCCGAAAGAGCTTGTTTACGGCGATTATGAGCTTCATGAGGTGAAAGCTCCCACAGGATATTTTCTCGATAACGAGCCTGTGTCTTTTATGGTTGACGGTACAGAAAAAGTGATTACCGTTGAAAAGTATGATACTCCGCAGAAAGGAAGAATATCTGTTTCAAAGCGTGGCGACATCTTTAAGAGCGCGACTGCAGTATCTTCCGCATATGAGAATTCAGACGGAGAATATAACGAGACTTTCACAACCTATACCCCCGTTTTTGAGGAAAGCGGTCTCAGCGGAGCTGAGTTTGAGGTAAGAACAGCAGAGGATATCTATACCGCAGACGGTACTCTCAGGGCAAGCAGCGGTGAAGTAGTTGCAGACATTATCACAGACACCAACGGATACGCTGTTACAGGAGAGCTTTATCTCGGCAAGTATACAGTCAGCGAGAAAAAAGCTCCTGTGGGATATGTGCTTAACAGCGAAGAAAAGCTCATTGAGCTTACCTGTGCAGGACAGGAAGTCGCAGTCGCCGATGCAGTAGACAGCAGTTTTATTAACGATTATCAAAGCGTTGATATCCGCCTTGAAAAATTCATGGAGCATGATGAGAAGTTCGGTATCGGTGGCAATGACGAGTACAAGAATGTGACATTCGGACTGTTCGCTGCCGAAGATATTTCTGCCGCTGACGGGACGGTTATCCCTGAAAACAGCTTGATATCAATGGTAACTCTTGGTGAGGATATGACTGCACACTTTGAGGAAAAGCTGCCGTTCTCTCGCTACTATGTACAGGAGATCGCAACCGATGAAAGCTATATCATTAACGGCGAGAAATATCCTGTAAACTTTGAGTATATGGGGCAGGAGCAGACCACAGTTGACATAGACTGCGGCACCTTTGTGAATAACCTCAAGCGTGGTAGTGTATCGGGTAAAAAGGTCAATGAGAAGAATGAACCTCTCGAAAAGGCTGTATTCGGCGTGTTCAAGAGCGATACCACCGAGTTTAACGTTGAAAATGCATTGCTTACAACTGAGTCTGACAAGGACGGAAAGTTCGTTTTCTCTGACATTCCCTATGGGAAGTACATTGTCAAGGAGATCGCTGCTCCCACAGGATATATTTTATCAGACAAGCAGTATGATGTCATCATTTCTGAGGACGGAGATGTTGTGGAGATAACCGCCGAAAACCGTCCTGTTTCTGTTTCCATAAGCAAAACGGATATTTACGGCAAGGAGCTCACAGGAGCAAAAATGCAGCTAATAGACGTAGACGGCAAGGCCATTGACGGGTGGACTTCAGGTGATGAAGCTCATATTATTTCAAATATTCCCTGCGGTGGATATACGCTCAAAGAGATCGCTGCACCTGTGGGTTACGTTATCGCTACCGATATACAGTTCACTATTGATGAAAACGGCATCGTTACCGTTGACGGCGTTAAGGCTAACGCTTACAATTCAGACGGAGTACCATGTATAACAATGGTCGATAAGGCTGTTGATAAGCCTGCCACTCCTCCGCCTACAGGTGATGCAGGAAGAAATTCGCTGGGACTTGCAATGATAATTGTTGGTCTTTGCGCCGTTTTCTATGTATCCTACAAGTACAGAAAAATGACAAAGGGAAAAGATATGCCTGATAACGAGTATTCCGAGCTTTGTCCAGACTTTGTTGAGGGCTCAAAAAATGAATAAGAAGAATATACTTCGCATAGCGGCGGCTGTTTCAGCCGCCCTCCTCTTAGGAGGCTTCTATGTCTATTTCAAGGACGATATTGCACAGGATAAGGCTGAGAACGATCTGCTCCCGTTTAAACCGATAATGGTTTCACAGGGAACTCTCGACGAGATAACCGATGACCTTATGGAGACAACTGCGGCAGACACAACAGCGGTAAACGTCAGCTATACAACCGCAAATGAAGCTCCTGTTACTGCATCGGATACTATCCCTGACGAGGCGCGCCATAGTCTTATGGAGTCGGCACAGTCGCTGAATGAAGCCTATCCCGATGCTATCGGTTGGCTGTACATACCGAATACGAACATATCCTATCCTGTTACTCAGGGCAGAGATAACGAATATTATCTGTCCCACGCCTATGACGGCAGCAGTCTCAAAGCAGGAACGATATTCCTCGACTGCCGCTGTGAGAACAGGTTCATGAATCCTGTGAATATCCTTTATGGTCACAGCATGAAAAACGGTACGATGTTTGCAGGAGTGCTTAACTTCGCAGACAGCAGCTACTTTGAAAGCCACAGATACGGCTGGCTTGCCACATCCGAAACCGTATACCGCATAGACTTTTTCTCATGCGCCAAGACCGACTGTAACGATGAGCTTTATGACGGCAATACTCCGATATCGGTGTGGATACCGCATATATGTGAAAAATCGGTAGTGCTGAAAGAAACAGAGTACGCTGACAATGACAGGTTCATATCCCTGTCAACGTGCAGTTATGAATTTAAAAATGCAAGGACTGTCCTTACAGGCAGACTTGTCGAAATGACTGGAGGTCGATAATTTGAAGAAAAACATCAAAAGAGCTCTCGCCAGTGAGCTTGCGGCAGTAATGACATTTATGAATTTTGCGGTAATAAATGCCCACGCCGAGGGCGATGTTGCAGGTGCGGTAGAAAGCACCTGGAATCAGGCAAGAGGACAGATAAAAACTATAACCAACAACGTCATTTTCCCTGTTATAGACGTTGTACTTGCTATACTGCTGTTTGTGAAGCTCGGTCTGCTTTATATGGATTACCGAAAGCATGGTCAGATTGAGTGGACTCCTGCGGCTATTATCTTCGGCTGTCTGATATTCACGCTTACTGCTCCGCTGTATATATGGAGTATCGTTAATATATGACACTCTTGGAATAATTATTATGAAAAACAGAATAATATAATAGAACTCAAATGTATCGGCAGAACCTAAATAGAGTAAGTTCTGCCGATTATATTTATTTTAACGCTATAATGATACGTTATTTATTATTAGAAAAAGGAAGTTAATATAACAAATCAACATATGTCTTTGGATTACAAATCTGGCATTCATAAACCTGTTTACCAGTAATTTCGTCAAAATACGGATATGCTGATAGTCCAAGTGATAGATCTGGTCGTAATAATATCTCTTCTTCATTTCTATGAGTAATTTTACTCACATAAACTCCCATAGTTCCTTTGGGTACGAATATCTTTAATAGATTTTTTGCATTAGAGTAGTGCTCAGGATTATTACATATATCCTTAATTAAGCTTGTACTCATAAATCCTTTTTCAGTTGTAGGAGTAGCCCGAATCCGTTTATTATTATTTATAAGTGAATCTATAAATTCATCACAGACAAGTCTATATACAACTAAATTTTCAGGTATTCTTGGAGCACTGATCAGAACAATCATTAAGAAATCTGACAATTCTCTATAATCGTTATTGCTATCATCAATACCGTTTCTCAAGTAATTATTAATATTTCTGTAATCATAACCACAGTACTTTTCTAAAGGAGAAAGAATATTAGGAATGTCAAATAAATAATCTGCTATGTCCAATATTTTCATATATTTTTGCGACCATTCTGCATAATGACGGTTTCCCCATTCTTTTGCTACAGATGGTTCAGTGAATTGAACATACTTATCGGGATCTTTTACTGACCATACTATCTTTCCGTATTTTACACTGTTAACTATTTCTGAAACTTTACTGTACATTTCCATTTTTTATAATATCCTTTTTATGAAAGCTTATTGAATTCGAGCAGATGTTTTTATATCAAAGAGTGTAATAATTATATTACATTCCTATATCAAAGTCAACTGCTTATTTGAAAGGAGGATCTTTATATGCCATACATACCATTTACAGAAGAACAAAAGCAGACCGCAAACAACGTGGAATTAGCCGAGTTTCTGCATATGCGCGGCGAAAAGCTTGAACGCGCAGGGCGGGAGTACAAGCTCATATATACTGACGGCGGCGGTAAGCATGACAGCATAACCATGTCTGGAAACAGGTGGTTCGACCATAAGGCTCAGACTGGCGGCGGAGCTATAAAGTTCATGCAGTATTTTTATGGTATGAATTTTGTCGACGCTGTACAAAGCCTGCTCGGATATTCGGTAGAGCCGCAGCAGCACAGTCCTCCGCAGAAAGCAGAGACAGCAGAAAAGAAACAGGAATTCAAACTCCCCGAAGTCAATAGTGATATGCACAGAGTGTACGCTTACCTCATAAAGCAGCGGCATATAGCTCCTGAGATAATCACTCATTTTGCAAAGACTCATACTCTCTATGAGGATAAAGAGCATCACAATGTTGTTTTCGTAGGATTGGACGAGAAAGGCGTTCCGCGACAGGCAAGCAAACGCTCTGCCACAACTTATGGAAACAGCTTCAGAATGACTATAGGCGGATCTGATACAAGATACAGCTTCGGACATTTTGGCACTTCAAACAGGCTGTATGTCTTTGAAGCTCCCATTGATATGCTCAGCTTCATAACGCTGTATCCCGATAACTGGCAGGAACACAGCTACATAACGCTGAACGGCGTATATGAGCATCCGTTGATTGGTGCGCTTGAAACCCATGAAAATTTACGTCAGATATACTTCTGTACCGATAATGACGAGGGAGGTATCGATGGTTATGAGCGACTCAGGGATATTCTCTTGGATAAAGGATATACCGATATACATCGGTGCGCTCCAGAATACAAGGACTGGAACGAGCAGCTCAAGGCTTTAAGCGGCGAGGACGTGCTGCCTGCCGTTCCACACTTCCGAAAAAACAAGTATTATGAGATAGCCGAAAGCCTCAGAGAGCTTACCTTTAACCCTTACGGCTTTATGAATGAACTGCGAAAGGCGTATAGGAACGGCGACAATATTTTTATGACCGAGCTTGCAATAACAGGCTCGGTCTTCTATTTGCAGCAGGCGGCGTATAACAGCGATTTTAAGGGGCTTTGTGCGAAGCTTAGGAAAGAGTACAGGGCGTATACCGATAAGGGCAGAATAGAGCAAAAACGGCGTGATATGAGCAATATTTTCAAGGCAGTGGAGAGCGATTTTCGGCAGACGGCACGCACAAGGGAGCAGTCTGTCCAGACGGCGAAACTGCTGTATCAGCTTGCGGATTCGGCTATACGTGTGGAAGTTGAAGAATGCCACATTGCACACGAACAGGAATTGAATGAAGAACAAGAAGCGGAAACCAAAGCGGTTCTGTCTTTCGGCTAAGACAACACCCCCTGTTGCCGAGGACAACAGGCTTTGAATATACCAGTTTATTTTATTATTAATAGCAAAAGAAGAAATACAAGGAGTGATGTATTTGAGTGAAAAGCAGATAGTTATTTTAATACTGCTGTCTGTAGTTTTTATCGGCTTTATTATTTTTGCCAATGTTCTCGATAACAAGAGCATCAACGGGATAAAGTCAAAGAAAGTCGGCGACGGACAGTACGGAACGGCTCGGTGGGCGACAAAGTCAGAAATACGGCAGACCTTTTCTTTTCTGCCATTCGAGCCTCAGAAATGGCGCAAGGGAGAAGCTCTTCCGAAAGTACAGGGGACTATAGTAGGCTGCCGCGGAATAAATAATACAACTGCACTTGTCGATACAGGCGATGTTCATACACTGATGATAGGAGCTGCAGGCGTTGGAAAAACTGCTTTTTTTCTGTACCCGAATATTGAGTTCTGCTGTGCAAGCGGAATGTCGTTCATCAACAGTGATACCAAAGGCGACGTTGCCCGAAACTACGGAGAAATAGCTAAGAAATATTATGGCTACAATGTTTCAGTACTCGACCTGAGAAATCCTACAAGGAGCGATGAAAACAATATCCTTCACCTTGTGAACAAGTACATGGATATGTACCTTGCGGATAAAAGCAATCTTTCAGCGAAGGCTAAGGCTGAGAAATACGCAAAGATAACTGCGAAAACAATAATTAACATCGGCGGAGGCGACAGTGCAAGCTACGGACAGAACGCTTACTTCTACGATTCCGCCGAGGGCGTGTTAAGCTCGATAATACTTCTGCTTGCAGAATTCGGAGAGAAGAATGAACGTCACATAGTTTCGGTTTTTAAGCTCATACAGGAGCTTATTGAAAAGTCCGCGCCGAAGAATTCAAAGGATAAGTATGCTATGTATTTTGCAAAGCTCATGGATAAACTGCCCAGTGACCATAAAGCAAAATGGCTTGCAGGAGCTGCTCTTAATACAGCAGATCAGGCAATGCTGTCGGTTATGTCAACTGCGCTTTCAAGGCTTAATAATTTTCTCGACAGCGAAATGGAACAGCTTCTCTGTTTCGGAACGGCTATCGATGCGGAGAAATTCTGCTCGGAAAAATCTGCGATTTTCATAGTCCTGCCCGAAGAAGATCAGAGTAAATACTTCATGGTATCACTGCTTGTTCAGCAGCTATACCGCGAGATACTCGTTATCGCTGATGAGAAAGGCGGAACGCTGGATAACCGCGTTATGTTCTATCTCGATGAGATGGGAACCTTTCCGAAAATAGAGGGTATCGAAGCGATGTTCTCAGCAGGCCGAAGCCGAAAAATATCAATAGTTGCGATAATACAGAGTTTCGCACAGCTTGAACAGAAATACGGAAAAGAGGGCATGGAGATAATCACGGATAATACGCAGCTCACTGTTTTCGGCGGCTTTGCTCCCAACAGCCAGAGTGCCGAGGTATTATCGAAATCACTTGGTGAGCAGACCATTCAAAGCGGCTCAGTATCACTGGGGAAGGAACATTCCCAGTCCCTGCAGATGATAGGCAGAGCGCTTATGACGGTAGACGAGCTTAAATCAATGCCGAAAGGTCAGTTCATCGTTATGAAAACAGGAACGCATCCTATGATATCTCCGCTGAAGCTGTATTTCAAGTGGGGGATAAGCTTTGAAGAACCATTCCTGCTGCCTGATAAGGGAGCAAGGACGGTGGCATATATGTCCCGTGATGAGCTTTTCAGGGCTGTAGAACGGAAATATCCGCAAAAAAAGAAAGAGTCTCCTGTCGAGAATTATGAGTTTCCCGATGTGCAGGAGACAAAACCAAAAGTAAAGACAAAAAAGGTCGGTGATAATGATGATAGTACCTGAGAAGATATATAAGCTGCAGCTTTCTTCAACGGAGATAAATGTATATCAATACTTATGCAGCAGAGCCAATAAGCAGGGAGAGTGCTTTCCATCGCAGACTACTATTGCCAAAGCTGTGAATATGCACAGGTCAACTGTGAATCAGGCAATTAAGCGATTGGAGGGAAAGAAGCTGCTTATCATTGAGCAGCGCAAGCGTGATAACGGAGGTACTTCCTCAAATCTATACAGGATCGAGGTGATATAGCTTGTTTGACTGGGTAGAAGATGTGATAGACTGGATAAGCGGCGGCGTTTCTTCTGCATGGGATAATACGGTTGGAACACTGACGAGTGAAGCAGCAAGAAGTATTTTTGATGCAATGTTCAACTGGATATTCATGACCGTATATGACGCTATTGCAGATATATTCACATGGATAAATGAAAGCTCTGCCGACTTATTTGATCTTGCATGGATAAACTCCTTTATATCACTGTTCCATAACATAGGGTGGATATTATTTGCCTGCGGTTTTGTAGTTGCAGTATTCGATACTGCTATTGGCTGTGAAAACGGACGTGCAGACATAAAGGGAACGTGTCTCAATGTACTTAAAGGCTTCTTTGCGGCAAGTCTGATAACCGTCGTACCTCAGCGGCTATATTCATTTTGTGTATCATTGCAGAATACATTTGCCAAAGACCTTGTTGGAGCGCTTATACAGAACAGAAGCGTTTCCCTTACAGATGAAGGACTTGAAGTTATTGAAGCTTTGCAGAAGGATACTTCACTTACAAGTCTGTTTTTTATTATCCTTTTCGGATACTGTGTAATAAAGATCGTGTTTGCAAATATAAAGAGAGGCGGTATACTGCTCTGTCAGATAGCAGTCGGTTCGTTGTATATGTTTTCAGTACCGAGAGGATACATGGACGGCTTCACGGGCTGGTGCAAGCAGGTCATTGCCACTTGCCTTACAGCCTTTTTACAGACTACAATACTGTATTTAGGTCTGCTGACATTCTCTGAACATCCCATAATAGCAGCAGGTATCTGTTTATCGGCAAATGAAGTTCCGAGAATAGCTCAGATGTTCGGACTTGATACAAGTGTAAGAGTAAATATGATGAGCATAAGCAGCACAGTTTCTATGGGCTCAAGAATGATAAGGGCTATCGGCAGAAGATAAGGAGGAAATACAATTGAAAACGTACATTTATCCCGAAAATCTCAGGGCAACAGTTAAGCTGTGGTTCTGGAATGTTCGGGATTTTATTATTATCTGTGCAGGCGTTATCGTTTCGGTAATGCTATTCGCAAAGCTGTGGACTCCGCTGCCTATGGCTGTTACAGCCTGTTATGCGTTCATAACATTAAGGGCTGAGGACACTTGCATACTTGACTATATATCAAACGCCGTAAAGTTCTTCTGCACCACTCAGCAGGAATTTCACTGGCAGATAGGAGAAGATAATGGCAGAAAAGAAAAATAAGAATAGCCTGCAAAGCCTCATAGGTTTTCAGACCTTCACAAAATACGGCGTTAAGACTGAAAAGAGTGAATTCATCTTTTATCATGTCGAGCCTACAAATATATCAGTGCTGCCGCCTGAAGTTATCGCAAATAAGATGCATGATCTTGCAATGGTACTCAGCGTAGTTCCGGAGCTTGAGATAATGGCTCTTGACAGCTGTGAATGCTTCGACGATAACAAGGCTTACGTCAGAAAAAGACTTGCAATTGAAAGGAATCAGGCTGTACGGGATCTTCTTGAAGCAGACCTTGAATTTCTCAATGAAATTCAGGTGGGAATGTCCTCAGCGCGAGAATTTATGTTTATATATCGTTTCCGAAAGGAAAAGGAAGAACAGGTATTCAGTCTCATAAACCGTATAAGCAAGGCTATTGCAGACCACGGATTTGCGGCTCACAGACTTGAAAAGCCTGAGATAAAGAGGATGCTCGGACTATACTTCGGAACAAGTATTATAGCGGATGAGATATCCGATATCGAGGGTGAGGAATATTTAAAGGAGAATGCAGATGAGAATAATTAAGAACATATTCAAAAAATTATTCAGGCGAAGAAAACAGCTGACTCCGGAGCAGCGTGAAGTCATTGCAACTAAGGACTTCTTTGACAGAATGCTTCCCGGAACGGTAAAGTTCTATAGTGATCACTATATCTGCGGTAACTATTACAAAAGCGTATGGGCGATAACTGAGTATCCACCAAATACTGAGGAAACAGCTCTGCTTTCACACCTCGCAGACAGAAGCGGAGTATCACTGAGAGTATATAACAGGCTGGTATCAGCCCTTGAACAGAAAAAGATAATGCAGCAGGCAGCCCGTAAGAATCACATGATGTCGGGAACTAACGATATCAATGAGAGTGTTAAGGCTGAGGAAAACATGAATGATATCGTCAATCTGATCGCGGAGCTTAAACGGGACAGAGAGACACTTCTGCATACAGCTGTTTTTATTGAGCTCAAGGCAGATACAGAGGATAAGCTGAAAGAACTGCAGGCGGATATCCAGATGGAGCTTACGCGTTCAAAGATATCATTTGATAAACTGCTTCTAAGACAGAAAGAAGGCTTTATTGCAATACTTCCTGCAGGCAGCAATGTACTTGGAACTCAGTGCGAACGTGTATTGCCGTCAAGCTCGGCGGCAAATCTTTATCCGCTGAACTACAGTGGCAAGACTGATCCCAACGGCTTTTATTTAGGCAGGGATAAATACGGATCTAATATTCTTGTAGACTTCGACAAGCGAACTGATGATAAGACCAACAGCAATATCCTTATTCTCGGCAACAGCGGACAGGGAAAGAGCTACTTAATGAAGCTGCTCATATGTAATATGCGTGAATCAGGCAAGAGCGTCATATGCCTCGATCCCGAAAGTGAATATGAGGACTTATGCAATAACCTCGGCGGCACATACATAGACATGATGTCGGGAGAATATATGATAAATCCTCTTGAACCCAAGTCTTTCGGAGAAGCTGACAGGAGCGCGGATGCTCCCGATACCTTTCGTAAGATAACAAGGCTTAGTCAGCATATATCATATCTCAAGGACTTTTTCAGAGCGTACAAGGATTTCTCCGACAGCGAGATAGATACTCTTGAAATAATGCTCATAAAGCTGTACAATCGCTTCGGCATAGATGATAACACGGATTATTCCAAGCTGACAGCTGCCGACTACCCGACAATGGCTGACCTCTATGAGCTGACGGAAATGGAATACAAGGCTTATGACAGAGGAAAAAAGAATCTCTATACTGAGGATACGCTACAGAATATCTGCCTCGGTATTTACAGTATGTGCAAGGGAGCTGAAGCTCAGTACTTCTGCGGTCATACCAACATAAAAGACGGAGAATTCCTCTGCTTCGGTGTAAAGGGTATTATGGATACCAACAGGCAGTTAAAGGGGACTCTGCTTTTTAATATCTTATCATATATGAGCAGTCAGCTTCTCGGCAAAGGCAATACAGTCGCCGCTATAGACGAGCTTTACCTCTTCCTTTCCAATATGACTGCTATAGAATATATCAGAAACGGTATGAAGCGAGTGCGAAAGAAGGAATCCGCATTTATACTTGCTTCGCAGAATATAGAGGACTTCCTTATTCCTGAAGTCAAGGAGTTCACTAAGCCGCTGTTCAGTATCCCTACGCATTCATTCTACTTCAATGTTGGTAACTGTTCAGCTGTCGATTTTATGGACACGGTGCAGCTTCTCAAGCCTGAATATGACCTTATCGCCCATCCTGAGCGTGGTACTTGTCTTTACCGCTGCGGTAATGAGCGATATCTGCTACAGGTCCATGCTCCTGCGTACAAAGAGGCTCTCTTCGGAAAGGCGGGAGGAAGATGACAAACTTTGTTTACAGAATATCCTGTAGTTCTTGATTTCCTCATTCATTTATGATACAATAGTCATAATAATTCTTTGGAGGGACAAATATGAGTGATAATCCTGTACTTGACAGGGAAACATACCGAAAGATAAAAAAGATGAGCCGCGAGGAAATGCACAACTTCCTGATGCGCTACGCTGACGGTCTGTTGGCAGATGAGGATAACAAAACTATCGACCTTCCTGCACTTGAGAATGAACTCAGGCAGGTAAAAGGAATAGGCGCAAAACGTCTTGAAGAGATAATGACAATAATCGAAAAACATCTGGATATCTGAGAAGGAGTCGCTTATGCGGCTCCTTTTTTTGAAAGGAGAAGAAATGATAAAATTAGCATTAGCGCTCATTAAAAGGCTGATCATCGGTGTTGCCACCGATAAAAACAAGCGCAGCAAATTCCTGACTCTGGTAGGAAGTATAGTGGTCGGTATATTGCTGCTTTTGTTTGCGCCTTTGGCTGTATTTATTTCAATGGGTGAAATGGAGTCGCCGTCTGTCGATGTTCAATTCGACGAGGCGGCATTTTTGTCGCAGCTTTCACCAGAACAGCAGGCGGACATTTCGGCAGTTGAAGCTGACGGACGTGCAATAGCTGATGCAATGGCAGCGGCAGGCTTGCGTGAGCAGACTATAAAGGCGCAGCTCATATATATGTCATATTTTGACGGCAACAGACTCACTGACTTCGCAGGCTATGCCGAACATTTTTATCAGGACGATGAACAGCTTATCCAGATCCTGAATTATGACTATAGCCTGGATATTGATTATAACGAGTTCAAAAACACGTATCTCTTTGTGATGAATTCTACTATCAACGAGTATATGTTCACAGACAGATACACAAAGAATTCCGCCGACCTCGCTGCATGGTGCAGAAATGCAGTCACCTCGGGGTGGGGATTTGATGATTACTGTATAGGTGAAAGAACAGGGGAAAACAACCTGCGATGCACCGGTAATATTGGTCTTATTACAGGATATCTGCGTTACAATGCAGATAGCAGGAGCTTTAACGATGACGTAATTTGTTTGTATTATACCGAACAGGGAAGCATAGATACAATGCCCGATGCACAAGGTGTAGGCGTATTTAATGGTGATGACTTCGGAGTATATATAGGCGGAGGACAGGTTGTTTTCTCTTCTGCTATTGGCGGCTGCGTTCAGCAGCAGGCTCTTGAATACGGTAACTGGACATCGTGGTGTACCTTTGATGCGATAAGCTATCCGCAGGAGGTATGGGACAGGGTGAATGAGCTTCACAGCGAAGAAGAAAATGAGGGAGAGTGATACTTTGAGAGTGAAGATACGGAATAGATATGATGATAAGCATAGCATAAATGTGTATCTGCCTGCAGAGCCTATGGAGCTTTACGATATGCTCGACAGGATCGGCTCGGATAATAAATACTGCAACGTGTATATGAACATCGATGATGAGCGTATTCCTAAAACAATGTGCGACGGCGGCTTTTATGATGACCTGTTCAAGCTGAACTTGCTTGCACAGCGGCTTGAGCAGTTAACGCCGTCATATACAGCAGGCTTCAAAGCAGTTCTTATGGCTCATGAGGACTACAACCTCGATGACGTGATACTTGTAACATACGGACAGGACGCATACCCGATATATCCCTGCAGGGACTACGCAGAGCTTGGCGAAATAGTTATCGACAACGATATGATACCCGAAGTCGAAAATTGTCCCGACGAGCTTGTGGAATATCTTGATAAAGCTGCGATAGGCAGGCTTGCGGCGGAGCAGTTCAAAGGCACATTTGTTGGAGGTTACTACTGTGAAGTTGCCGACTATGAACCGCCTGACATGAAGATAACTATTGATAAGCCGCTTCGGAATGAGTTTCAGATATTGATCGGTAAAACTGAAAAGTCGGCTCAATGGTATACTCTGCCTTACAACGGCAACTATACTGAGGAACAGGTTTACGAAATAAGGTCACCGCTTCCTTACATAGATCACGTTGAAAATATCTCAAAGCTGAACGAGCTTGCCGTGAAGATCGCAGCACTTGATAACGCTGACCTGGTAAAGCTGAAAGCAGTCATGGAGCTTGGAGAGATAGAGAATGTAGAGGAAACAATCGAGATCATCGACAGCCTTTTAGAATTTGAATTTGATCCCCTGCCGCGCGATGAGAACTCTTACGGCAAGAAATATCTGCAAAAACTGCTGCCACAGGAATTTGATATAGAGGTGCTTGAAGCAGCAAACCTTGTCGACATCGGCAGCCGTATACTTAACGCTAAAGGCGGCATGGTAACTTCATACGGAATAATATCTGGACAAGGACAGGAGCTTTATGCTCCTCTCTGTCAGGAACAGGAGCAGAACGAGGACGAAGAAATGGAGGTGAGTCTTACATGAGAGACAGGATCATTTTATCAATGAGCGATGAAAAATTATCGGCGCTGGAGATGTATCTGGCACAGCGGAACACCACGCTGACGGCTGAGATCGATAAATACACAGAGCAGCTTTACAGCAAAAACGTACCGCAGAACGTACGTGAGTACATAGAGATGACCTCGGACAGCAAGCCGATACGGAAACAGCGACCGACAAGAAATCCCGAGGGCAGACCGCCTTCGGGACAGTAACGAAAGTGTTGCAAGATAAAGCCGCGTGGTCGCGGCGGTCACAGCGGACGGCGAAGCCGACCGCATATTGAGCCAAAACAGCATTTGTATTTCGGGGTTGCAATTATGGCAAAATGATAATTTCAGGGTTGCAGCTCCGCAAAAGGCTGTTTATTGGCAAAAACTTAGGAGTCGGAGGCATAAAAATGGCATTTGACAACAAAATAAAATTCCCGCTGTGGGTATATCCACAGACGATTGAAAATGTGCGTACTCATTACAGACACGACAACTGCAAGTCGCAGAGTGAGTTCATAGAGAAAGCGATCTCGTTCTATATCGGTTATCTTGATGAAGAAAGATCTGTCAACTACATATCGCCGCTTATAACGGAAACAGTGAAAGCAACTATCGCAGGAACGGAACAAAGGTTATCACGTTTGATGTTCAAGGTCGCAGTAGAGCTTGGAAAAATTTCTAATATGCTTGCGGCAGTAAATGATATTGATGATGAAACCTTGAAACAGCTGCAGTCGATGTGCGTGAACGAGGTGCGGAGAATAAACGGTATAATCAGTTACGAAGATGCAGTTGAGTTCCAGAAGGAGTAAGCATTGCCGAGGTTAGTTGTGGTGAGCCGTTACCTCAAAAGCGGCAGCAGTAAAAATCTTTCCAACTACGTTAAGTACATCGCTACCCGTGAGGGAGCAGCTACAGTAAAAGAGAATAACGGAACAGCTCCTGCTACAAAAAAACAGCAGGAGCTTATTTCTTCGTTGCTGAAAGATTTTTCTGACAGCAAAAATAGTTTTGCTTTTGAAGAATACAAAAACAGTCCTACGCAGAAAAATGCTTCAAAGTTTATCGAGGAAACCATTGAGCATAACGCTGACATAGTCGCAAACAAGAAAAACTATATGGGTTATCTTGCAAACCGTCCAGGAGCAGTTAAGTTCGGCTCACATGGATTATTCTCGCAAACCGATGAACCCATTTCACTGAAAAAGGTGGCAAAAGAAGTCGCGGAGCATAAAGGAAATGTGTGGACCCACGTTGTTTCTCTCCGCAGGGATGATGCACAGAAAATGGGTTACGATAATCTTAACGCATGGCGTGAGCTCATAAAGCGGCAGATACCGAACATAGCGAAGCATTCAAAAATTGATATGAAAAATCTGAAATGGTATGCTGCCTTTCACGATAAAGAGACAAATCCCCATGTTCACATTGTTGTGTACTCGACCGATGAACGTGAGGGATTTCTTACAAAGCAGGGCTGCGATAAGATACGCAGCGGTTTTATGAATGATATTTACGCAGACGAGCTGAAGCATCTCTACCAGCAGCAGACAGATACCCGTGACCTTCTGAAAGCTGAGAGTATCAAGCTTATGAAACAGCTTTCAAGTGATATTGCTGACAATAACTGTATTGATACAGAAATAATCAATCTTATGCTAAAGCTCCACGGACAGCTTCGTAACACAAAAGGAAAAAAAGTCTATGGCTACCTGAATAAGGATACCAAGCAGACTGTTGACGAGATATTTCTCAGACTTTCACAGAATGAGTCTATACAGAAAATATACAAGCTATGGTGTGACATGGAGCAGAGTAAGCATGACTTTTATTCCTCAGCAAAGGTGGATTTCCCTGCAATGGTCGATAACGAGCATTTCAAGTCCGTAAAAAATATGATAATACGTTCTGCGGCAGAGATAGTTCATGACGTACCTGTTGCTGAGATTATAGTCAATACCGATGATTATGCAAATGGTATTGCTGCGGAAAGTGATGACATTGAAGCCGTTAATAAATCAATTGCTCCGTCTGTTGCCAGTAATGATAACAGCGCATTTGCCTGTGCAGCATTCGGGCTGATGGTCAATATCAGTCGTATTATATATGATGATTATGACCGGGAACAGCGGAAGCTTTGCTCGAAAGTTGATAGAAAGTTGCGTAATACCATTTTAAGGAAGAAACAAGATTTGGGGTTAAAAGGAGAAAACTCAGAGATACAATAAAAGCAGGATAGTTGCTATCCTGCTTGCGTTAATTATGAAAGTACTCCTGAAGGACTACATGATAAATTTAAGGATTTTGAAACGGAGTTAATTGTGATGCCCAAAAGCTTATAATCCATGGTGACAGAACCATAAGCTGTATTACCGCTTTTCCAACAAGAGTGGCTATTAATATGCCAATTATTATTAGAGATAGAATATGAATCTGATACCGAAGTACAAGTTGAACTTGAACCAGTATAATTGAAAAAAACATTTATCTCATATTCCCACTGTTTTTCATTTGATGAATTATAATAAATACAAAAATGTATCGGCTTTTTTATTAGTTCATTTGATTTTGATAACGGAAAAAGAGTATTTAAGGTGAAGATGTTGTTTCAACATATACAGTACCATTGTCAATAATGGTAACCTCACCATGACCACGGTGATTTTTGTACATATCAATCCATGCGGTGATAAAGAAAACGGCTATAATAATTACAACGATAGAAATACCTGCTATTACGATTCTAACAATTGAAGTACGTCTTTTGATGGCTTTAGTATCAGCATTACCAAGAAATCCGTCTGCTATCTCCTGAGGAGTGCCCATGGCTTTTTGTAGTTCATCAATACTTGCCTCGGGATTATCCTTCAGAAAATCATCAATATTGTCGTTAAATTCTTTGAGGAATTTTTTTCGATCTTTAGAACTGCAAAACAGAAGCTTCTTTATCTGGCTGATATAATTATTTCTTTCTTTATTGGTGAGCTTCATTTTTTCCTCCATAAAGCTTTCAGTCCCATTCAATATTCTCGGTAACTACATCAACAACTTCTACTGATCCATCTTCATTGTCCTTGTATGTAGTAATTACGCCATAGTCGCCCTCAACAGATTCGCGAGCGTTTAACCATGCACAAAAAAGGACAGTTGCAAAAATAATTAGAGCGATAGCACCTATAATGATTAATACTCTTACTATTGAAGTGCGTCTTTTTATGTCTTTAGTATCAGCATTACCAAGAAATCCGTCTGCTATCTCCTGAGGAGTGCCCATAGCTTTTTGTAGTTCATCAATACTTGCCTCGGGATTATCCTTTAGAAAATCATCAATGTTGTCGTTAAATTCTTTAAGGAATTTCTTGCGCTCTTTCGAGCTGCAAAAGAGAAGTTTTTTGATTTGATTAATGTATTGATTTCTTTCTTTATTCGTGATTTTCATCGCTTTCCTCCTTGAAATTAAGGATATTACTTATTCCTTCTGTGATGAAAAAGTATTCTTCTTTAATCTCATTAAGGTATTTTTTTCCTTCATCTGTTAAATGATAATATACACGTGTACGTCGTCGTCCAACAAGGACTTGTTCGTCAGTAATAAGTCCCTTATCGATCATGCGATATAAAATAGGATACATAGAACCGTCTTTTAAAGTGAATTTGCCTTTGCTTCGTTCATTCATCTCTTGGAGAAGTTCGTATCCATACATATCACGACCTTGTAATAAATGTAACAAGATCATTTCAACGGTTCCACGCTTTAAATTCTCGCGGACCTGCATATAAAAGCGTTCCTTTCCTGTTATTTATGACAAATAACTATAGATAATTAAATTTTATCATACAGGAAATCCGCTGTCAATGCTATACAACGCAAGGTAATGAAGTGGTCTGACGATATAACGTAAAAATTGACATGAATATTTTAGCACAATAATAATGCGTTGTCAATACTATACGCCACAATATATTGTTGACATTTCAATTGTTTTGATGTATACTATTAGCAAGCGAGTATCTCGCACATCATAAAATCGCGGTAAATAGTCTGTTTCAGGCGAAATTGCGAAATGATCGGAAGGTTTTTGATGTTTAGCAAAGTAAAAAGTTGTTTTCAGCTGATACGTGTAAAGCATTGGCTGAAAAACATTATTATATTTATTCCCGCGTTCTATGGGGGCGCAATACTGGATATTCCCATATTATACAGGACATTGCTGGGATTTCTGACGTTTTCGTTCTGTTCATCGGCAATATATGTCATCAATGATCTGTGTGATATTGAAAAGGACAGAAATCACCCCGTAAAATGCAAAAGACCGCTTGCAAGCGGTGCTGTCTCCAGAACAGAGGGAGCGATATTACTTGGAATATGCTGTGCCGCAGCAGCTTTACTTGATCTATGGCTTTGCGGCGTAAGTATAGGGTCGCTTATTCCTGTGCTGTATTTCGGGCTGAATGTGCTTTACAGCACAAAGCTTAAAAATTTTCCTGTTACAGATATCGTCATACTTGTGTCGGGATTTGTGCTTCGTATGCTGTACGGCTCATACATAACGGATATAAAAATATCGAAATGGCTGTATTTAACGCTTATGGCACTTTCACTGTTTATGGCTTTCGGAAAAAGGCGCAACGAGAAGCTGAACTGCGGTGATAATACGCGCTCAGTCCTTACTCATTACAGCGATACGTTCCTAAACAGCAGCATGTATATGTATCTGGCGATCTTTCTGGTGTTTTATGCTCTTTGGAGCGTAGATACGGGAGCTTTGCCCGGAATGATATATACAACTCCACTCGTTATAGTAATGGTAATGCGGTATACCTATGCTCTGGAGAAGGATAAGCAGGGAAATCCCGTTGATATGATACTTGGAGACAAGGTACTGCTGATCCTGGGAGCTGCTTATGCCTTATTTGTCCTGTGGCAGATATATTTCGGGGAGGTGGTCTCATGAACGTATATGATTTTGACGGAACTATATACTCACGGGACAGCTCGGTGGACTTCTTTAAATTTGAAATAAAGCGGCATCCCCTTATTTTAAGGCATTTGCCTGCGTTCTGCATTAAAGCTGTCAGGTATAAATTGAAAAAATGCAGTATCGAAGATGTAAAGTCCTGCTTTTTCTCGTTTTTGAAGGATATAACCGATATAAAAGGCGAGATACAGCGTTTTTGGCAAACGCATATAAAGTATATGTCGCCGTGGTACAAAAGCGAAATGAAGAATACAGATGTAGTTATCTCGGCTTCTCCCTGTTTTTTATTGGAGCTTCCCTGCAAAAAGCTTGGGATACATACTCTTATAGCCTCAGATGTGGACATCAGCAGCGGAGCTTTTTTATCAGCTAACTGCAAAGGCAGTGAGAAGGTAAAGCGGTTCAGAGAGGTTTATCCTGATGAGAGGATAGATAAGTTTTATTCTGATTCATTTTCAGACCTTCCTATGGCAGAGCTTGCCGCAGAGGCCTTTTTGATAAAAAAAGGACGTATAACAAAATGGGATACAAAGGAAAGAGGATATAAATAATGGAAAATGCTAAAAAACAGTTCAGCTTGCCGTCAATTTTCAAATTAAAGCCTAAAGCTGACAGCAAAAACGATGATAAAGCTTCAAAGCTGCCTATAGTTCTTTCGTATCTATATCTTGCAATACCTATGTATATTTTTATGTTCGGCTGGCTGAAGCTTCCGTTTGCGTTCATTATGGCGGTTGTGCTTACATTCGGTCTTTTCAAGGCATGGCGGGACGCTCCCAAAATGGAGATAACTATCTTTGAACGCCGTAATATAGGGAAACTTCTTATTATCATAGCTCTTGCTATGTTATGGGTATATCTGTCCGGTATCGGTGGCTTTGCATTTCAGAATTACGATCATATGTGGCGGAATGCTGTGCTTGAAAAGCTTGTCACACAGGAATGGCCTGTGATAATTACAGAAACAGGAGCATACTTTGACAAGCCGGCTACATTGATATACTATTTTGCATTATGGCTGCCTGCCGCCTGCTTCGGAAAGATATTCGGACTTTCAGCAGCACACACTTTCTTGTACTGGTGGTGTGTTATTGGCGTATCATTGGTATTCATTCTTCTGTCAGCCCTGAATAAAAAGATATCCATATGGCTGATACTGGGCTTTGTATTCTTTAGCGGATTGGACGCAGTGGGGGATTTTGTACTGCATAACTCCACAAATTACATATGGTTCGCAAATAATCACCTTGAAAACTGGGCATTTGGCTTTCAGATGTCCTCACTGACAACACAGCTTTTCTGGGTGTTCAATCAGGCTATACCTGCATGGCTGATAACACTGCTGCTCTTATGTCAGAAGGATAACAGATCGGTAATTTTTATTTATTCATTCAGCTTTCTGTCCTGTACTCTTCCTGCTATAGGAATGCTCCCTATACTGGCTTGCATAGGTATAAGCCGCATAGCAAGAACATATGACAGGACAAAGGCATTCAAGGAAAATGGAAAGCCTATCCTCAAAGAAGCGCTTTCTTTTCAGAATTTAGTAACGGGAGTTCTTACTGCGCTTATCTCATATTTGTTCCTGAAATCAAATTCTACAGGAAATTCAGGTTTCAGAATGACCGAAATAAAAAAACTAATGATGTCTTATCTTATTTTTGTACTGCTTGAGTTCCTTGTTTATTATTTCGCCATATATAAGACACAAAAGAAAAATCCGCTGTTCTGGACGTCTCTTGTTACACTTCTGATAGTTCCTATGATATCCTTCGGACCTCATGTGGACTTCGTAATGAGAGCTTCTATACCGTCTCTGATAGTGCTCTATACACTTATCGCAGACTCAATGAAGAAGAATAATGAAGCAGGAGATAAGAAGGCTGATATTATAATAGCTGCGCTGTTGATCGCAGGTGGATTTACTGCATATCACGAAATTTCTCGTTCTGTAGGTACAACTATTGAACATAGCTCGAATGATGAAGTTACTATAATTGCAAATGAAATAGATCTTTATGAAGACGGAGCGAGGGGTAACTTCTTTGGTGAATATCAGGATTCGGCGTTCTTTAAATATCTTGCAAAAAATTGAAAATTAATTGAATAGCGGAAATAAAATGAAAGGGAAAAGAATACAAATAAATGAACTCTAAAGCTGACCTCGGTCAGTTCATTTCCGAACAGAAACAAAGAAACTCTTTACAAAGTCAAGAACTTGCAAATAAACTTGGCATATCAGTCGCTTATTTGAGTCAGCTTGAACATGGAAAAAGGGTTTGTCCTGATATAAGCTTATTAAAAAAGATGATTGATATATTTGAACTTAGTACTGAGGAAACCAATGCTTTTTATGATTTGTATGAGGAAGCTTCAGGACAATTGAGTCCAGATATAATAGAGTATGTTCAGTCCAGTAATATTATAAAATATGCTCTTAGGACTGCGCGTGATGCTTCTGCTACAGATGAAGATTGGCAACGTTTTATCGATTTCTTTAAAAATGAACAATAAATTTGCGGTATATACCGCAAATTTATTATACAAAAATTTAGCTGTTCAGCTAAAAAAGAAGGAGGATAGATAACATGAAGAAATATCGATGTCCATTTTGTAATGGCAGATTATTTGATTTCGTAAAATTTGATAATCATTTCAGCCTCGCAATGCATAATTGCCAATTAGTTATTAAATGTTGGAAGTGTCACACAAACGTTGTAATTAAATATAGTGACTTAGTATAAGCACCACCGCATTATTGTAGAGTAGGAGTTTGACAAGCTTAAAAAGCAGTGTCAAACTCCTCTTTTTCTGCCCATTCTGCTTTTTAGCAGAGTGGGATTTTATGATGTTATCTTATAAATGGCTGTGTATAGCCGCTAAATATCCTTGATCCTTCGTTTTGATTCGACAATAAGAAATCAAAACGGAGGAAAAACAATGGCATATAATCATGCAAAAGAAGAAAAGAAATTTAAGGAACAGTGGGAACAAAAAGAGAAGCTCTATCGTGAAAGCGGTATGAATGATGAGCAGATATCTGTAATAAGAGAATATGACGAGAGCGTATTCAGGATGGATCGCGCTTTCTACAGAAGAACAATGCTGCTTGCTGAACCCGAAAACTTATCAGAAGGTATATCGGATAGTCACTCGGATACATATTTAGAGGAATATTGGGCTGAACTTATTGACAGCGGCGATAAATATTACAAGCTCATGAAAGTACCGCCTGTAATGCGAAAAGCCTTCTATATGTATAAGGTGATGGACTTCCATCAAAGCGAGATTTCGTCAAAACTCTCAATACCGCAGCGGACTATTTCATATTGGATTGTTAAAATCGCTGAAATTCTGAAATAAGTTGCTGAGCGCGCCTGTTTTCGTGGGCTATGTTTATGTAGGGGACTCTAAGCCCTTACACTGTAACTTGAAAACAGAATAGCAGCAACAAGGATACGTTGATCCTGCGCCGGACTAAAATTCGGCAGCCAAAGAAACCATACGCTTGCGATGAATATGACGTTTCAGAATGCGGAGCAGCTCTCTGCAAGGCGATGAAAGCAGGAATATAATGATACTTCCGTCCAGTCACAGACTCACGCAATGAGGGCGGCTCTATGCGAACCATAGTGGGATGAGACTTCCATGAGGTCAGCAGCTACTGACCGTTCTTGTTGTTCCGACGTGACGGGTGCGAGGTCAAATATCACGGAAATACGTCTGAAATTAGAATCAGACGAAGGCTTAAGAGTTATATAATTCTGCGCCTGATAATATGTCAGGCGCAGATATAACATAAGCATATAAGCACAGTTATATGTTTATGTTATAGATATTTCTGAAACGAGGAGCGTGATAGATTGCAGAAAGAACTTAGCTGGGACGAGCTGAGAAAACGGATTAAAACAGCTAAACTGAAAGCAGAGTATAAGTGCAGAAAATGTATATGGGCTGATACAAAGTCAGGATATATTTTATGTACAAGACAAACTTGCATCAAGGAGGATTGCGATGAAAAAGTACGGACAGGCTGACGTTATGTGTGCAGTAATACATATTTTTCTCGCGCAGCAGGACAAGCTCACCGATGAGCAGAAAAAGGAAATCGAAAGCAGGAGCTGCGCTCAAATAACCGAACAGTATCCAACAGCGGCGCAGTGGGAGGTGGAACGGTGATACGCATAATAATCGGAATGATAATAGGAAGCTGTATTGGAGTCTTTGCAATGTGCTTATGCATTGCCGCAGGCAAAGCCGACGAAAACAGGTATTAGTCAGTTCTGCACAGTTTCAACTGTGAAAAATAGGTGGTTGTGGTAATTACTTTTTGAGGCCAAAAACGGTATAATATGGCTGAGAAACGGAGGTGGCAGCGATGCCGACAGTAACAGTTATACAGCCGAAAGTCGCAGATGATACACATCGCTTACTGCGTGTAGCTGCATATTGCAGGGTGTCATCAAGCAGCGACGATCAACTTAATTCATATAACTCTCAGCTTACATATTACAGCCATAAATTTGAAGGCTCTGAAACTGAAACATTAATTGATGTTTATGCTGATGCCACTGATATAATAGGACTAAAGCAAAACCCGACAAACGGGCGTCGCTTTAGTCCTATTTTTTCGTTTATCGGGCATTTTTCGATACAATTCGAGGAAATGCTACTTCTAAAGCAAAGGAGGAAAACTGAATATGGCAAGGACAAGGCGTTCGTTGATCTCAGCAAGTCAATGAACGCCTTTCGTCATTTCAGAAAACAGGAGGCATTATGGCAGACACAATCAAAGAAATCCCATTGGAGGAACTTCACCCTTTTCCGGATCACCCCTTCGGCGTGCGAGACGATGATACAATGCAGCAGACAGTTGAAAGCGTTCGGGAGTACGGTGTCCTTGTCCCCGGCATTGCAAGACCCCGTGAGGACGGCGGCTTTGAGATTATCGCAGGACACAGAAGAAAACACGCCTGTGAGCTTGCAGGGCTGAAAACCATGCCGATTATCGTTCGGGACATAGACCAAAACACCGCAACCATCATCATGGTGGATAGTAACCTACAGCGAGAAAACATTCTCCCAAGCGAGAAAGCCAAGGCGTATAAAATGAAACTGGAAGCCATCAAAAGGCGGGCTGGCAGACCGAGTAGAAATTCTGTCCAAGTTGGACAGAATTTTGATGGTAAGAGTTCCAGAGAACAAATTGCGGAAAACAGCCCCGATAGTGCAACGCAGATTCAGCGATACATTCGCTTGACGGAGCTTGAACCCGAACTGATGCAGTTGGTTGATGAGGGTAAAATCGGCATGACCCCTGCGGTCGAGATTTCCTATCTCAAACCCGACGAACAGAAGATATTGATTGAGACCATCGACAGCGAACAGGCAACGCCGTCCTTCTCCCAGGCACAACGCATGAGGCGACTATCCCAGGAGGGAAAGCTGAATGACGATGCCGTGCTTGATATTATGATGGAGCAGAAGAAACCCGAAAATTGGGATTTGAAGCTCCCGATGGATAAAATCCGTAAATACTTCCCACGCTCTTACACACCGCAGAGGATGGAAGAAACCATCATCAAGCTGCTTGAAATGTGGATGAAGAAGCGACAGCGAGATCAACAGCGTTAAAATCGAATATGGCAAATCGAAGCCGAACAGGAATTATAACATATATTCTTGTTCGGCTTATTTTTATGCCCAAAAACAGGAGGACACATGGCAGTATGTCGAGTTGAGAAAAACAAGAACTATACCACCATGTCGAACTTTCATCTGCGAGACCCAAACCTATCCAACAAAGCACGAGGGCTTTTATCCACAATGCTCTCCCTCCCCGAAGATTGGGACTACACCACAAGAGGACTTGCGAAGATATGCAAGGACGGCGTGGATGGGATAACCGCACAGCTCAAAGAGCTTGAACAGTACGGCTATCTCATACGCCACAGGATAAGGGACAGCAACGGCAGAATCGTCGATATGGAATACGTTATCTACGAGCGACCACATACGGCATCACCAGATACGGAAAAGCCGTATATGGTAAAACCGGATATGGGTTTACCACGTCTGGAAACTCCCGCACAAATAAATATAGATAAAAGAATTACTGATGAATCAAATACTGATTTATCAAATACTCATTCAATTCTTTCCGATGAGGCTCGTCCGTCTGTGCTTGCCGCACTTGAAGCGAAGCGAAAAGAAACGGAATACAGAGATATGGATGTTTACAGAGAAATCATCAAAGAGAATATCGGGTATGAATATCTGCTCTCTGACTTGCCGTATGACCACGACCGATTGGAGGAAATCTTGGAACTGCTCGTAGAGACGGTCTGCTCCACCAAGAAATATATCCGTGTTGCCGGTTCGGACTATCCTGCAGAGGTTGTCCGTTCAAGGCTCTTAAAACTGGAAATGGAGCACATCAAGTTCGTGTTCGATTGTCTCAAAGAGAACACGACCAAAATACGCAACATCAAACAATACCTGTTGACCACGCTGTACAATGCTCCCACTACCATCGGCAGTTACTACTCGGCGTTGGTTCAGCATGATTTATACGGCGGCAGCTCTCGTGATTAACCACGGGAGCAATTTTTATGCCGGGAAAGGAGGTTCTATTTGAAAATCTTTATCTACCATAGTGTGAAACCGCCTTAGTGTGAGCACCCGATCAACCACCTGCACGCCAATTATTCAAGGAAGGAGGTATGTCTATTGCAGGAAGAAGTTGAACAGCGAACAGTAACATTGGCAATAAGCACTTCCAAAATGACAGCCAACGTGCTGAAATCGGCAATCTCAAAGTACCTTGCGTACCGAAAGGAAAAAAAGCGTGAGGGTCCTGTTAAGCCCTGCGGGAAGCAGAGCGTGAAGCAACTCGTAGGGCAAGACCAAGGCGTTTCAAACATTGAGATTACCGACAAGAATATCAAGGACTTTGAGCGAATTGCGAGGAAATACGGCGTTGACTTCGCTCTGAAAAAGGATAAGACCGGAGATATTCCCAAATACCTTGTTTTCTTCAAAGCTCGTGATGCCGATGCTCTGACAGCGGCGTTCAAAGAGTACACGGCGAAAACCGACCGCAAGAAGGAACGCCCCTCCGTACTCAAAAAGCTACGAAAATTCAAGGAAGTGGCAGCGGACATCGACACGCCGAAGGTTCGCAAGAAGGAGCTGGATGCACGATGAAGAACGTGAATTATAAAAAGCTCATTCTGCCAAACATCCCGTATGTGTTCATTGGGCTTCTCGCCACAAAGCTCGGACAGGCGGCTCGCCTTTCACCGGGCGTTGATTTTTCCTCCAAGGCTATGAACATTATGCAAGGCATTTCGATGGCGTTTGAGAACATCATGCCGAGCTTCCACCCGATTGATCTGCTTGTTGGTATTGCCGCCGCAGTTATCATCCGACTCGTGGTGTATTTCAAAGGCAAGAACGCCAAGAAGTTCAGAAAGAATCTGGAATACGGCTCTGCCCGTTGGGGAACACGAGAGGACATCGCACCTTTTATGGACCCCGTGTTTGAAAACAACGTCATCCTCACGCAGACGGAAAGCCTTATGATGTCGAACCGACCCAAAGAACCCAAGAACGCACGAAACAAGAACGTGCTTGTCATCGGCGGTTCCGGTTCCGGTAAGACGAGGTTTTTCCTTAAACCCAACCTTATGCAGCTCCATTCCTCGTATGTCGTAACCGACCCGAAAGGAAGTGTTGTCTGCGAGGTTGGCAAGCTGCTTGAACGCAACAACTACAAAATCAAAATCTTCAACACAATCAACTTCAAAAAATCTATGCACTACAATCCGTTCGCCTACATTCACAGCGAAAAGGATATTTTGAAGTTGGTAACGACCCTCATCACCAACACGAAAGGAGACGGAAAATCCGGTGATGAGTTTTGGACGAAAGCGGAAACGCTTCTGTACTGTGCCTTGATCGGCTACATCCACTATGAAGCACCGCCCGAAGAACAGAATTTCACGACCCTGCTTGAGTTCATCAACGCTATGGAAGTCCGAGAGGACGACGAGGAGTACAAAAATCCCGTTGACCGTATGTTTGAGGAACTGGAAGCAAGAGAACCGAACCACTTCGCTGTCCGTCAGTACAAGAAGTATTCTCTTGCGGCGGGCAAAACAGCCAAGAGTATCTTGGTAAGCTGCGGTGCTCGATTGGCTCCCTTTGATATTGCAGAGCTTCGTGAAATCACCATGTATGACGAATTGGAGCTTGATACCCTCGGAGACAAAATCTTCGTCAATCCGAAGAATAAAAAGGACACGAGGTACTACAAAACGGCTCTGTTCCTCATTATGAGTGATACCGATTCGACCTTTAACTTCTTGATCTCCATGATTTACACGCAGCTTTTCAATCTGCTTTGTGAGAAAGCCGATGATGTCTATGGCGGCAGATTGCCGGTTCATGTACGCTGCCTGATTGATGAAGCGGCGAACATCGGTCAGATTCCAAACCTTGAAAAGCTCGTGGCAACCATCCGAAGCCGTGAGATCTCAGCCTGTCTTGTCCTGCAGGCTCAATCACAGTTAAAGGCTTTGTACAAGGACAATGCCGACACAATCATCGGTAACATGGATAGTCGTATCTTCCTCGGCGGTTCCGAACCGACCACGCTGAAAGAACTGAATCAGTCTCTTGGCAAGGAAACAATCGACACGTTCAATACCGGTGAGAGCCGTGGCAGAGAGGTTTCCCATTCCCTCAATTATCAGAAGCTCGGTAAAGACCTTGCAACGATAGACGAGCTTGCCGTCCTCGATGGTGGCAAGTGCATCCTGCAGCTTCGTGGTGTACGTCCGTTCATGTCGAACAAGTTTGATATAACCAAGCACCCGAACTACAAGTATCTGTCCGATGCAGACCCGAAGAACAACTTCGATATTGAGAAGTACCTTTCCACTCAGCTCAAAACAAAACCGGATGAAGTTTACCAAGTCTTTGAGGTGGACGCATCCGACGTGTCAGAAACCGCTTAACGGCGGTTTTTAATATATTCAAGACAGAATGACCACTTTCAAAAATCAATCAAACTAAAAATTTTTGAAAGGAGTGCTGAACGGCAAAATCTGTGGTCTGTGCATTTGCACTCTTTGCGTTCGGCTATGTTTAATCTATGGAATTTTTTAACTCTGCTGTTGGTGTTCTCCAGACCCTCGTTGTTGCTCTCGGTGCCGGTCTCGGCATTTGGGGTGTAATCAACCTGCTCGAAGGCTACGGCAACGATAACCCCGGTGCGAAGTCCCAGGGTATGAAGCAGCTCATGGCGGGCGGCGGCGTTGCCCTCATCGGCATTACCCTCGTGCCTCTGCTCACCGGTCTTTTCGGTTAATCCGCAGACCGACAACACAACTCAACAAACCAAAAACCACACGGGGTTGGAGCATAGCATCCAGCCCCTATTTCATTTCAAGGAGGAAACTATATGGAATTTTTTAACTCTGCAGTTGGCGTTCTTCAGACTCTCGTTATCGCTCTGGGTGCCGGTCTCGGCATTTGGGGTGTAATCAACCTGCTCGAAGGTTACGGCAACGATAACCCCGGTGCGAAGTCCCAGGGCATGAAGCAGCTCATGGCGGGCGGCGGCGTTGCCCTCATCGGCATCACCCTCGTACCTCTGCTCACCGGTTTGTTCGGCTAATACCGACAAGAATGTATCCCAAAAGTAAAACGAATGGCTCCCACTCTGTAATATGGGTGGGAGCCGGAAAGGAGGGATTGACCGCCTATGGGCAAAATTCTTGATTCGATTGCTGAATGGCTAAAAGAAGTATTAGTCGGCGGCATCGTCAGTAATCTCTCCGGTATGTTCGACAGCGTGAACAGCCAAGTCGGTGATATTGCAGGACAGGTCGGTGCAACTCCCCAAGCGTGGAACGGCACAATCTACAACATGATACGAACACTCTCGGATAACGTCATCATCCCGATAGCCGGTGTCATACTTGCGTTCGTAATGACAATGGAGCTGATCCAGATGGTCTCGGACAAAAACAATATGCACGGCGATGTGGATACATGGATGTTCTTCAAGTGGATTTTCAAGACGGCGTGTGCTGTCCTTATCGTAACAAACACTTGGAACATCGTCATGGGCGTATTCGATGTGGGTCAGAGCGTTGTAAATAGTGCCGCAGGCGTTATCTCCGCAGATACCTCAATCGACATCAGCTCGGTTGTGGTGGATTTGGAAGAAAGGCTGATGGAAATGGACATCGGACCTCTATTCGGTCTATGGTTCCAGAGCCTATTCGTCGGCATCTGCACTTGGGCACTCACAATCTGCATTTTCATTATCACCTACGGTCGCATGATAGAAATTTATCTCGTTACCTCGGTCGCCCCGATACCGATGGCAACGATGGTAAGCAAGGAAAGCGGCAACATGGGTCAGAACTACCTACGCTCCCTGTTTGCTTTGGCGTTCCAAGCATTTCTCATTATCGTCTGCGTGGCGATCTATGCGGCTCTCGTTGAGAACATCGCCGTTGAAACAGACATTAGTGCTGCAATCTGGACTTGTATGGGCTACACGGTTCTTCTGTGCTTCACCCTCTTTAAGACAGGTTCTATGGCAAAATCCATCTTCTCGGCACATTAAAAAACGGAGGTGATTCACTATGGCTTATGTGCCCGTACCCAAAGACCTTAACGCAGTTAAGACAAAGGTAATGTTCAACCTCACAAAGAGACAGCTCATTTGCTTCGGCTCCGGTGCGGCTGTAGGTGTACCTCTGTTTTTCCTGTGCAAGAGCTTTATGAATACGAGCGTAGCGGCAATCATTATGATAATCGTGATGCTGCCGTTTATGCTCATGGCTATGTACGAAAAAAACGGACAGCCCCTTGAAAAGATTGTCCGCAACATCGTACAGGTCTGCTTCCTTCGCCCGAAACAGAGACCGTATAAGACCAACAATTTCTATGCGGTGTTAGAGCGACAGGAAAATCTCGACAAGGAGGTATATCGCATTGTCCGAAAAACGAAAGCTCACGAGGGCGGAAAAGAAGCAAATCGAAGCCGCCATCGCAAGAGCGAAAAATCAAGATAACAAAAAGAAGTCGGCACAGGACAGCATCCCGTTTGAACGAATGTATCAAGACGGCGTGTGCCGTGTAAGTCCCGGCTACTTCACCAAAACTATCCAGTTCCAGGACATCAACTATCAGCTCAATCAGAACGAAGATAAAACAGCTATCTTTGAGGGCTGGTGTGATTTCCTTAATTACTTTGACAGCTCCGTTAAGTTCCAGTTGTCGTTTATGAATATGGCGGCAAACAAGGACACCTACGGTCAGAGCATTGAAATTCCCACACAGGGCGACGATTTCGATAACATCCGTGAGGAATACACGGATATGCTCCGTAGTCAGCTTGCCCGTGGCAACAACGGTCTTATCAAGACCAAGTATCTGACTTTCGGTATCGAAGCTGCGAATGTGAAAGCTGCAAAACCTCGTCTCGACCGTATTGAGACAGACCTGCTCAACAACTTCAAGAGGCTCGGTGTAGCGGCTGAACCCTTGAACGGCAAACAGCGTTTGGCTCTCATGCACGGGATGTTCCACATCGACGAGCACACAGACTTCAACTTTGAGTGGGAGTGGCTTGTTCCGAGTGGGCTTTCCGTGAAAGACTTTATAGCCCCAAGCTCCTTTGAGTTCCGAAACGGCAAGGAGTTCGGCGTAGGTAAAAAGCTCGGTGCTGTGTCCTTCCTGCAGATTCTCGCTCCCGAACTCAACGACCGTATGCTCGCTGACTTCCTCGATATGGAATCCAGTTTGATTGTTACGATGCACATTCAGTCTGTTGACCAGACCAAGGCAATCAAGACGGTCAAGCGCAAGATCACCGATCTGCAGAAGATGACCATTGAGGAACAGAAAAAGGCGGTTCGCTCCGGTTATGACATGGATATTATTCCCTCTGACCTTGCCACATACGGCAACGAGGCGAAGAAAATCCTGCAGGATCTACAGAGCCGAAATGAGCGTATGTTCCTGTTGACGTTCCTCGTGCTCAACACCGCAAACAACAAACAGCAGCTTGGAAACAACGTGTTCCAGGCATCCAGTATCGCACAGAAATATAACTGTCAGCTCACAAGGCTCGACTTCCAACAGGAGGAAGGACTTATGAGCAGCTTGCCTTTGGGTCTCAACCAAATCGAAATTCAGCGAGGCTTGACCACATCAAGCGTCGCTATTTTTGTGCCTTTTACGACCCAAGAGCTGTTCCAGACCGGTGATGAAGCTCTGTACTGCGGCATCAACGCTCTTTCCAACAACCTTATCATGGTTGACCGCAAGAAGCTGAAAAACCCCAACGGCTTGATTTTGGGTACGCCCGGTTCGGGTAAATCCTTTAGTGCCAAGCGTGAAATCGCCAATGTATTCCTCGTTACCAACGATGATATTATCATCTGCGACCCCGAAGCAGAATACGGTCCCCTCGTGGAGCGACTTCACGGGCAGGTCATTCGCATTTCTCCGACCTCTCCGCACTATATCAATCCGATGGACTTGAACCTCAACTACAGCGACGAGGAAAATCCGCTGTCGCTGAAATCCGACTTTATTCTGTCTCTCTGCGAGCTGATCGTCGGCGGCAAAGAGGGCTTGCAGCCCGTTGAAAAGACGGTCATCGACCGTTGTGTGCGTTTGGTATATCGGGATTACTTGGCAGACCCCAAGCCCGAAAATATGCCCATCCTTGAAGATCTGTACAACGCTTTGCTGAAACAGGAAGAAAAGGAAGCTCACTATATCGCAACGGCGCTTGAAATCTATGTTACCGGCTCGCTCAACGTGTTCAACCACCGCACAAACGTGGATATTCACAGCCGTATCGTGTCTTACGACATCAAAGAGCTTGGCAAACAGCTCAAAAAAATCGGTATGCTGATCGTCCAAGACCAGGTGTGGAACAGAGTTACGGTCAACAGAGAGGCACGAAAATCCACCAGATACTATATCGACGAGATGCACCTGCTTTTGAAGGAGGAGCAGACGGCGGCATACTCGGTAGAAATCTGGAAGCGTTTCAGAAAATGGGGCGGTATTCCGACCGGCATCACGCAGAACGTGAAAGACCTGCTTTCCTCTCGTGAGGTCGAAAACATCTTTGAGAACTCCGACTATATCTATATGCTCAACCAGGCATCCGGCGACCGTCAGATTCTCGCAAAGCATTTGAATATTTCTCCCCATCAGCTCTCGTATGTAACCCATAGCGGTGAAGGCGAAGGGCTGCTTTTTTATGGCTCTGTTATCTTGCCTTTCGTGGATCGTTTCCCGAAGGACACCGAGCTGTATCGCATTATGACCACCAAGCCGCAGGAGCAGACACCCAACGGCTAAAGCAAAAAGGAGGTTTGATAACCATGAACAACGAACACTATCTGATTCACAAGGCTGACTATATCAGCCACATTGACGATAAGTTTCAGCTCTTTATGATGCTGCAGGGCTTGACCAATTTGGTGAGTAAACTGCCGCCTACTGAAAAGAACATTCCTGCAATCGCTTTGGCAAAGCACCATCGTAACGAAAGCGAGAAAATGTTCAAGACTTGGGGGATTCCTCGTTCCTATATGCTTTTCGGTAGCGAAGCCGACCTTACTGAGCTGATGGAGAACGAGCTGATTGCACCGGAGGATGCCGGGTACTATCCCTGCGATGATGAGTGCGATTTCTGCCCTTGTAACTGCGGTTGCTGCTGTGAAACCGAGGACGAATACGAGGAGGACGATGAGGACAACGATGATGAGTATATCGCTGAACTGATTGGCGAACTCACTACGTTTATTCACAGTATCTTCGGAGATAACGTATCGGTTCACATCGTCGTGGAGTAACCCACGCTTATCAATTTACGGGAGGTGATGCCTTATGAGTAAGCGTTCGCCACGGCTACAGTTTACCGATGAAGAACGAGCCGCCCCCGAACTGAAAAAAGCCATTCAGAAAGCGGATAAAAAGGCGGACAAACTTGATAACGCCGAGGCAAAAATCCCGAAGAAAACCGTCAAACGAAAAGAACGTGTCGTAGATGCCGAGGGCAAGGTAACGACACGCTTGTACTTTGAGGAAGTGGATAAAAAGAAGCCTCCGTCCAAGCTCACCCATGCGGCGACAGCGGCTCCCATCAATTCCGCTTTGGCTACAGCTCACAGAGAAATCCGACAATCCGAGGAGGATAACGTCGGTGTAGAAAGTGCTCACAGAATCGAAGAAGTTGCCGAGGGTGGTGTGCGGATGGTTGATTCCGCACATCGCTCTCACAAGCTCAAACCCTATCGCAACGCAGCTCACGCAGAAGCGGCGGCAGACAAAGCCAATCTGAAAGCCTTGAATAAGCAAGCCCAGCGTAACAATCCGCAGTTTTCCAGTAACCCCTATTCCAGATGGCAACAGAAACGAGCCATCAAAAAGGAATATATGGCTGCAAAGGCAGGAAAAAGCGGAAAGAACACCGCAAAGGCAACGCAGAAAACGGCGAAGTCAGCAAAGAAAGCCGCTGAGAACACAAAGAAGACGGGCGAGTTCCTTGCAAAGCATTGGAAAGGAGCTTTGATTGCTCTTGCCATTCTTCTTATCGTGGCGTTTCTGTTAAGCGTTGTTTCTTCCTGCTCAGTAATGGTACAGAGTGGTGTTTCCGCTTTTGGCGGTTCTTCCTATGCCGTGGAAGATAGCGACATGATGGATGCCGAGGCTCAGTATTGTGCTATGGAAGCCGAGCTGCAGGAATACCTCGACACCTATGAAAGCACTCACGACTACGACGAGTATCACTATGACCTGGACGATATTGAGCACGACCCCTATGTTCTGCTCTCTGCAATATCGGCTCTCCACGGTGGCGAATGGACGATTGGCGAAATCGGCGGCACACTTCAAATGCTGTTCGACAAGCAGTATATCCTAACCGAGACCGTTGAAACAGAGACCCGATACCGCACCGAGACCCGAACAGGAACCACCACCTACACAGACCCCGACACGGGCGAGACAGTAACCGAGACCTACGAGTACGAGGTTCAAGTTCCTTACACCTACTATATCTGCTATGTGGAGCTTGAAAACTTCAATCTCTCTCATGTACCCGTGTACATTATGAGCGAAGAACAGCTCTCTATGTATGCGACCTATATGAGCACCCTTGGTAATCGCCCCGATCTGTTTCCCGATTCCTTTTACGTTGATGCCTACGTCAACACCGAGTACGAGGTATATGAAATCCCTGCAAGTGCCCTTTCTGACCCGCAGTTCGCAGCAATGATGGAAGAAGCCGAAAAGTATCTCGGCTATCCTTACGTTTGGGGCGGTTCAAACCCGAACACATCCTTTGATTGCTCCGGCTTTGTCTCTTGGGTAGTCAATAACTGCGGCGTAGGTTGGAACCTCGGCAGACTTGGTGCTGACAGCCTCCGTCATACCTGCTCTTATGTATCACCGGCAAACGCAAAGCCCGGTGATCTGATCTTCTTTGAGGGCACTTATGACACAACGGGAGCTTCCCACGTCGGCATTTACCTTGGCAACAACATGATGATTCATTGTGGCGACCCCATTCAGTACGCTGACATCACATCAAGCTACTGGCAACAGCACTTCCTGTCGTTTGGGCGTTTGCCGCAGCCGTAAAGGAGGATTTATGAACCCCAAAGTTGTAAAGCTCCGTGAGGAGCGTGAGAAAAACGTAGAGAAGATCGCTTCTCTGCAGGCAAGAAACAAAAAGATTGATGCGGATATTATCAAGATCGAGAACTCCGACATCCTCGGCATGGTGCATGAGTTTGGTCTGTCTCCCGACGCTCTGTATGAGCTGATTCTGGCGGCAAAGAAGAACCCTCTGCCCGTGTCTAACCCTATTTCCAATGAAACGGAGGAAGAAAATAGTGAGAACTAAACTGAAAACGATTCTTTGCTTGATGCTCGCCATGGTTTGTGTGGCGAGCTTTTCTGTTACGGCGTTCGCTTCGGGAGGCGGCGAGGAAGTGATTACTCCCGACACCGAGACTTCCACCACGGACACCGAGACCCCTGCTTTGGATGAAACCGAGGTGGATATTGAAATCCCTTACAGCTACATCATCGACGATGAGGGAAACCTTGTTATCACCGTCAACGGCGTAACCGACCCTGCGGAAATCACGACCATCGGAACTGTTGTAACAAACGGCGGTCGTTTGAATCTGCGTACCGGTGCAGGTATGAGTTATGAGATTATCGACCAGCTCCGTCCCGGTGAGGAAGTAACAGTTATCGGCTCTGAGGGCGATTGGTATGAGGTCATCGTACCCGAAAAGAAAGGCTACGTTCACAGCGACTATCTGGAGCTTATCGAGAAAGCCGAGCAGAACAGCGAGCTTGACCTTGCTATGCTGATGCACCTTATGAGCGTAATGTTCCAGGGCTTTGAGAGCACAGACGGAGAAACGACCGAGGACGGCAAATCTCCCTTTGCCTTTACTCCCGACGGCAATCTGACTTTGATTGACGATTTTCTGCAGATTGAGATTCCCGGCGACGAGGAAACCGAACAGGTTGAGAAGCAGTTTATCACAGTTCAGTCCAAAAACGGCAACACCTTTTATATCGTTATCGACCGCAACGGCGAGACCGAGAACGTGTACTTCTTGAACCTTGTTGATGAAGCTGACCTTATGGCTCTTATGGAGAGTGAGGATGGCGAGACGGCTGCACCGACCTGTTCTTGTACTGATAAATGCGTTGTCGGCGCAATCAATACAAACTGCGAAATCTGCCGTACCAACATGAGTGAATGTACCGGCAAGGAAACCGTGGTTGAACCCGAACCGACCGAGCCTGTGGAGGAACCCACCGAGGAACCTAAGTCCACAAACTTCCTGCCTATCATCGTCGTTCTGATCGCAGGTGCAGGCGGCTTTGCTGTGTACTGGTTCAAGTTCAGAAAGCCTAAGACCAAGACCTCCGGTTCATCCGACCTTGACGATTACGACTTCGGAGAGGATGACGAGGACTACGACGAGGAAACCGAGCTTGACGATGCCGATGTAATGGCAGAGGCAGAAAGTGAGGACGAAGACGCATAATGAGATTTTTTGATAGCTGCGTTGAGCGTGTTACGTTGGCAGATGTCGCAGAGGACATCGCCAACGACCTCGCTTTTGAGAAACATTTGAAGAAGCTCCACGAGGAGCGTGAGCGAGCGAAAGCGTTCGCCGCAAAGAAAGACAAGGAGAAAAACGCCAATGAAACGACTTGTAATTGCTGAAAAACCCTCTGTGGGAATGTCTATCGCCTCTGTCCTCGGCGTAAAAGACCGCAAGGACGGCTACATCGAAGGGCGTGATTATATCGTGTCCTGGGGCTTCGGTCATTTGGCTGAGCTTGCCAATGCCGATACCTACGATGAAAAATACGCCAAGTGGCGATACGACGATCTTCCCATCGTTCCTGCCAACTGGAAGTACAAAATCCCCCGTGATAAGTACAGCCAGTTTGAAACGCTGAAAAAGCTGATGAACCGTGCGGATGTGTCCGACGTTATCAACGCCTGCGACGCAGGGCGTGAGGGCGAGCTGATCTTCCGTAACATCTACAAGATGACCGGATGTACCAAGCCTATCTACCGACTTTGGATTTCCTCTATGGAAGATAATGCCATTGAGCAGGGCTTCCGTGATCTGAAGGACGGCAAGGAGTATGACAATCTCTTTGCTGCAGCTCGCTGTCGTGAGTGGGCTGATTGGCTCGTCGGTATCAATGCAACCCGTCTTTTCTCTGTGCTTTATCACAGAACCCTTAACGTCGGTCGTGTAGTATCTCCGACCTTGGCTCTGCTCGTTCAGCGAGAAGCGGAGATTGGTGCGTTTAAGCCCGAACCCTTTTACACCGCCGAGCTGGACTTTGGCTCTTTCACCGCTACGAGCGAGAAATACAAAAAGAAGTCCGAAGCGGATGAGGTCATTCCCAAGGGTAACGAGCCTGTTGTGGTAAAGTCCGTTACAAGCAAGGAGAAAACAGAAAAAGCTCCTGCACTCTACGACTTGACCACCCTCCAGAGGGATGCAAACAGACAGCTCGGTTACACCGCACAGCAGACTTTGGACTACGTTCAGAGTCTCTACGAAAAGAAGCTCTGCACCTATCCCCGTACCGACAGCCGATACCTCACCGATGATATGGCTGACGGTGTGAACGCCGTTGTTGCCTGCTCGGTTGGCATCTGTGATGAAGCAGCACCACCCGAAGTTCTGTCCCGACAGATCTGCAACAGTAAGAAAGTGTCCGATCACCACGCAATCATCCCCACATTGGTTGCCGGTGAGACCGACATCAACGCTTTGCCTGCAGGCGAACGTGAGATTATCAAGCTGATTGCAAAACAGGTGCTCCGTGCCGTTTGTGATAGCTTCCGTTACCGTGAGACGGTTGCCGTGATTTCCTGCGGCGACCGTACCTTTACTGCCAAGGGAAAGATCGTCGAGAATCCCGGATGGAAAATCTACAACGAAAAGGAACAGACCGATAAGGTTCTTCCCGAACTGGCAGACGGCGACGAGCTGAAAATTGCAAACGCTGAAATCAAGGAAGGAACGACCAAACCGCCCGCACATTTCACCGAGGACTCTTTGCTTTCTGCTATGGAAGTGGCAGGAGCAAAGGATATGCCCGACGATGCCGAGCGTAAGGGCTTGGGAACGCCTGCGACCCGTGCCGGTATCATCGAAAAGCTGATTGCTACGGGCTTTGTGGAGCGTAAGAAAGCCAAGAAAACGGTAAGTCTCGTTCCTGCTCACACGGGTGTCTCTTTGATTACTGTTCTGCCCGAACAGCTTCAATCTCCTCTGCTCACCGCCGAGTGGGAGCACAAGCTGAAAATGGTGGAGCACGGCGAACTGGATGCGGATGCGTTCATGGCTGAAATCAGCCGCATGGTGAGTGATCTTGTCAAAACCTATTCCGTTATCAAGGGTGCGGAAGTTTTGTTCCCGTCCGGTCGTGATGTGATTGGCAAGTGTCCTCGCTGCGGCGGCGATGTTACCGAAAGCAAAAAGGGCTTCTTCTGTGAAAGCAATGATTGCCGCTTCGGTTTGTGGCGTGATAACAAGTTCCTCACCGGAAAGAAGATCACGCTGACAAAAAAGACCGCAGCGGCTTTGCTGAAAGACGGCAAAATTGCCGTTAAAGGTATTTACTCCGAGAAAACCGGCAAGACCTACGATGCAACGCTCGTTATGACCGATGACGGAGAAAAAACCATCTACAGTTTGGATTTCGGTAAGAAATAAGGTCAATGCCTCCGTGTGGGATCTCTCGTGTTCCCATGCGGAGGCATATTTTTTTACCCATTTCAAGGGTACCCACATCCAACTTTGAAAGGAGAAGTCTATGGCTGAAAATGAAAAGCAGACCAACAAAGAACGGCTGAAAGACATTACCGACAGCATAGAAAGAGGGATTCAAGACCTCTTTCAGTCGGAGAAATACGCTCAGTATCTCCGCACGATGAGCCGCTTCCACAAGTACAGCGTAAACAATACCATGCTCATCTATATGCAGAAGCCCGACGCCACTTTGGTGGCTGGCTTCAACAAGTGGAGAGACCAGTTTGAGCGCAACGTAATGAAGGGCGAAAAAGGCATCAAGATCATTGCTCCCACACCCTTCAAGAAGAAAATCGAACAGGAAAAACGAGACCCCGACACGAACCTGCCTATGCTTGATGCAGACGGCAAGGTTATCATCGAGGAAAAGGAAATCAAAATCCCGATGTTCAAGCCCGTAACGGTGTTCGATGTATCACAGACGGACGGAAAGCCTCTGCCGCAGCTCGCATCCGATCTGACAGGCAACGTGCAAAACTATGAGGTCTTTATGGAAGCTCTGCGCCGAGCTTCTCCCGTTCCCATTGAAATCATCCCTATCCGTGATGGCTCGGATGGGTATTTCTCTCTGGACGATCAGAAAATCGCTATCCGTGAGGGCATGAGCGAGGTGCAGACCGTTTCTGCCGTTGTTCACGAGATTGGACACGCCAAGCTCCACAATCAGAAGAAAATCGAGGAACCGAAAGATGCTACGAAATACCAAGAGGTTGAAATCTTCAATATACCCGCCCTGTTTTCTAATGGGCGTGTTACCCCTGCTGATATTCCCGAAGGAATGTATTGCTATGATTTGCGAGGTTCTGACGACGATCCCGGTATGCCTGTAACGGTCGAAAACCACGTCGTAGTCAATCACGCCGGTTCAATCATCACAGCCAAGCCCCTTGACCTTGGCGAAGATGGTCGCCTTGCACTCACCGAGGATGAAGGGCTGAACTTTGTCGGCGGTGAGATCTCCGCATACCGTTTCTTCAACGAACAGCGAAAAGACCGCCATACCGAGGAAGTCGAGGCAGAAAGTATATCTTTTGCCGTTTGTGCCTATTATGGTATTGAAACAGGCGAAAACAGCTTCGGCTATATCGCAACATGGTCGAAAGACAAGGAGCTGAAAGAACTTCGTGCGAGCCTTGAAACCATCAACAGCACTTCCTCCGAGCTGATTACCGACGTTGACCGCCATTACGCCGAGATTATGAAAGAACGTGAAGCGGAAATGGCGATAGAGACCGAAGAAAAGCCCATTGAGGAAATGAATATCCTTGAAATGGTGGACTATTTCATGGAACAAGGTATGACCGAGGAACAGGCGAACGACCTTGCCAATGCAGAATGGCAGGCTCGTGATGTTAGGCAGCGTGGAAACGATGTTGTGCAGAAAGAGAAACTGGATGCTCTGTATGCAGAGAATCCCATCGGCTCCGATGATTGGTTCTATCATCATCCCGACACCTTGACCTTTGAAGCCGTGTATTTCAATCCCGACTCCAATGCAGGCGGTCAGTATGTCATAATGACCTTGCCTTATGAGCTGATTTCGGATGCGGTCGAGCAGACAAATGATCGTGAGTCTTTCTTCGAGTTCTTGGAGGAACGAGCTTCACACACGGAGCTTGTAGATATTACCGATGAGGACTTCCGTGCCACAATGGAGAGCTACAAGAATCGACCTGCTGATTTCATCGGTCGCTCTGACGGGGTTATGACCTCTCTTATCACGACCGTGGCAAAAGAGGTGGTTGACGATCCCGTTCTTTCCTCTTATATCGAGGAGACAACCGGTGAGGATTCTCTGAAAAACGCCATGGGCGACACCATTGATGAAATTGCCCGAAAGGTGCAAGAGAAAGAACCCGTGCAGGCTCCCGACAACGGATATATGCCCGACCCTTCAATGTCTATCGAGGCGATGAACGCCTACGGCTATACCGACTCCGATATGCTTCCTCTTTCCAAGGAGCGAGCGTTGGAGCTGTTTGAGCGTGATGTTCCCATCTATATGCTCTATGACGGCAACACCGAAGCAATGGCGTTTGAAGCCGAGGACATTGTTCTGTTCTCCGGTTGCTTTGGTATCACCCGTGAGGATTGGGATGCGATCAAAGACCAAATTCCACCGATGGATATGGAAACGGTTCGCCAGAAGCGTGAGCAGGCTTTCCATGAAAGCCCCGGCGACACCTACGCCATCTATCAACTAAAGAGAGACCCGTCCACCGCCGAACTGTCCTTTATGAACTCCGAGTGGCTGCAGGCTCACGGCATTGAGCCGAAGTATGAAAACTACGAGCTGATCTACACCGGAGCTTTGACCCACGACGGAAGCCAGATCGACAAACTGGAGGACTTGTACCGTATTTTCAATATCGAGCATCCGCAGGACTTCACGGGACACAGCCTCTCCATCAGCGACATCGTGGCGTTAAAGCAGGCAGGCGTGGTATCATATCATTACGTTGATAGCGTTGGTTACAAGGAGCTGACCAATTTCCGCAACACCGACAACCATCTGAAAAATGCAGAAATGCAGATGGAAGATGATTACGGCATGATTGATGGAGTCATCAATAACGCACCCAAGGAGCCGGTAAAAGCACCTGCTCCGAAGAAAGAAGAAACCAAAACCAAGAAACCCTCTGTTCTCGCCAAGCTCCGCCAGTACCAAGAGGAGGACAGAAAGGCAACGACACAGCACAGAAGTGCGGAAAGGGATTTATGATGATCTTTAACAACGATGAAATGAACCTCATGTGTATCTACGACACAGGAAGCAGAACCGGGCTGATGAACGCCCTGTCTGAAATGCGAAAGGAACTGAGCGAGGATGAAGTCGAGCTTCGTGAGCTGACCGATTCCACGCTGAACAAGCTCTCCGCTATGTCCGACGAGGACTATGAGAAGTTGGAGCTGTACCCCGATTTTGATGATGAGGAGGATGTGGATGCCGAGTAAATTGGATTTTTACGCTCAAATGGCAGACCACACTGCAAAACAGGTTACAGGCAGTTTTGGAGAATGGACAGCGTTCCTTGAAACGATGGGACGGCTGTACAAATATCCGTTCCATGAGCAGCTTATGATCTTTGCTCAAAAGCCAAACGCAACTGCCTGTGCCGACTATGACCTTTGGAATAAGCAGATGGGCAGATATGTCCGTCGTGGCTCCAAGGGTATTGCGCTGATCGACACCACGGGCGATAATCCAAGGCTCAAATATGTTTTTGATGTTTCCGACACAGGCGGCAGGGATAATTCCCGCCGCCTTAATCTTTGGGAATACAAAGACGAACATCAAGATGCTGTTACCGCATCCTTGGAGAACCGCTTCGGTGTGTCCGGTGAAAAAGGTCTTGCCGACCAACTGGAACAGATTGCTTCAAAGCTCGTAACCGAATACTGGAACGACAACAGACGGGACATCCTCGGCATCCTTGCAGATTCCTTCCTTGAGGAGTATGATGATTATAACGTAGAGGTTGCGTTCCGTAATGCCGCTACCGTCAGCACCACCTACACGCTCATGTCTCGTTGCGGTCTCAATCCCGCCGATTACTTTGAGCACGAGGACTTTTTAAGCGTATTCGACTTTAACACCCGTGATACGATTGCCGTGCTTGGCTCTGCTGTCTCCAACAGTAGTGAGCAGATTTTAAGGCAGATCGCTATTACCGTCAAAAATTATGAGCGAGAAGCAAGCCTGCAGAACCAGGCAGAAAGGACACAGAGTTATGGAGAACAATTTGAACTACACGAGGAACGGGGACTATTTGATTCCCGATCTGACCTTGAACGAGACCGAGATGAAGCCCTTGGGCAAGTACGGACGGATGAGGAAGAAATACCTGCAGGAGCACAGACAAGTGCTGTGGAACAGCATGATTCTGTCGGAGACCCTGTACCCCCATCTGAGAGAGATCGACGAGACGGCGAATCGAAGGATGGAACAGTTGATGCCCGAACTGATGAAGCAGAACGGCGTAACGGAGGAACTGAAAGCCAGCGACCCGATGAAGTGGGTGGGCTTGATGAACAACCTCAAAAGCCAAGCCGAAGAAACAATTCTCGCAGAACTGATCCAAGCGTAACCGGGCAGCTCTCCCTCTTTGACGAGGGGCTGTTCCCGACAGAACAAGAACAAATAGCTTTCATTGATGAAGCGGAGAGTGTAAGACCTACACCCTTCGCTTTTTCTTTTGCCCAGGACGATATTGACGATGTGCTCCGTCTGGCAAGCAACACCGAGGACACGAGAATGGTGGTTGCCGCCGCTTTTCAGAAGCAGAAGCCGATGGAAGAAATCGCAGAACTGCTTAAAAAGGAATATCACGGCGGTGCCGGTATCAAGTCCGATAACGGCGAGTTCTCTGTATGGTATGCGGAGGACGGTATTCACCTTGCAAAAGGTCGCACCGCAAGATATAAGACAACGGCACAGGTCATTTCTTGGGAGGCTGCTGCAGAGCGCATCGGACAACTCATGCAGGACGGCAAATACGCTTCTAACGTGGAGCTTGTAGAAGCCGAGGGACACGAGCGAATGAAGCTCTCGCACCTGCTTTGGTATCTTCGTGGAGATCTGAGTGATGAAGCCAGAGAGCAGAATATTCTCTCCACCTTGGCTGACTATCGCAGAAATGGTTTTCCCGATGCGACTGCTCGCTTGGCAGAGGATTTGAAAGACCCTGCTTTCCGTGAACGCCTTGCCGCAGATTACACCGCTTTCCTTGAAGCCTACCAAGAAGATCGCCGCATTATGCGGTTCAACTATCACAAGCCGTATGAAATATGGAACAGGCTGAAAGACCTTGACCTGCCAAGACGTGAATACACCTCTGATATGGCAGAGGTCTCCAAGGTGGGAATGTTCATCACCGAGGACGAGATTGATGCCACCTTGACCCGTGGAAGCAATGTTGAGGGCGGCAAAGGTCGAATTTACGGCTATCTGACAAGTGCCCACAACGCCAAGGAAAAAGCAGATTTTCTAAAGAACGAGTACGGCACGGGTGGAAGCTCTCATGCAGTATCGGGACAAGGATGGATTGACAGCTCCGGTAAGGGGATCAGAATACAGAAACCCGAATGTGCTAATGTGGAGTTGAACTGGCATAAGGTTCTCGCACGGTTTGAGAACATCATCCGAAACGGCAGATACTTCACTCCCGAAGAACAAGCCAAGTATGAGGAAATGCAGACCCGTGAATGGCAGTTCCGCAAGCACATGGACGCATACAACGACATCAAGCACGGCCATCCCGACGATATAGTGCTATTCCAAGTCGGAGATTTCTTTGAAATGTACGGCGAGGATGCAAAGACCGCTTCGGAGCTGCTTGATCTCAACCTCACTACGAGACCCGTTGCCGGTGCCGGTCGGGTGGATATGTGCGGTATTCCCGGACACCGTTTAGAACAGTTTGTCGAGAAACTTCGTGAGACAAACAGCGTTACGATTGCCCGTCATAACAGCATCATAAACGAGCATACGACCTATTCTCTGGGCGTTTTAGGTGCAGACAAGGAAATACCCCAAGAAGCAGGAAACGAGCCTGTAGGCGTTTCAGAAGCCACTACAGATGCCCCGAAAGCTACAGCAGAGCCCCCCGTTGTATCTCGTGAGATCACGCAGACAGAGATTGATGAAGCTCTCCAAAATTGGAACGGCGACATCGCAAGCAAACGGGCCGTGGTTCGCTATATGGCTGACAATGCTCGTGAGCGTGATACTGCAGCGTGGCTCTCCAAGGAGTACGGCGGCGATGTATCGAAGCCTTTGCACATCACCGTAACCGGAACGGACATTGATTATGAAATGTCCTGGGCAAAGGTGCAGCGTCGTATTGCACAGCTCATCAAAGAGGACAGGTTCTATACCCAAGAGGAATACGACCGTCTGGACGATGTTGACCCGATTGCCGTCCGTGAGACCCTTGCCGAGCGTGGCATTGTGAACGGCGAATTGGTTGACCCCGAAGCTCTGGAGAGAGACCCTTTCATTCAGCAAGTCGAAGCAGACGTAAAGCAAATCACTTCTGCAGATGCTTCCACTCGTTTTTCTCTCCGTGTTATTCCGTTTGAAGCAGGAATGATTGGTATTTGGGACTCGTCCATTCAAAAGTATTATGGCGAAGGCGGCGTTTTAGTCCGCCACGCAAGACAAGACAAAGCTGCTGCATACCTTGCTAATCTCCAAGCCATTCACAATCTTCCGAGGGAACTTGTTTGCTCTACAACGGCAAACAACGAATACCGCATTGGAGATAATGTTCGTTCGTCCTTTGATGGTAATTCATCCGTCGTTATGGTTATTGACCATATTACCGAGGACGATGTGTGGTACACCTTGCCGAGCGAACCCGAACAGGAAGCAGTCAGTATGGACAGAGCGACCTTTGAGAAGTATCTGGACAGTGGAAACTTCTCCGTGATGGCAAAAGAACCGGAACGCACCATTCAAGCCGAGCCGAGAGACCCTGCATCGGATGTTCCTTTCAAGGTTGGCGATACCGTCTATCTCGATGACACCGCTTTTGAGATTACCAACATCGGCTTGTTTGACGTACAGCTCCGTGATCCGTCCTTGACATATCCGATCTTCCGTGCTGAAAGCAAGGAACGGTTGATGGGGTTGCTTCACCATGACGAGCGTAATCAATCCATTCTCGACCGTGATGTACCTCACGAAGAACAGTTCACAACCGAGACCGTAGCCGTCTATCCCGGCGAAAAGAACAATCTGCCTTACGATGTGGTCATTCAGACCATTCGCACAAATGAACCCGAAATTGACCCGCCTACGCCTGCAGGAACCCGTGTATCCATTCCGATTAACGGAGAGTGGCAGGAGTTCCCGAACACACAAACTGCAGAACAAGCGGCGTATGAGGAGTTCAAGGATAGCATCCGCAGAAACGCTCAGAACTTCCAGATCACCGACGACCATCTTGGCGAAGGTGGCGCAAAAGCGAAGTTCCGCATGAATATGGATGCCATCAAGCTACTGAAAGAATTGGAGTTTGAAGGTGCACAGGCTACACCCGAACAGCAGGTGGTATTGTCTCGCTACGTCGGATGGGGCGGTCTGGCAGATGCCTTTGATGAAACAAAGGACAACTGGAAGAACGAGTTTGCAGAGCTGTACGCTACGCTCTCTCCCGAAGAATATGCCGCAGCACGAAGCTCTACGCTGAACGCTCACTACACAAGCCCTACCGTCATTAAGGCGATTTATGAAGCCGTTGGCAATATGGGCTTTGAGACCGGCAACATCTTGGAGCCGTCTATGGGTGTTGGTAACTTCTTCGGTTGTTTGCCCGAAGCGATGCAGAACAGTAAGCTCTACGGCGTGGAACTGGACAGCATCACAGGACGAATCGCAAAACAGCTTTACCCCAAGGCAGACATCACCGTGGCTGGCTTTGAGACCACCGACAGACGGGATTTCTATGATCTTGCCATTGGTAACGTGCCTTTCGGTCAGTACCAAGTAAACGACCGTGCTTATAACAAGCTCGGTTTCTCCATCCACGATTATTTCTTTGCCAAGGCTCTCGACCAAGTGAGACCGGGCGGCGTTGTTGCTTTCGTAACGAGCCGATACACGATGGATAAGCAATCTCCCGAAGTCCGTAAGTATATCGCTCAGAGAGCAGAACTGCTCGGCGCTATCCGCTTGCCGAACAATGCTTTCAAAGCGAACGCAGGAACAGAAGTCGTGTCCGACATCATCTTTCTGCAGAAGCGAGACAGACCCATTGAGATCGAACCCGATTGGGTACACCTTGGCAAGAACGATGACGGCTTTGCCATCAACAGTTATTTCATTGACCATCCCGAAATGATACTTGGACGGCAGACCTCGGAGAGCACACAGTACGGCAAGCAGGACTTCACGGTTGAACCCATTGAGGGCTTGGAGCTTGCCGATCAGCTTCACGATGCTGTGAAGTATATCCGTGGCACTTATACCGAAGCGGAGCTGCCCGATCTCGGTGATGGCGAAGCAATCGACACTTCCATTCCTGCAGACCCGAACGTAAAGAACTACAGTTACACCGTGGTGGACGGCGATGTTTACTACAGAGAAAACAGCCGTATGGTAAAGCCCGAACTGAACGCTACGGCAACGGAGCGTGTTAAGGGCATGGTTGAGCTTCGTGATTGTGTTCAGAAGTTGATTGGTCAGCAGATGGACGGATATATCTCCGACGAGACTATCCGGCAGACCCAAAGAGAGTTAAACGAACTCTACGACAATTTCACGGCAAAACACGGTCTTATCAATAGCCGTGGCAACGCTCTTGCCTTTGCTGATGACAGCTCCTATTATCTGCTTTGCTCTTTGGAAGTTCTCGACGAGGACAACAATCTCAAACGCAAAGCGGATATGTTCACCAAGCGTACCATTAAGCCGAGCGAGGTCGTAACATCCGTTGACACCGCTTCAGAAGCTCTGGCAGTTTCCATCGCAGAAAAAGCCAAGGTTGATATGCCGTATATGTCTCAGCTCACCGGCAAGACCGAAGAAGAACTCGCAAGCGATTTGCGTGGCGTTATCTATATGGATTTCAACAGAAAGCCCGACGGCTCCTATACTTGGAGAACCGCCGATGATTTCTTGTCCGGTAACGTCCGTGAAAAGCTCGCCTACTATCAGAAAGCCTTGGAGTACACCGAGGGAACGGAAAAGCACCACTTCATCCTCGATAATGTGGAAGCTCTGAAAACGGCACAGCCCAAAGACCTTGATGCCTCCGAGATTGAGGTTCGCCTGGGTGCAACGTGGATTGATAAATCCTACATTCAGCAGTTTATGGTGGAAACCTTTGAACCGCCATATTACCTGCGTAGGAGCATTGAAGTCAACTACTCGCCGTTCTCCGCAGAGTGGAACATCACCGGTAAATCTCAGCCGTCCTACAGCGATGTAAACGCCTATATGACCTACGGAACGGAGAGAGCCAACGCATATAAGATTTTGGAGGACACTCTGAATCTGCGTGATGTGCGTATCTATGATACCGTTACCGACCCCGATGGGCGTGAACGCCGTGTGCTCAACTCCAAGGAAACGACCCTCGCACAGCAGAAGCAGCAGGCAATCAAAGATGCGTTCCGTGATTGGATTTGGAAAGACCCCGACCGCAGACAGGAGCTTGTAACCAAGTACAACGAGCTTTTCAATTCCACCCGTCCTCGTGAGTATGACGGAAGCCACATCGTATTCAGCGGTATGAACCCCGAAATCAAACTCCGTGAACATCAGAAGAACGCCGTTGCACACATCCTCTACGGAGGCAATACGCTCCTTGCACACGAGGTAGGGGCTGGAAAGACGTTCGAGATGGTAGCGGCGGCAATGGAGAGCAAGCGACTTGGGCTTTGCCAAAAACCGCTGTTCGTTGTCCCGAACCACTTGACCGAACAATGGGCAAGTGAATTTCTCCGCTTGTATCCGTCTGCCAATATTCTTGCCGCAACCAAAAAGGACTTTGAACCGAGAAACCGTAAGAAGTTCTGCGGCAGAATTGCAACCGGCGACTACGATGCAATCATCATCGGACACAGCCAGTTTGAGAGAATACCCGTATCGCAGGAAAGACAGGAGCGACTTCTGCAGGAGCAGATTGCGGAAATCGAAGAAGGTCTTGAAGAACTCAAAGCGAGCCGTGCGGAACGCTTTACAATCAAGTCTTTGGAGAGAACCAAAAAGGGCTTGGAAACCCGTCTGCAGAAGTTGATGGACAGTACCCGTAAGGATGATGTAATCACATTTGAACAGCTCGGTATTGATCGTCTCTACGTTGACGAGGCACACAGTTTTAAGAATTTGTTCCTCTACACGAAAATGAGGAACGTGGCAGGTCTCTCGACCAGCGATGCACAGAAGTCCTCTGATATGCTCTTAAAGTGCCGCTACATCGACGAACTGACCGACAGCCGAGGCGTTGTATTCGCAACGGGAACGCCCGTCAGCAACTCCATGACGGAGCTGTACACGATGATGCGTTACCTGCAGCATGACACTATTCGCAACAAAGGCTTGGCGCACTTCGATTGTTGGGCTTCCACTTTTGGAGAGACTACGACAGCCATTGAACTTGCACCGGAGGGCACGGGCTACCGTGCAAGAACTCGTTTTGCGAAGTTCTTTAATCTGCCCGAACTGATGAACCTGTTCAAAGAAGCGGCAGACATCAAAACCGCCGATCAGCTCAACTTGCCGACCCCGACACCGATCTATCACAACGAAGTTGCGCAGCCGACAGAAATTCAGCAAGCGATGGTACAAGAGCTTTCCGAAAGAGCAGCCGCCGTCCATTCGGGCAAGGTTGATCCGTCCGTGGATAATATGCTTCGCATTACCTCTGACGGTCGTAAGCTCGGTCTCGACCAACGTATCATCAATCCTAATCTCCCCGACGAGCCTACGAGCAAAGTCAATATGTGCGTGGATAACATCCACCGCATTTGGGAGGAAGGTCATGACAACAAACTGACACAGCTCGTTTTCTGCGACCTCTCTACACCGAAAAGCACGACTTCACAGAGAGCTGCCAAAGCTCCTGCAGGCAATCTCGACAGCCCGGAAATCCGAGCGTTGGAGCACCTTGCAGAGAAAGACGGTATTGCAGAAGAACCGAGCTTCACCGTGTACGATGACATCCGAGAGAAACTTGTGGCGAGAGGTATTCCGAGAGAGCAGATTGCTTTCATTCACGAGGCAAACACCGAAGCTCGCAAAAAGGAATTGTTCAGCAAAGTCCGTTCCGGTCAAGTCCGTGTTCTCATGGGTTCCACCTTTAAGATGGGAGCCGGTATGAACGTCCAGGACAGACTGATCGCTCTGCATGACCTTGATGCACCTTGGAGACCGGGCGACCTTGAACAGCGTAGCGGTCGTATCATTCGCCAAGGCAACATGAATCCCGAAGTTCACATCTACCGCTATGTTACCGAGGCAACTTTCGATGCCTACCTGTGGCAGACCTTGGAGAACAAGCAGAAGTTCATCAGCCAGATTATGACGAGCAAATCACCCGTCCGTGCCTGTGATGATATTGATGAAACCGCATTGTCCTATGCGGAAATCAAAGCTCTGTGTGCAGGCGATGAACGCATTAAGGAAAAGATGGACTTGGATGTGGACGTGGCTCGCTTGAAGTTAATGAAAGCAAACCACCAAAGTCAGCAGTACCGTTTGGAAGATAACCTCTTGCGTTATTTCCCCGAACAAATTGAGCAGAGCAAAGGATTTATCGCAGGCTTTGAAGCCGATATGAAAACCCTTGCCGAGCATCCGCACCCCGTTGACGGCTTTGCCGGCATGACGGTTCGTGGCGACGTTCTGACCGACAAGGAGAACGCCGGTGCCGCCTTGGTTGATGCCTTTAAGGACGTAAAGGGATTAGACCCTGTTCCGATTGGCAGCTATCGTGGTTTCCAAATGTCGCTAACCTTGGAGGACTTCGGGCGTGATTACGTTCTGACCCTCAAAGGACAAATGACCCACCGTGTAACGCTCGGCAAAGACCCTCGTGGTAATTTGACGAGAATCGACAACGCTCTGAATGGTATGGCTGAACGCCTTGCTACAGTTCAGAGCAAACTCGAAAGTCTGTTTTCGCAGATGGAGACAGCAAAGCAGGAACTTGGCAAACCGTTCCCACAGGAGAACGAGCTGAGAGTGAAATCTGCAAGATTGGCTGAACTCAACATCGCTCTGAATATCGACGATAAGACACCGCTTGAAGCTATGGCAGAAGAAGCTCCTCCGAGAAATGAGGTTGCGAAATCTGCGAGACCGTCCGTTCTGCAGAAGCTCCATTCCTACGAGAAGCAGAGCAAGGCAGTACCGACAGAACCGAAAAAATCCAAAGAGGAGGTGCTTTGATGACCAACGAAGAACTGAATACCGAGCTTTACAAAAAGCTCTTTGCCGAACAGGAAAAATTCAAAGGGTGGCTGCTCACGCAGCCGCCCGATGAAATCTTGAAACACGCCTACGAGTACATTATCCGTGAGGATATTGTAATCGAAATGGAGTTTCACAACCTAAGTGATGAGCAAGCAAGAGCGTTGCTTGCAGACGAATCCCCATTACAATCCATCTACAATGTTTATGAGGATACCGAAAGCGATCACATGAATGAAATCAGAGATTGCATTGATACCAGAGCCAAGACCTGCGTTGAGAAACAGCGTGAAGCACTTCGCAATCTTCCCGTATATGTTTACTCTGCGACTTTCGCCAAAGAGCACGGGGAGCTTGAAACCTACCGTGCCTCTCACAGAGCCAACGTCGATTGCAAGAACGCCATCGAAGATGCGATTTCCGAGCATTACAGAGATAACTGTTTTGACGGTTCTTGCGTGAGTGGAGTTATCGACCGCTTCGGTATGGAGCGAGTTGCTTTTGTTTTGGCGAATACCGTCCAGGACAAAGATTGGGATGGACGGATCTCCGCAGATAACAAAGCGTGGGCAAAAGAAGCTCCCGTTCCCAACGATTACAACGCTTGGGGCGGCAGGCGTACTCACGAGTATGTATGTACCCAAGCTCATCCGGGTCTTATCAATCTGTTCGTCAATCGTTTCAGAAAAGAGCAGGAACAAGAAAGAGAGAAAAAGCCGTCCGTGCTGAAAAAGCTGAACGATGCAAAAGTGGATTTACCAAAGAAGTCTCCGGGCAAAGCAAAGGAGGCTGAGTTATAATGGCAAACCGCAACCGACCCATTCAAGTGAAGTTCCGAGTAACACCGGAAGAACGAGCCTTGATTGATAAGCGTATGGAACAGGCTGACACAATCAATATGGCTGCGTATCTTCGCAAAATGGCTATCGACGGATATGTGGTCAAACTGGAACTGCCCGAACTCCGTGATTTGATTTCCTTACTCCGTCGCACCAGCAACAATTTCAATCAGATTGCCCGAAGGGTAAATTCCACCGACCGTATCTATGCGGACGATATTCACGAAATGAAAACGATGATTGAGCAGACTTGGGAAGTCACCAACCAAGTCCTCGAAAAGCTCGCCGCCATCGACTGACCTCGGCATCCTTGTCCGTTATCCCGTCTTACGGTAAAATATAGTCAGAAGAAAGGAGGGGCTTTCGATGAAGTTCATTTTGAAGATATTGTTCGCACCCGTAATTGCAATCCTCGCCGTTACTATTTGGATTTTCGCTTTGATGCTGAAAATATCCGCTTGGTTCTTTGGCATCATCGGTACAATCCTCGGTATCCTCGGTCTTGCAATTCTTCTGCTCGACAGCATTACCAACGGCATCATCGTCTTGGTAATTGCGTTCCTCGTTAGTCCCATCGGATTGCCGATGGCGGCGGCTTGGATGATCGGGCTGATGCAGAGGTTCCGCTACTTCGTGCAGGATGCAGTTTACGGATAAAGGAAATTCTGTCCAACCTGGACAGAATAAAATTGAGATGGGCGTGGCTTCGGCTGCGTCCGTCTTTTCCCGTTAGGAGGTGATTTTCCATAGCAACCACACGAATAATTCCCATGCACATCACAAAAGGCAAAACCCTTGCTCAATCTATTTCGGACAGAACCGATTACGGATTAAATCCCGAAAAGACAAATGACGGGGAATTGACTTCTGCCTACGCCTGCGACCCTCGCTCATTTGCATCGGAGGTCTTGATTTCAAAAAGGCAATACAAAGCCTTTACCGGAAAGGATGAAAAGAGCGATGTGCTCGTTTATCAAGTGCGCCAATCTTTCAAACCGGGCGAGGTTACACCGGAGGAAGCAAACCAAATCGGCTATGATTTCGCCTCTCGCTTTCTCAAAGGGAAACACGCTTTCTTTGTTTGCACTCATACCGATAAAGCCCATATTCATAATCACATTTACTGGAACGCCGTCACGCTTGATTGCAAAAAGAAATTCCGAGACTTCCGCAGATCACACAGAGCTGTCTCACGATTAAGCGATCTTATCTGCACGGAACATCAGTTGTCGGTAATTCAAAAACCGCAACGTGGCGGTTCTGCTTACAACAAGTGGCACGGCTTTAAGGGGAAACCGTCGCACCGTGAGCTTTTACGAATTGCCATTGATGAAGCTCTGGAGCAGAAGCCCCATGACTTCGATGCGTTCCTCGCTCTGCTTGCCGAGCAAGGGTTCAACGTCAAAAAAGGAAAGCATCTCACTTTCACTCATGCTGACTTTAAGCAAAATATCCGTATGTACACTTTGGGCGATGAATACTCAGAGGATGCTATTCGTGCCATCATCAAAGGGCAGAAAATTCATCAGCCGAAGAAACGTCGAACCGTATGGGATAAGAACCGACCGCAGACCATCATCGACATTCAAGCCAAACTTGCCGCAGGTATGGGCGAGGGTTATCGTCGCTGGGCGACGGTTGAGAACCTAAAGCGAATGGCCAAAACCAAGCTCTATATGGATGAGCACGGGTTCAGCTATGAAGCGATGGCAGACCGCAAAGTGAAACTGTCTGCAAAAGAAAAAGAGCTTTCTGCGAAAATCACAGAAGCTCAGAATCGTATTGCCGAGATAAACGTACTAAAGACCCACATCGTAAATTACTCCAAGACGAGGGATGTGTATGTTGCCTATCGGAAGTCCGGTTACTCTAAAAAGTTTTTGGAGGAACACGAGGACGACATCATCATCCACAAGGCGGCTAAAAAGGCTTTTGATGAATTGGGAGTGAAGAAGCTCCCGACCATCAAGAGCCTGCAAGTGGAATTTGCCGAACAGCTAACTGCGAAAAAGGAAGCGTATGCCGAACTCAAAAAAGTTCGTGATGAGCTGCGAGACCTTACCGTACACACGGCAAATTACGAAGAATTGCGAGACCTTGAGGAACGAGAGAAACGCAAAGAGAAAGAGCACGGTCGTGAATGACCGTGCTCAATTTAGCGTCGGAACGATGCGTAGCCACAGATGAAATCTGTGTTAAAGGGGTTCGGGGATGTTTCCCAGACAAGCGGTTTATAAGCTCCTGCTTCGGCAGGGGCTTATAAATTTTGCACGAGTGGGTACCGCCGTGCCCTGCTTGCCAAGTATGTTTCGCTATCTCTCGCACTAAAGAGCAGTATTTGGTGCATTAGACGAGCTTTCCTACCGTGAGCGTGAGGTCATACGCTCTCACATTGGGTTTTGCCCCGATTGCCACAGTATGAAAAGTCCAAAGTTTAGACCGCACACATTCCAAGAGATTGCTTACAAAAATGAGCTATCCTCCGCAGAAGCGGCAGAGAATATCTACCGCAAGGGACTTGATAAGATGCGAGACAAACTGAAAAAGAAAGGGATATATCATCCTTAGAGCAAAAAAGCCCCGCCCAAAAGCAGTAAAAACTGCTGTTTGGGCGGGGTAAATGTTATGTCTTACTTCAAGATCTTGAACTTGCCAATCACGGGAAGCTCTTTTGCACGTCCGTTGGCGGCATTGACGATGCCGAGGACGAGCATCACAAGGAACACAAGGTTCACGAAACCGAGAAGGGTTCCCACGAGGGAGCCGAGTCGCCAGCTGATCGCATACAGGATGGCGTTAAGGATGGCGGTCACGATCCACCAAGCCACCTCGGTGATCGCCAGTACCAAGCCCTGGTTGGCGTGGAATCTTGCGAACTTGGATTTCGGTGCTGCAAAGATGGGGATCAGCACGAGCCAGGAGAGGTATGCCAAAATACCCATGACCTTGTTCTGTTCAATATCCGCTTTGTCAAAATCAGCGGTGGTGTCAGCAGTGTTGTTCAGAGCTGCGATCTTTGCCGAGAAGTCGTTCTGATCGCCTGCAGGCTGTGCCTGCTGAGTCTGTGCCTGCTGTTCGGGGGCGGGAGCCTCCATCGGGTTTCCGCAAGAGGGGCAGAATTTTACGCCCTCGTCAACTTTGGTTCCACATTTTCCGCAATATGCCATAGTAATTTCCTCACTTTCTGTTATTCGATAGGCAAGCCTTCAAGCCCGCCGTTTTGGAACTGTTCGGCAAGACCTTCCAGGTCGCCGAGATTACTGAACATGTCGCCCCAATTACTGAACTCGCCGCCGGTGGATTCCTTGATAAAGTCCATAAACGTATTGGTCAGAACGGGCAGGAGCAAGGCTCCGTTTCCATCACCGCTGAACTCATAGGCTGTTGTGCCGTCCAAGTCCCATTTGCCTTTGAGGACATCGGTGCCGCCCGAACTGTCCGCCGAATTCGCTGTTTATGTAGCCAGTGAGCTTGCCGCCAAGCCAGTGGAACGCAAAGCGGCTGACTACAGAAAGAACAAGTCTGATGATCAGCCAGATTCATCATTGCTGGAATGACGATAGGAATCATTGGCTTACTGGTTCGCTCCAGTTTATATTGAACAAGCACGGTCAGTTTTCTGTGGGCGGTGTTTTTGGATCTATTGATCTTTATCCGAGATCATTGTTTTTACAGGATAGGCTTTTATTTGCTTATAGTAATTCCGCTCGTGCCGTTGGCAAAGGTGATCTCTACGCAATATCCGTCTGCGTTATAAGCCGAATAGGTGTAGACGACGACCCCGTAAACGTTTTGGTCTTCCTCCTCGGCGTCAACGGTAAACCCGCTCGCCTTGACCTGTTCGGCATACGCCTTGATCTGATCGACATCGACGGACTGAAAAGCGGCGGAAAATTCATCTTCGGATGTCGAAGCGCCGGCAAGTTTGAAACCGGGCTTCGGAACAAGCCTGGTGAATTCGTTATCCGGCCAGTTGCCGCCGAGCTGGGCGGTTTGACCGTCGGCGTCCTTCATCACCCATGTGCCGTCAGGTTGCTGAACAATCACTGTTCCGTCCTTATCCTTCACGGTCATGCTGCCGTCGGCTCCGAACGAAACATCGTATCCACCTTCTTTGGCAGAATCCACGATGGCCTGTCGGGTAGCAGCATCCTGCATGCCCCATACCGTGTCGGTCCCGCCGTTTCCCGCCATGATCGCGGAAAAATCGGGAACGTTGCCCGCGTTGTTTTCGGGGGCTGACGTACTGCCGGTACTGTCGTCACGCACGAGAGGTTCATCGTCGTCAACGTTGCCGCTCGGCTTGTTGCTGCAGGACACGAGCGAAATCAAGAGCGTAATAGATACGATCAATGTAAGAATTCCAAATAATTGTTTTTTCATAGTTGCCTCCTTACTTATTAAGAAAAATGGATCGTTATAACCGGATCACTTTCGAGCGGCGCAAAAATCGTCCCGGGATCCTGCGAAAACACCTCGGTAGAATCCTGCTGTGTTTTGACCGCTCCGTCATGCGTCACACGGGATGAAGATTCCATCGTGACCGACGCGATATCGTCGGAAGTAAAGGTCGCCTCGGTGACGCCCTGCGCCCCTAACGCCGCCATCGTATCGTCGTGCCATTCCAGATAGCGGTCAAATGAAAATCTGACTTCTTTATCACCCGAAAGACTTCCGACAACGTTGGGCTTAACCGTACCTTCCGTTCCGCTTACATAGAAGGTAAGCTGCCCCTGCGACTCGCATTTGAGAACGGTCTTACCACCTGTATCGGACGTTTTTTGGTATCCGCCCCTGCTGTAAATGAGACTTTTGACTGCAGCAAGCCCCGGCGTGTTTTCAAGATTCTTTTCGACCGGTGAAAGATCGACCGCCTCAAAATCGAGCCAAAGCGTACCGGTGTACGTGCCCTCCATACCGCCGCTGCTGTTTTGGAGCGTTCCGCTGAGCTCGCAGCTCATCATGTTGCCGGAAATGCCCCAGAACGTGCAGTAATAAGTGCGGTAATTCTTGTTTTTGTCAAACTTTATCTTCCATGTGTTTTCCATGTCCTTGCTCTCGGCGAGATCTGCGGCACGGCGGCTGCACGCCGAATAGAAATCGTTGATGATCGCAAGGTTTTCCTCCAGAAGCTCCAGATACGCGTCGAAACGTTTGCTGCCGTCAAGCCAGCTGTCCGCCACAACAGCTGTGTTGGCGAGCTGTCCGAGCAAAGGGACCTCGCTTATGAGACCTTTGGCGCCTTTTGCGACGCGCCCGATCCGTCCGCCTGCTTCTAAAGCGGTCTCGAGTCCTTTCTTGGCAGCATTCTGCGCCGCATCTTTTTTTGCGGAAAACGCCGCTGAACCGAGATCATCGTGCACGACGTATTCATAGTAATCGCCGACGCTGAATATCGTGCCGGGGATCGGCAGATATGAAAGCAGTCCCGAAACTACCTGATCTCCCCAATACAGCTTGGCGTCGGTCTGTACACGCTCCGCGATTTTTTTAACGAGCGCGACGCGCTCCGGCGTGAGATCTTTCTCTTCAAGCGTCTGCCGTATTACGGCATTCAATTCTTCCATCGTAAGCCCGACTTCGCCGACGAGTTCACCGTTAAAAGTAACGTCGCCGAGTTTCAGCTCAACAGGATAGCTCTTTTGGCTATGATCCGCCTTTTGCGTGATGCGGCTGTAATCGATACCGACGATCTCAGCGCCGGATACCGCTCCAGCTGCCGCTGATACGGGAAAAGCAAAAGTCAAAGGGAATACCGTAAATACAAGCGCGAGCAATGCCGCGAGAGATTTTCTTACCTTTTTCATTACCGCGCCTCCTTATCTATCGCATCAAGCATAGCACGCTTGATCTCTATGAGTTTCTCGTTTTTGGGGAAAATAGCCGTCGCTTCGTCGATATATTCTCCTGCGAGTATGAAATCCTCCGAATAAATTGCGCAAATAGCGGCGTTCTGCCACACGAGTTCGTCAAACGGATCGACTCTGAGCGCCTGCTTCGCGTAATAGAGTGCCGACGTATAATCGGCCTCCTTTACACATTCCGATGATTTACTTATAAGAGACTCGCTGTCATACATGGTCCTGTCCCGTTCAGCCCCTGTCAGAACCGGAGCGTAAACGGAATAAATCGACTCCTCGACTTCGCGCAGAGTATCCCTAAGTTCATACAGCTTATTGACTTCCATATTTTTCAGATAGTAAAAATCCAGCCCTTCTTCCGGGAACGTCGGCATGATCGACGCCCACGCATAGGATTCGATCGCCTCTTCTTTTTTTCCTTGCACTTCATACAGCAAGCCCTCAAAATACGT
>Ga0129307_1000211_pt1 | contig 102178 bp, 93 predicted proteins | sample P1105metagenome_FD_94437 | JGI IMG/M metagenome (GOLD analysis project Ga0129307, IMG submission 94437) | Capybara group fecal microbial communities from Wisconsin, USA - P1105 metagenome | ecosystem: Host-associated > Mammals > Digestive system > Large intestine > Fecal | place: USA: Wisconsin... | reverse complement strand
CGCTATAAAAAGGCAAACCCGGACATGCTGATCGGGATCTGCGGCTGCATGATGCAGGAGAAGGACGAGGTCCTCAGGATCCGGCAGCGCTACCCGTTCGTGGACCTGGTCTTCGGCACGCACAATTTCTGGAAGTTCCCGGAGCTGCTCTACGCGAGCCTCACAGGGCGCGAGCGCGTCTTCGACACGGCCGAAACGCCGGACCAGTACGCGGACCATATGCCGGTCCGCAGGAAATACAGCTTCAAATCCGGCGTGAACATCATGTACGGCTGCGACAACTTCTGCACCTACTGCATCGTCCCGTACGTCAGGGGGCGGGAGAGGAGCCGCGAGCCGGAGGAGATCATCGACGAGATCCGCGCGCTCGTGAACGACGGCGTGAAGGAGGTCATGCTCCTCGGGCAGAACGTGAATTCCTACGGGAAAACGCTGGAGATCCCGGTGAGCTTCGCGGACCTTCTGCGCCGCGTCTCGAGGATCCCCGGGCTTGAGCGCGTCCGCTTCATGACACCTCACCCGAAGGACCTTTCGGACGACCTGATCCGGGTGATCAGGGAAGAGCCGAAGGTGTGCCACCACCTGCATCTTCCGCTGCAGTCCGGAAGCACGCGCCTCTTAAAGCGCATGAACCGGCACTACACGAAGGAAAGCTATCTCGACCTCGTGCGGCGCATCCGGGAGGCCGTCCCGGACATCGGGCTCACGACGGACATCATCGTCGGCTTCCCCGGCGAGACGGACGAGGACTTCGAGGACACGCTCGACGTGATCCGCGCGTGCCGCTTCCAGTCCGCGTTCACCTTTATCTATTCCAGGCGCACCGGCACGCCGGCTGCCTCCTACGAAGACCAGGTGCCGGAGGATGTGACCGCGGAGCGCATGAAGCGCCTCCTCGCGCTCGTTTCGGAGCTGGCGGGCAGCGTCGCCGACCGCGGCGAGGGAGAGACCGCGAAGGTCCTCGTGGAAGGCCTGAACGACCATATGCCGGGCTGGCTCACGGGCAGGCTCGGAAACAACCTGATGGTGCATTTTGAGGGCGATGCCTCCCTTGTCGGGGAGATCGTCGATGTGGAGCTTACGGAATCCAAGGGATTCTATTATATGGGCAGGCTGAAGGGCTGACGCTCCTGGCCGTGCCCGCTGGCTTTGCCGCTTTAAGGACCGGCCGCGCGGCCGGTCCGGAGGAGGGATATCAATTGGCTTCTTCCATGTCACCGATGATGACGCATTATCTTGAGACTCATAAGGCTTACCCGGACTGTATCCTTTTTTACCGTCTGGGTGATTTTTATGAGATGTTCTTTGAGGACGCGAAGACCGCCTCGCGCGAGCTCGAGCTCACGCTGACCGGCAAGGACTGCGGCCTTGAGGAGCGCGCCCCCATGTGCGGCGTCCCGTTCCACGCGGCGGACGGCTATATTGCCCGCCTTGTGAAAAAGGGCTACAAGGTCGCCGTCGCGGAGCAGATGGAGGACCCGAAGCTCGCGAAGGGACTTGTCAAGCGTGAAGTCATCAAGGTCGTGACGCCCGGCACGATCACGGCTGCCGCGGCGCTCGAGGAGGGGAAGAACAACTTCCTCGCCGGCGTCGTCTACGCGGCGGGCCGTTTCGGTATCTGCGCGGCGGATATCAGCACGGGCGATTTCTTCGTCACGGAGGCGGACTCCGTGCGCCAGCTGCAGGATACCCTGAACCAGTTCAATCCCTCCGAGATCCTTCTGAACCCGGCGTTCGAGATGAGCGGCGCGACCAGGGAAGGCCTGTTCGGCATGCGGAGCGTCGCGGTCAGCTACCCGGGAGACAGTTATTTTTCGGATGACAGCTGCCAGCGGCTCCTGACGGCGCATTTCCACGCGGCCTCGGTCGAGGCGCTCGGGCTTAAGGATTTCCCGGAGGGGATGATCGCCGCGGGCGCGGTCATGCAGTACCTTTACGACACGCAGAAAAACACCTGCGAGCTCATCACGGAGATACGGCCCTACGCGGGCGGAGAGTACCTGGTCATCGATTCCTCCTCGCGCAGGAACCTCGAGCTTGTCGAGACGATGCGCGAAAAGGAAAAGCACGGCTCGCTCCTCTGGGTCCTCGACAGGACCAGGACGGCGATGGGCGCCAGGTGCCTGAGAAGCTGGGTCGAGAAGCCGCTCATAAAGAAGGAGCGGATCACGCTCCGGCAGGACGCCGTGGAGGAGCTGAAGGACCGCTTCATCGACCGCGAGGAGCTCCGGGAGTACCTCTCCCCGGTCTACGACATGGAGCGCCTCATGGGCAGGATCAGCTCGGGCACCGCGAGCCCGCGCGACCTGATCGCGTTCAGGATCTCACTTGAAATGATCCCCCCTGTGCGGAACCTCCTCGATACGTTCGACAGCGCGCTTCTTAAGGACATCGTTTCCCGCATGGACCCGCTGGAGGAGATCTGCGGCCTTATTTCCCGCGCTATAAACGACGACCCGCCGCTCACGGTCCGCGAGGGGAACATCATAAAGGAAGGCTACAATGAACGCGTAGACACGCTCCGCAGGGCGAGCACCGAGGGAAAGGGCTGGCTTGCGGACCTCGAAGCAAGAGAGCGCGAGGCGACGGGGATCAAGAACCTCCGGATCCGTTTCAACAAGGTCTTCGGATACTATTTTGAGGTCACGAACTCCTTCCTCGGGATGGTCCCGGACACCTTTATCCGGAAGCAGACCCTCACCAACGCCGAGCGCTTCACGAGCGCCGAGCTCCAGAAGCTCGAGGAGACCATCCTCGGCGCGGAGGACAAGCTCCTGTCGCTGGAGTATGAGCTTTTCACGGAGGTCCGCCAGACCGTCGCCGCGGAGGTGAAGCGCATCCAGGAGACCGCGCACGCGGTCGCGGAGGCGGACGCGCTCGCGTCGCTCGCGGAAGCGGCGCAGAAGTATGATTACATCCGTCCGGAGATCAACACGCACGGAAGGATCACCATCACCGGCGGACGGCATCCCGTCGTCGAGCGCATGATGGATTCCGGGCGCTTCGTCCCGAACGACACGCTTCTTGACGCGAAGGAAAACCGCGTCTCGATCATCACCGGCCCGAATATGGCCGGAAAATCGACCTACATGCGCCAGACCGCGCTGATCGTCCTGATGGCGCAGATGGGCTCCTTCGTCCCGGCGGCAGCCGCGGACATCGGCATCTGCGACCGGATCTTCACGCGCGTGGGCGCGTCCGACGACCTCGCGAGCGGACAGAGCACCTTCATGGTGGAGATGACCGAGGTCGCGAACATTTTAAGGAACGCGACCAGGAACAGCCTGGTCATCCTCGACGAGATCGGCCGCGGCACCTCCACCTACGACGGCATGTCCATCGCCTGGGCGGTCGTCGAGCACATCGCGAACCCGCGCCTTCTCGGCGCCAAGACCCTGTTCGCGACGCATTACCATGAGCTCACGGAGCTTGAGGGCACCATCCCCGGCGTATCGAATTACTGCGTCGCGGTCAAGGAGCAGGGCGATGACATCGTCTTTTTAAGAAAGATCGTGCGCGGCGGGGCGGACCGGAGCTACGGCATCCAGGTCGCGCGCCTCGCGGGCGTCCCGAAGGCGGTCACCGACCGGGCGAAGGAGCTTGTGGAGGAGCTTTCCGGCGCGGACATCGCCACGCGCGCCGCGGAGGTCGCTAAGGCGGAGGCCGCTTCCCGCGGGAAGAAAAAGGACGGCGCGGATGAGACTCCCGTGCAGCTCTCGCTTTTCGCGCCCGAACCGCCGGAGGAGAAGGATCCCGTGAAACGCGAGATCCTTGCCGCCGACCTTTCGCGCATGACGCCGATCGAGGCACTGAACACGCTTTACCGTCTCCAGGATCTCCTGAGAAAGAACAACGGATGAGCATAAATCTTCTGGACAATGAAACGATCAACCAGATCGCGGCGGGCGAGGTCATAGAACGGCCTGCGTCGGTCGTGAAGGAGCTGTGTGAAAACGCGGTCGATGCCGGCGCCTCGGCGGTCACGATCGAGATCCGCGACGGGGGCACGACCCTCATCCGGGTCACCGACAACGGCAGCGGCATCGCGAAGGACGAGGTGCGCAGGGCGTTCCTCCGCCACGCGACGTCGAAGATCCGCACCGCGGAGGACCTTTCCGGCGTTATGACGCTGGGCTTCCGCGGCGAAGCGCTTTCCAGCATTTCCGCCGTCGCGCGGACGGAGATCATCACGAAGACCGCCGCATCGCTGACCGGCACCCGGTTTGTGACCGAAGGCGGTGAGGAACGGGTCTTTGAGGAGGTCGGCGCGCCGGAGGGCACGACTGTGATCGCGCGGGACCTTTTCTTCAATACGCCGGTCAGGAAAAAATTCCTGAAATCCCCGGCGACCGAGGCGGCGCACGTCTCCGAGCTCGCGGAGCAGCTCTGCCTAGCGAACCCGCAGGTGTCGTTCCGCTTCATCGTGAACGGGCAGAACCGTTTCCACACGAGCGGGAACGGAAGCCTGAAGGACATCATCTACCAGCTTTACGGCCGCGATACCGCGAACTCCCTGATCGAGGTGGACGCGGAGAATGAATTCTTCCATATGAGCGGCTTTATCGGCAGGCCCGAGGTCTCGCGCGGCTCGCGCTCCATGGAGCACTACTGCGTGAACGGGCGCTATATCAAATCGAACGTGATCGCGAAGGGGATCGAGGAGGGGTTCGGGAACCTCATGATGCAGCACTGCTTCCCCTTTGCCGTCCTGCTTCTTACGGTATCCCCGGCGCGCGTCGACGTGAACGTGCACCCGACCAAGAAGGAGGTGCGCTTCTCCGATCCGCCCGCGGTATTCACATTCGTCCGTGACGCGGTGCAGGAGGCGCTTTCCGGCGCGGAGCTCATCCGGACCGTCCGCCTCGGAGATGACGGGCGGAAAAAGTCCCCCGCGAAGGAGCGCGCGCCGCGCTACGCGGAGCCCTTCGAGACGAGGACGGACGGGGCAGGCGCCCCGGAGCAGCCCGGGACGCAGCGGACAGACGCTGCAAAAGCCCCGGCAGGAAACGCAGCGCAGCGGACAGACGCGGCGGCATATCCGGAAGGGGCCGCGGCACAGAGGACCGGTACTGCGGCGTATCCGGAAGGGGCCGCGGCACACGCCTCGGTCAGGGAGACGGCTCCCGGGCCGGGAGGCCGCCCGGACATGGCGCCGGCATCATCCGCCGGAGGCTTTCCAGGCAGGACGCCTGCATCATCCGCAGGGGCTCCCGCGCAAGCGGCAGGTACTTCCGCGCAGATGTCTCAGGGTGCTTCCGCGCAGACGCCGGCAGCTCCTCCGGAGGGGATGGTCATCGGGCGGGACGGCCAGTACGCCCTTTTCGCGGAGGGACACCGCGACCGCGTACGCCTGGTGGGTGACGTGTTTGACACCTACTGGATCTGCGAGTTCGAAGGGAGCATGTACATCATCGACCAGCACGCGGCCCACGAAAAGGTGAATTACGAACGCTTCATGAAGGCGTACAAGGCGCGGGAGGTCACGAGCCAGCAGCTCATGCCGCCGGCCGTCATCACGCTGACCGACCGGGAGGCCGCGCTTCTTGAGGCGCACATGAAGGACTTCACGGAGCTTGGCTACGAGATCGGGCACTTCGGCGGGCACGCCTACGCGGTCCGCGCGGTCCCGGATATCCTCCCGTCCGTTATGAAGGACGAGCTCCTGAAAAACATGATCGGCGGCCTTTCGGAGGAGACCGGGGGAAGCATCCCCGAGCTGATCATCGAAAAGACCGCCTCCATGTCCTGCAAGGCGGCAGTCAAGGGAAACCAGCACCTGTCACAGGGCGAGGCGGAAAAGCTTCTCGACGAGATGTTCTCGCTGAAGGATCCGTACAACTGCCCGCACGGGCGGCCCACCGTGATCCGCCTCACGAAGAGCGAGCTTGACCGCCGGTTCAGGAGGCTCGTATGAAGCGGCCGCTCGTGATCATCGCGGGACCTACCGCCGCAGGGAAGACGGCGCTTTCCGTGCGCCTCGCGAAGAACGTCGGCGGTGAGATCATCAGCGCGGATTCCATGCAGGTGTACCGGCGCATGGATATCGGCACGGCCAAGGTGACCCCGGAGGAAACGGAGGGCGTCCCGCACCACCTGATCGACATCCTCGAGCCGTCGGAGCCGTTCAACGTCTATGAGTTCAGGAACCGTGTCCTTAAGGCAATGGAAGAGATCTACGCGAGGGGACACCTCCCGGTGATCTGCGGCGGTACCGGCTTTTACATCCAGTCGGTCCTCTACGACATCGCCTTCGGGGACGATGCAGGCTCCCCGGAGATCCGAAGCCGCCTGGAAAAAGAGATGGCGGAGCTGGGCCCGGGTGCCATGCACGCGCGGCTCGCGGCCTGCGATCCCGCGGGCGCCGCGGCGATCCATGAAAACAACCGGAAGCGCGTCATCCGCGCGCTGGAATACTATGAGCTCACGGGGAAAAGGATCTCCGAACACAACGCGGAGCAGCGGGAGAGGACGTCGCCCTACGATTTCCTCTACTACGTCCTTACCATGGACCGCGAATCGCTGTACGCGAGGATCAATTACCGCGTGGACCTGATGGTGCGGGACGGGCTTCTCGACGAGGTGCGCGCGCTCCGGGACGAGGGCGTCCCCGGCGACTGCACCGCCATGCAGGGCCTTGGCTACCGCCAGGTCTACGACTATCTTGACGGCCTCTGCACCTTTGAAGAGGCGGTCGAGCGGATCAAAACGGAAACGCGTCACTTCGCGAAGCGCCAGCTCACCTGGTTCAAGCGGGAGAAGGACGCGATATGGATCAGGATCGAGGACTACGGCGGCGACCGCGGAAGGATCCTCAGGAAAATGACGGAGGACACGCAGGCGCTCCTTTTAAGAAGCCCGGCAGCGCCTCCGGAAAAGACAAGGGAGTTATGACTGAATGGAACTGAATACCGGAATGAATGACATGTACCTCGCGCTCGGGATCTCCGGGCGCGCGCTGGAGCTCGGCGCCCTGGCGGAAGAGAAATGCCGGCCGCGCTTCGAGGCGATCGACCGCATCGCAGAATACAACCAGGCGAAGGTGCTGAAGGCCTTCCGCGACAACCGCGTCGGCGAGGCGCACTTCGCGCCAAGCACAGGCTACGGCTACAATGATATCGGAAGGGACAACCTGGAAAGCGTCTACGCCTCCGTCTTCCACGCGGAGGACGCCCTGGTCCGCGCCCAGCTGGTCAGCGGGACGCACGCGCTGACGGTGGCCCTGTTCGGCAACCTCCGCCCGGGCGACGAGATCCTTTCCCCGGTCGGGAAGCCGTACGATACGCTGGACGAGGTCATCGGGATCCGCCCGGCGCGCGGCTCCCTGGCGGAATTCGGCGTCACCTACCGCCAGGCGGACCTCCGCCCGGACGGAAGCTTCGACTTTGAAGCGGTCCGCGCCGCCCTGAACGACAGGACGCGGCTCGTCGAGATCCAGCGCTCCAAGGGATATTCCTCACGGCCCACCTTCTCTGTTGAGGAGATCGGCCGCCTCATCGCCTTTATCCGCGGGATCCGCCCGGATGTGATCATCATGGTGGACAACTGCTACGGCGAGTTTATCGAGACCATGGAGCCGACGGACGTCGGAGCGGACCTCTGCGTCGGATCGCTGATCAAGAATCCCGGCGGCGGCCTTGCCCCGATCGGCGGCTACATCGTCGGAAAGCATGAGTACGTCGAGAACGCGGCGTTCCGTCTTACGGCGCCCGGACTCGGGAAGGAGCTCGGCGCGTCGCTCGGCGCCTCCAGGCTCCTCTACCAGGGCCTTTTCTTTTCCCCGACCGTCTCGGCGGCAGCGGAGAAGGGAGCGGTCTTCGCGGCGCAGCTCTACAGCGATCTCGGCTACCGCGTGTTCCCGGGACCTGAGGAGGTCCGCCACGACATCATCCAGTCCGTGGACCTTGACACGCCGGAGGCCCTGAAGGCGTTCTGCCTGGGCATCCAGGCGGCGGCGCCGGTGGACAGCTTCGTGACGCCGGAGCCCTGGGACATGCCGGGCTACGAGGACCAGGTCATCATGGCGGCGGGCGCCTTCGTGTCCGGCGCGTCGATCGAGCTTTCCGCGGACGGCCCCATGCGTCCCCCGTACACCGTGTTCTTCCAGGGCGGCCTCACCTGGCCCCACGCGAAGACCGGGGTCCTGATGTCCCTTCAGAAACTCATTGAAGCCGGCATCATAAAATAGTAAAATAGATGTCAGCCTGTCCAGGTCTCCTCCCGGTACTGTACCCGGAGAGCCGTGAAAGGAGACGTATGAACAGACTGAAAGAACTGCCCGCAGGCGGCCGCCCCTATGAAAAAGCTGAGACGGCCGGCTTTGCTGCGCTTACCGACGCGGAGCTTCTCGCGATCCTTTTAAGGACCGGGACGAAGGACATGGACGTCCTTACGCTCGCGGCGCGGCTTCTTGACATCGGCGGCAGGAACGAAGGGCTCGCGGGCCTCATGCGCTGCAGCGTGGAGGAGTTCCGGGAGCTCGACGGCATCGGCCGCGTCAAGGCGATCCAGCTTTCCGCGCTCGGGGAGCTCGTTAAGCGGATCTGGCGCCGCGGCGTGACGGGTGACATGCCCGCGTTCCGGACGCCCGAGGACTGCGCGCACTATTACATGCAGGATATGCGGCACCTGGAGCAGGAGGAGCTCCGCGCGGCCTATCTTGACACGCGGCTCCGGCTGATCAGCGAGGCCCTCCTCACGAAGGGGACGGTCAACTCGTCGCCCGTATCCGTGCGGGAGATCATGATCGGCGCCCTGAGGCGCCGCGCCGTATCCATGCTTCTTGTCCACAACCACCCGAGCGGCGATCCGAGCCCCTCCGACCAGGACATCCAGGTCACGGAGCAGGTGAAGAGCGCGGGAGAGCTTGTCGGCATTCCTCTATTTGACCACATTATCATCGGGGATAATACCTACTACAGTTTCAGGGAGTGGGGCTCACTGTGAAATTATCGAACAGCAAACTGATCCTGATCATCCTGAGCATCCTGTGCGTCGTCATGATCGGCGCCACGACAGTGAAGGATGAGCTGCTCTCGCCGGTACGCACCGCCTTCGGCTATTTTCTCGAGCCGGTGCAGTCGGGCGTGAACCGGGTCGGCAGATCGTTATACAACAACATCAAGGACCGTGAGAAGCTGAAGACCGCGCTCGAGGACAACAGGAAGCTCGAGGCGCGCATCAATGAGCTGCTCATGGAGAACACGAGGCTCGAGGAGGACCGGTTCGAGCTGGACCGCCTCCGCGCGCTTTACGAGCTTGACCGCAAGTACGGGCAGTACCGCATGGTCGGCGCGCGCGTCATCGCGAAGGACGCCGGCGGCTGGTTCCAGGTGTTCAGGATCGACAAGGGCTCCGCTGACGGGATCCGCGCTGATATGAACGTCATGGCGGGCGGCGGCCTGGTCGGCATCGTGACGGACGTCGGGGCGAACTACGCCACCGTGCGCTCCATCATCGACGACGTGAGCCGCGTGAGCGGCATGGGCATGCAGTCCGGCGACACCTGCATCGTTTCGGGCGACCTGAAGCTCTACGAGCAGGGCGAGCTGAAGCTTTCCGATATCACGGACACCGCTGACATCAAGGAGGGCGACAAGATCGTCACGAGCACGGTAAGCTCGAAGTACCTGCCCGGGATCCTCATCGGCTACGTGAAGGAGATTCGGACGGACCCTGCGCGCCTTACGCGCAGCGGGACGCTGATCCCCGCGGCGGACTTCGGTACACTGCAGGAGGTCCTGGTCGTCCTGGACCTGAAGTCCGAGATGCACGAGAAACCGACAGGCGCGGAGGCAGGCATCTCCGCCGGGACGGTCTCCGGGGCTGATGAGGCTTCCGCTGGCGGCGCCGGTGAGGAGGCCGGGACCGGTGAAGATCCCGGACCGGCTGATGCTTCTGAGTCCGGCGCAGAGGATGCTGCCGGCTCCGCCGGAGGCGCAGGTGATTCCGCAGCCTCCGCAGGATCCGGGGCGTCAGAGACAGCCGCTGCCGCCGAAGAGACGGCCGCTGCCCGGGAGGACAGGAGAGAGGACACCTCCTCCGAAGCCCGGAATGAAGGCCGCGGAGCGGACACTGCTCCCGAAGCACGGGAGGAAGGCCGCGGGGCAGACACCTCTCCCGAAGCCCGGGACGAAGGGCGGGAGACGGAGGAGCGCGTCCGTGAGCCGGAGCGTCCAGAACCGCTCGAGGTCCGCGCGGATGAGCCTGCCGGAAACGGGGAAGCAGCCCCGTCCGAGGAGCCCTTCGCGGAGATCGTAAGGGAGGACACGCAGGCTGCTCCTGAGACGGAGCCCGCCGAGATGGTCGAAAGCCCGCCGGCAGCGCCGTAAAGCACCGGAGCCTGACAGCCTGTTTTTAAGAAGCCGGCTCAGGAAATAACGAAAGGAGGGGACTTTATGCGCAGACTTGCGGCGAATATCGCGTTTCTTATTCTGGCCTTCGCGGTCCAGAACTGCATCTTCCCCTTTATCCCGTTCCTTTCCGCGGCCCCGAACCTGGTCCTCATCATGACCTTTTCGTACGGCTTTATCTACGGGCCGGAGGAGGGGAGCATCTACGGCTTCATCGCCGGGCTGCTCATGGACCTTTTCTATTCCTCCGGCGCGTTCGGCTTTTTCGCGCTGTTCTTCATGTGGATCGGCTACATGAACGGACGCCTTTCGAGGTATTACTACGAGAACTTCATCACGCTGCCGCTTTTACTCTGCACCGTGAACGAGTTCCTTTATAACTCCTATGTCTGGGTCACCCGCTTTTTCATCCGCGGGAAGACCGATATCGTGTTCTATTTCCTGAACATCATCCTTCCGGAGATCATCATCTCCCTTCTTTTCACGCTTCTGATCTACCGGTTCTTCCTCTGGTACAACCGGAAGCTCGAGGACCTGGACCGCAGAAAGGCGGTCGGCTGAGGCGCGTGAATGAGGTGACCTGAATTGCTGAGAGATTTCCTTTCAAACCTGAAAGAACTGGCCAGGGAGCTGGGAGGCCGCCTGAGAGCCTCCCGTCTCTTTATCCTGGGGACCGGCTACGCCCTGCTGGTCCTTCTGCTGCTGGTACGCCTGTACCGGCTGCAGATCCTTGAGGGCGAGACTTATCTGAACGACTATATCCAGAAGACGGAAAAGACCGTTAGCACCGCCGCGACGCGCGGCAATATCTTCGACTGCAACGGAAAGCTGCTCGCCTACAACCGCCTGTCCTACAGCGTAACGGTGCAGGACACTGGGGACTACAGGACCGCGGCGGAACGGAACCAGATGCTCTACCGGCTCATAAAGATCCTGAACGCGCACGGACAGACAGTCACGGGCCGTCTTGAGATCGCCCTCGGCGAGGACGGGAACTACATGTTCACCGCGGCGACGGAGGAAGGGAAAAAGCGCTTCCTGCGCGATATCTACGGGCTCCGGCGCGTGGACGAGCTCACCGGCAGCACCGGGAAGTACCCGTCCGACATCACCGCCGGAGAGCTGATCGCCCAGCGCGTGAAGCAGTACGCGCTGGACAAGCTGAAAAACGAGGACGGGACGCCCGCGGAGCTTTCGAAGCTCGAGGCGCTCGAGCTCGTCAACATCCGCTACACCATGGGACTCACCTCCTACCAGCGCTACGAGAGCACGACCGTCGTGACGGACGTGGACGAGCTGACGCGCGCGGAGATCCTTGAAAACCAGGCGGACCTTCTCGGCGTGAGCTGCGAGCAGACCACGGAGCGCGTGTACAACGACAGCATCCCGTTCTCGCAGATCATCGGCTACGTTGGGCGCGTGCAGGAGGACCAGCTGCCGAGGCTCCAGGAGATCTCGGACGACTATTCGCTGAACGACACCGTCGGGCGCACCGGCATAGAAGAGTACATGGAGGCGGACCTCCACGGCAGGAAGGGCTCCCGCACCATGTACGTCGACAACGTCGGCCATATCATGGAGGTGAAGAGCGAGACAGCGCCGGTCGCGGGAAATGACGTCTATCTTTCGATCGACCGCGACCTCCAGGTCGGCATCTACCACCTTCTTGAGCAGCACCTTGCCGGCGTGCTCGCCGCGAAGCTCGTGAACGAGGATTCACCGAACACGGAGCGGACCGACTCCACGGAGCGGCGTATCCCGATCAAGGACGCCTATTACCAGCTGATCGCGAACAACGTCCTTTCGCTTTCCCACATGCGTTCCGGGGAGGCCTCTGAGAACGAACGGACCATCGCGTCGAAGCTTACAGCCTACCGGGAGCGCTCCGTGAACAGCATGCGCGAAGAGCTGATGAGCCCCACGCCGCTCAACATGTCCGAGCTTCCGGACGACCAGAACGCCTTCATGTACTACCTGTTCACCTGGCTTTCCTCCGACAGCGCCGGCATCATCCAGCGCGACCGGATCGACCAGACGAAGGAGTACTACACCCGGTGGAAGGCGGATTCCATCAGCCTCCGGGAATTCCTCTACAACGGGATCGCGGACAGCTGGATCGACACCACGAAGCTCAACGCGCCCTCCAAGTATTCCGGCGCGGACGATATCTATGAGGAGCTGGTGAACTACGCGCTTTTGTGCCTTTCCGGGGACACCGAATTTGAAAAGCTGATCTGCCGTTATATGATCCGCGAGAACATCGTCAGCGGCTCGGAGCTCTGCCTGGCGCTCTTTGACCAGGGCGTGCTGGAGCCGTCCCCCGCGGAGCAGGCGATGCTTGCGCAGGGGTCGGGAGAGTACGCGTACCGCTTCTTTGTACAGCAGGTCTCCGAGATCAACCTCACGCCTGCCCAGCTTGCCCTGGATCCCTGCACGGCGGGCTGCGTCGTCACCGACATCAACACGGGCAAGGTGAAGGCCCTGGTCTCGTACCCCGGCTATGACAACAACCGGCTGACGAACACCATGGACGTCGCCTACTACAACGCCCTGGTAAGGGACGAGTCCCTTCCGCTTTACAACAACGCGACCCAGGCCCGGAAGGCGCCCGGCTCCACGTTCAAGCCGATCATGGCCGTGGCGGGGCTTGAGGAGCAGGTCATCGGCCCCTATGACCAGATCACCTGCACGGGTATCTACGATACGATCACGCCGCCCATGCGGTGCTGGATCTACCCGGGAACGCACGGCAGCGAGAATATCGTCACCGGCATCCGGAACTCCTGCAACTTCTTCTTCGCGGAGATCGGACACCGCCTCGCGACGGACGACGCGGGCGAATACGATCCTTCGTTCGGCATCGGCAGGATCCGGAAATACGCCTCCATGTTCGGGCTTGACCGGAAGTCCGGCGTCGAGATCATCGAGAACGATCCGATGATCTCCGACGAAAGCCCGGAGCAGTCCGCCATCGGCCAGGGCACGCATTCCTTCGCGAACGTGCAGCTGAGCCGCTATGTTTCGACGATTGCGAACCGCGGCACCGTCTACAACCTTTCCGTCCTGGACCGTGTCACCGACTGGCAGGGCCAGCCCTTAAGGACCATCGAGCCGGACGAGATCGCAAAGATCGACGTGAGCGACAGCACCTGGAACACAGTCCAGCAGGGCATGCGCGAGGTGATCGTCTATGGTTCCGCGCGCAGGCTGTTTACAGACCTCGAGGTGAACATCGCGGGCAAGACCGGTACTGCCCAGGAGTCAAGATCCAGGGCGAACCACGCGTTCTTCATCTCCTTCGGCCCGTATGAGAACCCGCAGATCGCCGTCACGGTCAATATTCCCTACGGCTACACCTCGACGAACGCGGCATCCGTCTCGAAGGATGTCTACCGTCTGTGCTTCGGCTACACGAGCCTTGACTATATCCTGAACACCGGCGCGCAGAGCGCGAGCACGGTCACTATCGCGGATTAACAAAAAAGCACATCTTTTACGGTTTTTCTGACGGAAATTCAGCATTTTATACAAAAAGCGCTGGAATTCCTGAAGAATATCCGTTATGATTAGGAGTGACACATGATCCTTCCGTACCACTATAAATCCTTTTCCTGGAGGCTTTTCCTGGCAGTCCTCGCGCTGAACCTGATCGGCGTTCTCGTCATCAACAGCGCGACCGCGCAGGAGTCCGGGTATTATGTCAGCAGGCAGCTTACCGGCGCCGCTGTCGGGATCACGGCCATGTGCATCATCATGCTCATCCCGTACCAGAAGATCCTGGGCTACGCCATACCGGTCTATGTCGCCTGCTGCGCCATGCTGGTCGTGGTCAATATCTACGGAAGGATCGTAGGCGGGGCAAGGCGCTGGGTCGTCATCCCGGGGATCGGGCAGCTCCAGCCGTCCGAATTCGCGAAGATCGGGATCGTGGTTTTCTTCGCGTGGCTGCTTGGCAGGAACACGGAGTCGCTGAACCGGCTGCACTTCCTCCTTGTCTACGCGGGACTCGCGCTGATCCCGGTATTCCTGATCGCGTCGGAGCCGGACCTTTCCACGGTGATCGTGGTGTGCGTCTGCATCGTCTCGATGATCTACACAGCGGGTCTGAGCTACCGCTGGATCGCCGCGGCACTCGGAGTCGTAACGCCCTTCGCCGCCGCCTTCATCGTCCTCCTTCAGCACAGGATGATCCCGTTCCTGAAGGAGTACCAGGCACGCCGTATCCTCGCATGGGTGGATCCCGCGCAGTACGCGGACGCGAACCTTCAGCAGGACAATTCGATCATGGCGATCGGCTCGGGGCAGCTTTTCGGGAAGGGCCTGAACAACAACACGCTTGCATCCGTAAAGAACGGGAATTTCCTCTCGGAGGAGCAGACGGACTTTATCTTCGCCGTGATCGGCGAGGAGCTCGGCTTCGTCGGGTGCGTGCTCGTGCTTTTCCTCTACGCGGTCATCGTGTACGAGTGCCTGTATCTCGCCGGAAAGGCGAAGGACGTCGAGGGCAGGATCATCTGCACCGGCATGGGGGCGCTCATCGCGTTCCAGGGCTTCAGCAACATCGCGGTCGCCACGGGCATCTTCCCGAACACGGGACTGACGCTCCCCTTTATCAGCTACGGAGTCAGCTCGCTCCTGAGCTTTTACATGGGCATCGGCCTGGCCCTGAATGTCGGCCTGCAGCGCACGGACCGTTCCGTGCGGAACGAGGAGCACGAATATAAAAGTCAGACATCTGCCGGTCAGGATTACTTCTGGACGGAAGAATAGCAGCAGTGTGTAACAGAAAGAACGAGGATGAATAAATGAACATCGGTCTCATCGCACATGACGCAAAAAAACAGCTTATGCAGAATTTCTGCATCGCCTACCGCGGGATCCTCTCGAGGCACTCCCTTTTCGCGACCGGAACCACCGGAAGGCTTGTGGAAGAGGTGACGAACCTGAACATCCACAAATTCCTGGCAGGCCACCTGGGCGGAGAGCAGCAGATGGGTGCCCAGATCGAGTCGAACGACATGGACCTTGTGATCTTTCTCCGCGACCCGCTCCGTCCGAAGCCGCATGAGCCCGACATCAGCAACGTCGTGAGGCTGTGTGACATCCACAACATCCCGATCGCGACGAATCTGGCAACAGCGGAACTTTTGATCAAATCCATGGAGCGCGGAGACTTTGAATTCAGAAATTATTACAGGCACTGAGAGAAGAACAGGCACGTCACGCCGGCGGGGAAACCGCCGGCACAGGTTTTCACCCTATTATCTGCTGGTCCCGGCCGTACTTGCCATGCTCGCAGCCGGGATCTTTGTTTTTTCCAACGGACCGGCTTTCCCCTTCAGGGACCGGTACCGGCTCGCCGAGCGGACGGCGCAGACGCTGAATGACTGCGCGCCGCCGTCCTTCCTTCCGGGATTCGCGGAGGACCTGGCCGTGGTCCGGCAGTCAAGCGACGAGGACCAGGAGATCGAAGCCGGCGGCGTGATCGCCGTGGCGGAGGGCGAGGCGGACGCGGTCTACGCGAAAAACGCCTTCGCGAGGATGAACCCAGCGAGCACCACGAAGGTCATGACCTGCCTGGTCGCCCTGGAACGCGGAAACATGCAGGAGGTCTGGACCGCGGGCCCGGAGATCTACGTTTCCGACAAGGCCGCGAGCCTTGCGGGCTTCCATGAGGGGGACTCTGTCAGCGCGCTCGACGTGCTGTACGGGCTCATGCTCCCCTCCGGCGCGGACGCAGCGAACATGATCGCGCTCAGGATCGCGGGAGGAGAGGAGCAGTTCGTGGAGCTCATGAACCGGAAGGCGGAGGAGCTCGGCTGCACCGGCACGCATTTCACCAACACGCACGGGCTTACCGACGACCTCCACTATACGACCGCGTACGACCTCTACCTCATCATGCGGGCGGCAATGAAGGACCCCGTGTTCCGCGAGATCGCCGGGGCCGTGGAGCACACGGCGGACTATACGGACGCGGCAGGGGCTCCCGTACAGAAGAAATGGAAGAACACGAACTTCTATATGAGCGGCAAGGCAGTGCCGCCGGAGGGCTACACAGTCACCGCCGGGAAGACCGGGACCACGCTTGCTGCCGGTAACTGCCTGGTCCTTGCCGGAACAGACGCGGCGGGGACGGAATGCTACTCCGTAGTGCTGAAGGCCGCGAAGCGCGACCTCCTTTACACGGACATGAACCTGGTGCTTGAAAAATTAGAAGGCCGGCATTGAACTTTTACCGCCACTAACGTATAATAGCTTTAAGTTTAAAAACAAGGAGGAACTTGACGATGGTTCAGATTATTGCAGGCATCAAGGGAAAGGGCAAGACCAAGCGTCTTCTTGATATGGCCAACGCCGCTGTTAAGGACGCAAGAGGCACTGTAGTTTACCTTGATAAGAGCTCCAAGCACATGTATGAGCTCAGCAATAAGATTCGTCTTATTAACGTCGGTGAATTCGACATTCAGAGCGCTGACGGCTTTATCGGTTTTATTTCAGGTATTATTTCTCAGGATCACGATCTTGAGTTCGTTTATCTTGACAGTTTCCTGAAGCTTGCCTGCATCGAGGGCGAGGACATGACCCCTGTGATCGATGCGCTTGAGAAGATCGGGGCGAAGTACAATGTCACCTTCATCCTCAGCATTTCCAAGGATTTTTCCGAGCTGCCGGAGAACGCTAAGAAGGACGTTGTGATCAACCTGTAATCAACAGAAATCGAAAGTTCATTACGGACAGCCGGCAATGGCTGTCCGTAATATTTTGGAGCCTGGGAGCATACCATTTGGGAGCCTGGGAGCATACCGCAGTCATCCGGACGGAAGGCAGGGACCAACTTGGCGAAACAGAATCGGAACGTGATCCGGTACCGAAGACCTCTCAAACTGAATATCGGACTGATCATTTTCAGTATCCTCTTTTTCTATCTCGTCTTCACCGTATATTCCTATATGCGCCGCCCGAAGATCCGTTTTTACGAGGTCGAGACCGGCGGGATGGTGAATGACACGGGGCACACCGGCCTGATCCTCCGGACGGAGGACGTCCAGACCGCCCCCGTACCGGGCTATATCAACTACTACATCCGTGAAGGGAAGCGCGCTGCCGTCGGGACCAGGATCTATTCCCTGGACGAGACCGGCAGCCTCCGGAAATACCTTGAGGAGAACTCCTCAAATACGGACAGCCTGAGCGAGCAGAACCTGAGGGAGCTGAAGTCGAGGCTTTCCGGCTTTGCCGTGTCCTACGAACCCAACAGCTTCAAGGGCGTGTACGACAGCCGCGATTCCATCCAGTCCGCGCTGTCGGAATACACGAGCATGAACGTGCTCTACAGCCTGGACCAGACGCTCCGCGACAACGGCATCACCTTCACGCAGGTCACGTCGCCGGAGTCCGGCGTCGTCTCCTTCAACGTGGACTCCTACGAAGGGCTCACCGCCGACCAGGTGACCGCGGAGCACTTCGATTCCGGCAGCTACCGTCCCTCATGGCTGACCGCGGGTGAGCTCGCGGACAGCGGCATGCCCATCTACAAGATCATCCCGTCGGAGGACTGGCAGGTCGTCTTCCCGCTGACCGAGGAGGAGGACGCCCGCTATGCCGACCGGCAGAGCCTCCGCATCCTGATCAAGGGCTATGACACGCCGCTCACCGGGGACTTCCATGAGCTTACGGGCGCGGACGGCGGACGCTACGGCGTCCTGACCTTCCACCAGTTCATGGTCCGCTTCGTCAGCGACCGCTACCTTGATTTCCAGATCGTCTCGGGGACCGACAGCGGGCTTAAGATCCCGCGTTCCGCGATCACGGAAAAGCTGTTCTTCACGGTCCCGAAGGAGTACCTGACGAACGGCGGAAACAGCGTGAACGCCGGCTTTATCGCGGAACGGTACGCGCAGGACGGGACTGCAGAGGCGGTCTTCGTACCGGCGGAGATCTTCTACGAAAGCACGGACAGCTGCTATATCGACGCGTCCGGCAAAGGACCGCTGAACGCAGGCGACTACATCATCCGCCCGGGCTCCGACGAGCGCTACCAGATCGGCGCGACCGCGAACCTCCAGGGCGTGTACAACATCAACAAGGGCTACGCGGTCTTCAAGCAGATCGAGATCATCGAGGAGAACGACGAGTACGTGACGATCCGCCGCGGCACAAGCTACGGCCTGAACGTGTTCGACCACATCCTTCTGAACGGATCGGAGGGTTCGGAGGGCGAGCCCATCTACCAGAGATAAAGGAGCAGTATGATCAAAGAAAATCTTGCATCAGTCGAGGAACGTATCCGCGCGGCGTGTGAGAGGGCCGGAAGGTCCCGCAGTGACGTCACGCTGGTCGCCGTCAGCAAGACGAATCCCGTCGAGCGCATCCGTGAGGCCTACGACGCCGGCGTCCGTGATTTCGGCGAGAACAAGGTAAAGGAAATGCTTGGGAAGGAGCCGCAGCTTCCGGAGGATATCCGCTGGCACCTGATCGGCCATCTCCAGACGAACAAGGTGAAAAGCGTGCTCGGGAAGACCGTCCTGATCCACTCGATCGACTCCCTGAAGCTTCTTGACACCATCGACTTCGAATCCCGGAAAAAGGGCATGGTATCGGAAGGTCTCCTGGAGGTCAACGTTGCCGGCGAGGAGAGCAAGTTCGGCTTCCTCCCTGAGGAGCTGATCCCGCTCCTCGACCGCCTGAAGCAGTACCGGAACCTGAAGATCCGCGGGCTCATGACGGTGGCTCCCTTCGTGGAGGACGCCGAGGAAAACCGTCCCGTTTTTCGTAAGTTGCGCCAATTATCCATTGACATAAAATCGAAAAACATTGATAATGTCACTATGAATGTCCTTTCCATGGGCATGACCGGCGACTATGAGGTGGCGGTCGAAGAGGGCGCCACGCTGATCAGAGTCGGCACAGGTATCTTTGGTATGAGAGAGATTGGAGAATAAAAACATGAGCATTTTTGGAAGGCTGATGGACAGCATGCGTGTTAATTCTGCTGATGATGACGAGTTCTACGACGAGGAGGAAGAGATCAACGAGAAGCCGAAGGCTCTCGGCCTGATCCGCAGGAACTCCTCCGCGGACGACGACGCTGAAGAGGAAGGCGAGAAGCACGGCTTCTTTGCCCCGCGCAAGGTCACCCCGGTCAGGAAGAGCGGCCTCGAGGTCGTCCTTGTCAAGCCGTCCGTCTTTGACGACGCGAAGGAGATCGTTGACGACCTCCTTGGAGGCAAGGCAGTCGTCCTCAATATGGAAGGCATCAATACGGAGATCGCGCAGCGCATCATCGATTTCACCTCCGGCGCGACCTACAGCATGAACGGCAAGCTCCAGAAGATCTCCAATTATATCTTTATCATCACCCCGGAGAACGTCAGCCTTTCAGGCGAGTTCCAGGACATCCTGAGCGGCACCTCCTCTCTGGATATTTCCGGGCTCAGCATGCGCGTCTGACATGACAGACAAGGAAGAATCCTTTTTCAGGAAACGGATCACCGAACTTGCGGACACCTGCTTTCAGAAGAATGTTCCCACGCACTCGTGGTTTCTGAACGCGGATGAACAGGCAGTTCTCGAAACAATGCATCTTTCCGCCGCCGGGGCCAGAATGGTCCTCGACGGCGGTTTTGATGCTTCGGAACGGAAGGCGGCGTGCTTCCTTCCGGACTACATGGACCGTGTCCCGGAGGACCTGTTCAGCTATCTGAAGATCTCCCCCGCGCAGCCGAAGTTCGCGGACGAGCTCACGCACCGGGATTTCCTCGGCGCGCTCATGAACCTTGGCATGGAACGGAAGGTGTTCGGGGATATCTGCGTTTCGGAGAACTCCGCGCATCTCGTGATCCTCGGGAACGCGAAGGAAACGGTCCTTGAGGAGCTGACGTCCGTAAAGCATACCACGGTGACCGTTACGGAGGAGGCGCGGGAGAGCTTTGTCTCCGTGCTCCGGACCGAGATCCTGGACGTGAATTCCGCGTCATTACGGGCCGACAGCCTCATTTCCTCCGTCTGGCACTTTTCAAGGACACGTGCAAAGGACCTTGTCACGGCGGAGAAGGTCTTCCGGAACGGCGCCGTCCTTTCCGACGGCTCCACGGTCCTGAAGCCAGGAGACCTTGTATCCGTGCGCGGATACGGGCGCTTCCGCCTGCTTCCGGACAGCCGGCAGACAAAAAAGGGCCGGCTCTACGTCAGGATCGAACTATTTGTTTAACCATTCCGCGGGTCCCGCGGTATCAGCAGAGGTTTCCCCGACATGACAGCAAAAGCTAAACAGGCCGCGGTCTTTTTCCTGACCGCCGGCTGCGGCGTTCTCTTTGACCAGCTGACGAAACGCATCGCGCTCTCGAAGCTGGAGCTTTACAAACCCGTCCCGCTCATCAGCGGCGTGCTCGAATTCCTGCGGATCGAGAACCAGGGCGCGGCATTCGGGATCATGCAGGGCAGGATGAGCTTTTTCTACATCATCACGTTCATCGTCCTCGCCTTTCTTTTTTATGTCCTGGTCCGCCTTCCGGAGGACGGGAAATATACGCCGCTCCTTATTTGTATGTCCTTCATTGCGGCAGGCGCCGTCGGGAACCTCATCGACCGCGTGTTCCGGCGCTCCGTCGTCGATTTCATCTATTTCAAGCCGATCGATTTCCCCGTGTTCAACGTCGCTGATATCTACGTGACGTGCGCGACCTTTTTCCTTATGCTCCTGATCCTTCGCTTTTATGATGAGAAGGACTTTGATTTCCTTTCACGGAAGAAGAGGTGAACCGTGGTATTTACGAAGACCGCGGCGGAAGAGCAGGCAGGCATGCGCCTCGACGTGTTTCTTGCGGAGGCGGGCGAGGGGCTGACCCGGTCCCATGTGAGGAAGCTGATCGACAGCGGGCTCGTGACGGTCGGGGGCGTCCCGGCGAAGGCGAACAGGAAGCTTAAGGCCGGGGAGACTGTTGAGGCGGAGATCCCGGAGCCGGAGGACGCGGAGATCGTCCCCGAGGACATCCCCCTTGACATCCTTTACGAGGACGATGACGTTATCCTCGTAAACAAGCCGAAGGGCATGGTGGTGCATCCCGCGGCCGGGCACTATACCGGCACGCTGGTGAACGCCCTCATGTATCACTGCGGCAGCAGCCTTTCCGGGATCAACGGCGTGCTGAGGCCCGGCATCGTCCACAGGATCGACCGCGACACGACCGGCGTGATCATCGCCTGCAAAAACGACTTTTCGCACAATTCCATCGCCGCACAGTTAAAAGAGCACAGCATCACGCGCCGCTACAGGGCGCTTGTTTACGGTGTGCTGAAGGAAGATACCGGTACCGTGGATTCTCCCATCGGACGCCATCCGACGGACCGGAAGAAGATGAAGAGCGGCGTGGCAGGCGGGAAGGAAGCCGTCACGCACTACCGGGTGCTGGCCCGCTTCCGCAGGGCGACCTATATAGAGTGCCGGCTTGAGACGGGACGCACGCACCAGATCCGCGTCCATATGGCATCGATCGGGCACCCGCTTCTCGGCGACACCGTCTACGGCCCGGAGAAGGATCCCTATCACCTTGAGGGGCAGGCCCTTCACGCCATGGTGCTCGGCTTCCGACATCCGAGGACCGGTGAATATATGGAATTTTGCGCAGATCTGCCGTCATATTTCACAAACCTCCTGCAGATATTTACAAATCAGGGTTAAAAAGTTACAATGGAAAATAGAGAAAGGGAGGTGTTCTTAATGGAAGACAAACTTATCATCACCATAGGCAGGCAGACCGGGGCAGGCGGGCGCAGCATCGGAAAGATGATCGCCGAAAGACTTGGCGTCAAGTGCTACGACAAGGAGCTTCTGGACCGGGCTGCGAAGGAAAGCGGTCTCTGCAGGGAGCTTTTCGAAACGAATGATGAAAAGCCGACGAACAGCTTCCTTTATTCGCTTGTAATGGATACCTATTCGCTCGGCTATTCCTCCTCTCCGTATGTGGATATGCCGATCAACCAGAAGATCTTTCTTGCGCAGTTCGACACCATCCGCAGCATCGCGAAGAGCGAGTCCTGCGTCATCGTAGGCCGCTGCGCCGACTACGCCCTGGCCGGGAATCCGGGCGTCGTAAGCGTATTCATCACGGCGAATGAAGAAGACAAGATCCAGCACTTAAAGGAAAAGCACGGCGTGACCGCCGACAAGGCGCGCGAGATCATGATCAAGTCCGACAAGCGCCGCGCAAGCTACTACAACTATTATTCGAACAAGCGCTGGGGCGATTCAAAGAGCTATGACCTCTGCCTCAACTCGAGCGCGCTCGGATACCAGGGATCGGTGGACTATATCCTCGCTTTTGCGGACGCGGTAAGAAAGTACCGCGCGGAAAGAGACAGAGCCTGATCCTTCCCGGCTCCGCCGGGTTTTCCCGGGCGGAGAGCGCACGATCTCCAGGCACCGCGGTACACCACGTACCGCGGTGCTTTATCTTTGCCGCCTACTCGATTTTAAGGGCTGTTTATGGTATACTTCATCTGTTTTACATAAGTTGGAAACACCCGCTCCGTGACCGGCTCCGAAAGCATGCGGGCGGGGCCTCAAAATATTTGAATATCCAGGAAAAGTATAAAATGATCGGAACATATATGACCAGAAAAACAGCCGCAGCCCTTGTGATGGCCCTTCTCGGGCTCTCGATCTCCGCGGCAGGAGGGCATATGCTCCCCGCGAAGGAGACGCCGGCCGAAACGTCGGCGGTGCAGGAGACGGTCCCCGCGTCCCGGAAGGCCATGGAGACAAGGCCTCCGGAGACCACCCCGGCCGAAACGGAGCCGGAGGAGCAGGCGCCGGCACCCGCGCCCGACCGGTTCAACCTGACGCTCTGGTACCCGGAGGGGACGGAGGACACGGAGGACCCGCTTGCAAGCTACGGCGGGAAGGCCTTCAAATCCTTCTACGAGCGCGATACAGACTGGCAGAGCAATGTTCTTGCCCCGGTCGACCGGAAGCCCGTCAACGTCGCCCAGAGCCTTGGAAGAGGCCGTGAGAGCGTCCTGGGGCATTATAATATCACCGACTCCTCGCATGAGGAAAATGACCCCTCGACATGGACGGTCTCGAAGTGGAAGAGGGTCACCCTGGACTTCCACGACGGAAACGGGACGCCCTTAAGCTCGCTCTCGAACGTCCGCGAGATCCTTGCCATGGCAAGCGTCTATACCTTTTACCATGACCCGGCTGACTATGAGCTCTTCATGAGCTACGCGAGAAGCCTCTGGAACGCCTCCCATTCCTACGGCGCATCCATGAGCAGCGTCTATTACGATACCGACTGCCTGACCGTTGAGCAGGTCCAGAAGGCGATCGAAAAGGGGAGCGGCTTCCACGGCGCCTACCAGGGCGCTTCAGGAGCTTCGGGTGCCAGGGCATCCGCCTCGGACGCCTCCTATGACGCGGGGGCTCATCCCGCGACCGGCTCCGACGCGGAGCGGATCCTTGACCCGTCCGTCGTCCAGGTGGAGGATTCGGACTGGCCCGGCACAGGCGACGGCAGGAGCGTATTCTACGGCGACGGCCGTGATACAGAGGCAGTCCCTGTCTATGGCGAAGCTGGAGGCCCGGGCATCCGGAACGGCTCCGGAGCCGGCCCCGGCGTCATTCTGAGCGAAGGCTCGGCGGAGGACAGCTACACGTTCGCCGGGACAGGAAACGGCGGACACACGCCGGACACCTCCTCCGTCATGCTCGAGGACGCCTCGTTCGATGAGGAGCTTTACACCGCCCAGCTCGAGGCGCAGTCAGCGGAGGCGATGCTTGAAGAGTACCGGCAGCACGGCACCATCCCGGAGGAATACCTTCAGTGCCCGGGGCATCTGGACCTGACCCTCCGCGCGTCCGTCATAAAAATGGACGGAAAGAAAAATCTGTTCACGATCGACAAGATCGGAAGCGATCCTGCCTCCTTCAACGACAGGTGGCAGGGCTGGACAGAAGAGGCCATGTCGTACGCAAGAACGCTGGCGGAGTCTGACTGGTATCAGGATTACGGCCTGTCAGCAAGCCTTTTCTCACGCCAGGCGCCTATCGAGGAGTCCGAGATCGAGCTTTACATGGAACGGCTCCCCGAAGACGTCTCCGAAGCGCGGCGTACGCTGATCCGCGCGGCCCTTGGCAGCGTAGGACGCGTCCCGTATTACTTCGGCGGCAAGGCAGTCTCTGCGGACTATGACGCGAACCACTTCTACACGATCGTTTCCCCGGACTACAAGGGGCGCATATTCCGCGGCCTTGACTGCTCCGGATGGCTTTCCTGGATCTACTGGAACGCCTTCGGGACGCCGCTTTCCGAGACCAGCACCGCAGGGCTCATCCATCTGGGACGCTCCGTAAAGCGCTCAGACCTGAAGCCCGGCGACATCATCATAAGGAGCGGCACGGACGAAACGCTGGGACACGTCCTCATGTTCTTTACCTGGGACGACAGCGGACGCGCGCTCTGCATCCATGAGACCGGCGGCGTGACCAACAATGTGACACTGACGCTCCATGACGCGAACTGGACCTTAAGAAACCTGATCGACTGAGAGGATCTTCAATGAACTCCGAAGAAGAGAAACGGAAAAAATATCTTCAGGACGTCGAACGTCTCCGAAGGATCCGCGAGCAGGCGAAAAAGCGTGACCCGGGACATTACCGGAGCACGGCAGAAGAGCGGAGGCGGGAGAAGGGCGCAGCGGCCCTTCCTGCCGGGGACGGCCTCTCCGACGGCCTGAAAACGGATGCGGGACGTTCCCGCGCCCGCGCGAAAAAGCGGAAAAAGGCGAAGAGTATCCTGCGTATCCTTTATGCCGCGGTATTCCTTTTCCTTCTGGGGTACGGCGTTCTGAACCTGATGGCGACCACCGGCGGCAAGGAAAGCGGCTTCTATACCGTAGCCGTGTTCGGGGTGGATTCCCGCGACGGGAATCTCGAAAAGGGCGCGCTTGCGGACGTCAATATGATCGTTTCCCTGGACCGCTCGAACGGAAATATCCGCCTGATCTCGGTATACCGCGACACCTACGTCCAGATCGACGAGAACGGGAAATTCCACAAATTCAACGAGGCTTACTTCAAGGGCGGCCCGAAACAGGCCCTCTGGACCATGAAGCATAACCTGGGCATCGAACCGGACGATTACGTCACCTTTAACTGGAAGGCCGTGATCGACGCGATCAATATCATGGGCGGCGTCGACATCGAGATCACCGAGCCGGAGTTTGTATACATCAACTCATTCATCACGGAAACGGTCGAATCCACAGGGATCGGCTCCGTACACCTGAAGCACGCCGGCATGAACCATCTGGACGGCGTCCAGGCAGTCGCGTACGCGCGCCTGAGGCTCATGGATACCGATTACAACCGCACAGAGCGCCAGAGAAAGGTCGTAAGCCTCCTGGTGGACAAGATCAAGGCCGCGGACCTGAAAAAGCGCTATGAGGTCGTTACGAGCGTCCTGCCGGAAACAAAAACAAGCATAACGGTCGATGACCTGCTTCCGTTCGCGAAAAACGCGCGCAGGTTCCATATCGGCGCGACCGGCGGTTTTCCGTTTGAACGCGATACAGCGACCGTAGACAAAAAGAACTGCGTCATCGCGGTCACGCTTGAAAGCAACGTCAAGGCGCTTCACGCGTTTCTGTTTGACGATATGGATTACAGGCCTTCGTCATCCGTCCGCGAGATCAGCAAAAAGATCGTGAAAAAGACGGGACTGGAAGGAAGCGGCGAGATCCCGGAAGCAGTTACGGACACCAAGGGAAGCGGCGGCGTCGGCACGAAGCCGTAAGGCAGTGCGGGCAGCCGCCCAGGAGAGTGAAATGAAACTATTCGCGAAACACCTGTTTAACGAATAGTTGATTTGGAAAGTGATCTGAAGTATAATATGCCTGCAGGACGCCCGGTCCATACGCCGGAAACGCCCTGCGGGCATATTCTGTTTCAGGAGGATCCTATGGCTGCAAAGAATCTGAGCTACAGCGCAAAAACAGACCAGGAAAACGTGGAACACCTGCGGGAGCTTCTCGCGGCGCTTCCTCCGTTCTGCAAGACATATTTCCGCGGGATCGAGCCGAGGACGCAGTCGCGCACGCGGATCGCCTACGCGTATGATCTCAAGATCTTTTTCAACTATCTGATGAACGAAAATCCCGAGATCGCGAAATGCGGCGATATAAAGAATATTACGCTTGAAATGCTGGACGCGCTCCGCCCGACCGACATCGAGGAATACATGGAATACCTGAAGTACCGTCCTGATGAGGAAGGCTCCGGCACAGGCGTCATGAACCGCGACGTCGGGATCAAGCGCAAGGTCTGCTCGCTCAAAAGCTTCTATAAATATCTGTACCAGAAGGAAATGGTCGAGAACAATCCCGCGGCGCGTGTGATCATGCCGCGGCTCCACGAAAAAGAGATCATCCGCCTGGATATAGACGAGGTAGCGGTCATGCTGGACCAGGTGGAATCCGGCGACGCGCTGACCGAACGCCAGAAGGCGTATCACGAAAAGACAAAGACGCGCGACCTCGCGCTCCTCACGCTGCTTCTGGGGACCGGCATCCGTGTGTCCGAGTGCGTCGGGCTGAATATTTCCGATGTGGATTTCAAAAATGACGGGATCCGCGTACACAGAAAGGGAGGAAAGGAACAGGTCGTCTACTTCGGGGACGAGGTCGAGGAGGCGCTCCTCTCCTACATCGAGGAACGGAAGCACATGATCCCGGCGGACGGCTCGGAGGACGCGCTGTTCCTGTCGATGCAGAACAAACGCCTGAACGTGCGCAGCGTCGAGAATCTTGTCAAAAAATACGCGAGGACCGCGGCGCCGCTGAAAAAGATCACACCGCATAAGCTCCGCAGCACCTACGGCACCAATCTGTACCGCGAGACCGGCGATATCTACCTCGTGGCGGACGTTCTCGGACACAGCGACGTAAACACGACCAGGAAGCACTACGCGGCCCTCCAGGAGGACCGCAGGCGCAGCGCGAGGAACAAGGTGCGGCTGCGGGAAAGCTGAAGGCGCCGGGATAAGGGCAATGTATGTTTTCGGAAGGCTGAAGACGCTGAGACGCCGGCCGGAATAAAGCTGAATATGGAGGAAAGCAAAAAGGTTTACATAATAATTTTATGTAAACCTTTTTATATCTTCCTGTCTTTTAACCTCTCGTCAGGCTTCAGTCCGCGGTGCAGACCTTCAGGGTAAGATAACAGCCGGGATGGAGACGGTCCGTGTGCATGTGGTTCATCCGCTTCACCTCGGAGACGAACTGCTCCGTGCTCACGGAGAGATCGTTGTTATAGCGAAGCGCAAGGCTCTCCCAGGTATCCCCGAGATCCAGCTTCACGCTCTCGTAGGTAACTCCCCTGCCCGCCGGCGGCGCCTCCTGTGCCCGGACCGTCATAGGGCTGGAACCAAAGCATACGATCACCATGACAAGCACCAGGAATGTCATGACCAGCGAACTGAAAACGCGCTCCGTTCTGAACATTTTCTCACCGCCTCCCGCTTATGGATCAACAAACATGTGTTCCGCGAACATCTGTTCTGTAGATAATATAATACCCGAACAGATGTTTGTCAAGGCGTCCGTGCATAATAATCGAACAAAAGTTTGGAACAACCGTTTGCTTTTTCCGAACATGTGTGCTATCATGTTTACATAATTATTATGCGTTTCCCGGTTTACATAATCATTCAGTGATCTAAGGAGGGGCCCATGTCGAAAGGCAGAATCTCCGCGAAGCAGCAGGAAATCCTCGAATACATCAAAGAAAACATCTTAAGGAAGGGCTATCCGCCGTCGGTCCGCGAGATCTGCGAGGCTGTGAAGCTCCGCTCCACCTCCTCCGTCCACGCGCACCTTGAGACGCTCGAACGGAACGGCTATATCCGGAGGGATCCCACGAAGCCGAGGACCATCGAGGTCGTGGACGAGTCCTTCAACCTCCCCCGCAGGGAGCTTGTGAACATTCCCGTCGTAGGACGTGTCGCTGCAGGCGAGCCGCTCCTCGCGGAACAGAACATCTCCGATTACTTTCCCATGCCTGTGGAGCTTCTCCCGAACGCCGACCTGTTCATGCTGAAGGTGCGCGGTGAGTCCATGATCAACACCGGCATCCTTGACGGAGACACCGTGATCGTGGCGCGCCAGGAAACAGCGCGGAACGGCGAGATCGTCGTCGCCATGGTGGACGACGGCGCCACGGTAAAGCGCTTCTACCGCGAGAACGGGCACTTCCGCCTGCAGCCGGAAAACGACAGCATGGACCCCATCATCGTGAACGAATGCCGGGTCCTGGGCAAGGTCGTCGGCCTGCTCCGCCTCATGTAAGCTGTTTCATAACTAAAAATGCTCCCACGGAGCACGCAGGCATATTACAGCCCGTCTGCCCGGAGGGAGCATTCTCTTGTTCCGCGTTTTTTATTCCGTGTTATTCCTGTTCTTCGTTATCATCCTTCTCAGATCTGTACTGCCGCGGCGTAGCCGTCGCGGGTCGCCTGCTGGATCGTCGCGGGGACAAGGCAGTCCCCGACCGGGATGACCAGGCCGGCGCAGCCGAAAAAGGCATCCCTTTCCTCTTCCTTCGGCCTCATCCCGGCAGCCACGATCACGGTTTCCGCTGCGACGGTCTCTTCGCTTCCGTCTTTGTGCCTTACAAGGACCTTCCCCGGTTCCACCCTGACGCAGGTCGTGTCGAGCATCACGCGGACGGGATTTTTCCTGGGTTCCGCCCGGTCAAGCTGCGCTTCCGCGCGGTCATATTCCCGGTCAAAATAAAGAAGGTTGTGATAGACGATGTGGGGATCCTTTTCGTTCGCCATGAGCTTTCCGGCGGCCTCCACCACCGTCACCTCTTTCCCCAGGTCAGCAAAGAACAGCGCCGCCTCGCAGCCGACAGAGCCGCCTCCGAGGACCAGGACACGGCCGCCTGTACTTCCGGGGTCGGTAAATGCCTGAAGCGCAGTCATGACAGCGGGCGCGCCCTGCGAAGCGGAAGAAGCATTAAGTCCCTCCACAGGAGGAATATATTCCTTCGCGCCTATGGCGACGATGACCACGTCGGCCTTCTCTGCCCGCGCGAGCTCCGGCGTCAGCGCGGTACCGTATCTTACCGTGATGTTCCTGTTCTTTTCCACCGCCGTCACAAGGTACCTGCGGTATTTCTCCAGAAGCTCCTTGAAATCCACCTTCGCTGCGTGACGGAGCTGGCCGCCGGCCTCTTCGTTTTTCTCGTACAGGATCACCTCATGGCCGCGTTCCGCGCAGGTGAGGGCCGCCTGCATGCCCGCAGGGCCGCCTCCCGCGACGAGCACCTTTCTGCGCGCGCCTGCCGGCCGCTCCATGGCCTTACGGATATGCTCCCAGGAATTCGTGGGGTTCACCGTACATCTGCTGTGCCCCGCCGGAGAGGTATACAGGCATCTGAGGCACCGGATGCACGGACGGATGTCCTCCGGACGGTCCTCTCGTACCTTCAGCGCCCAGTCCGGATCTGCGATATGGGACCTTGCCATGGCGACAAAGTCGCAGGCGCCTTCCGCGATCAGCTGCTCGGCGAGATACGGGTCATTGATCGCCCCGACGGCATCGACCGGAATATGCACGTGCTTTTTCATCTCCCTGGCAAGATAGCTGTTGCAGGCGTCCTTCAGGAAGAAGGTGGGATGCGTGATCACGAGCGAGTGAAGTCCGGACCGGATCCCCGCGGAGCACTGGATGATGTCCACAGAGTCCTGCAGAAGCTCCGCGGTCTGTACCGCCTCCCCGATGGAAAGGCCGTCCCCGACAAATTCATTGACGCTGAAACGGATCTCAATGATTATCTGGTTTCCGATGCGCTCCCGGACGCGCTCCAGCACCATCTTCGGAAACCTGACCCGGTTCCCGATGCTGCCCCCGTATTCATCTGTGCGGTGGTTTTCATGCGGAGACAGGAACTGATGAAGAAGCCATCCGTGGCCGCAGTGGACTACGACCATGTTAAAGCCTCCCCGCTTTGCCATGAGGGCTGCCTCCGCGAAGTACTCCGCGACCTCCTCCATATCCTCCGGCGTCATCTCCCGCACATGTACAAGGTCGTTTTCATCGCCGTTTGCCAGCTGGTCGAAATGCGACGCCTTTTTCATCACGCATTCCGAAGGTCCCATCGGAGAAAGCCCGGGGACAGCAGGCTCCGCGTATTTCCCCGCGTGGCTGATCTCGAGTGCAGCCACGGCGCCGAAGCCCCGGATGGCGTCGGACACCAGATGCATGGTCTCAAGCGTCTTTTCACTGAAATCGAAATGATTCGTGCTGACGCTGTAGCGGGGATCCACACCGCACTCCCCGGTCGTGACGATGCCGGCCCCGCCCCGGGCGATGCTCCCGTAATAGAATGCCGCGGCTTCGGTAAAATGATCAGACCCCGACGGATCCTTCTCCAGAAGATGCGGGCCGCCGGTCTGGGGCGCTGATACGATGCGGTTCCTGATATACTGCCCCCTTATGATCATGGGGCGCATCAGATTCTGAAATCTTTTCCCTGTCATTCGTCCTTTCCTTTCAGACATCACTGCAGCTTATTTCGATTATATCAGAATATATACGCCATATTGTCGTTATCTGTCAGGAATACTCCGCTTTCCAGGCGGAGGGTATGGTAAAAGCAGACATTCGCGGCCGCTCCCCGCTCATGGACCGGATATAGAAAAAGGAAGAGCAGAAACGATGCTTCTGCTCTTCCAGCCTTATGTCTTATTTCGCGTTGTGGCTCTTCGCGTGGCTCGGAGCGACGTACTTGCCGTTCTCCTTCTTCACGAGCTTTCCTTCCTTGACGAGCTCGTTCGGGCTGTAGATATCGTTGATGTTCCAGCAGCCAGGAGTCGGCACCACGATGTTCTCCATCGGAGCCTCCACAAGGAACGGCCTTCCCTCCCTGTTCGCCTGCATCGCCTTCTCAAGGGCCGGCTTGAATTCCTCGGCGCTGTTCACGCAGATGGACTCCACGCCGTAGCCCTCGGCGATCTTTGCGTAGGAAATGAAGTACTTCTCGCCGTTGGCCTTCAGGAACTGGGTACCGAACTTGGTCTTGTAGTTCGCGTTCTCAAGGCCTGCGATGGTGCCGAACTGGGAGTTGTTCATGACGACCCAGGTGCAGGCAATGCCGTGCTCGACTGCTGCAGCCAGGACCGCGACATTGATGCCGAAGCCGCCGTCGCCTGTCAGGTTGATCGCGATCTTGTCCGGAGCGCCCAGCTTTCCGCCGAGGACTGCCGCCGGGCCGAAGCCCATAGTTGCAAGGCCGGAGGAGTGATGAATGCTTCCCGGCACGGTGATGTCAAACTCCTGCGCAACACCGTTCTTGTTCCAGCCGACATCCGTAAAGATCTGGGAATCCTCCGGAATAACCTCCTTCACGTCCTTCAGGATACGCTGCGGGGTCATCGGGAATCTGGAATCCTCGGAGATCTCTCTGTTCCACTCCTTGAAATCCGCCTTGGCCTTCGCGATTTTTTCTCTCAGCTCCGGATCCTTCCTGCCCTCCGGGCAGATCTTCTTCACTTCCTCAAGGACCTGCTGCAGGGCGATCTTCAGGTCGCCGCAGGCGCCGGTCTCCACCGGATAGTTCCGGCCGATCTCTGCCGGGTCGATGTCGATCTGCAGGAAGGTGGTCACATCGGGATCAAAGGTCACGCCCTGATACCAGGAGGAGCTGTCCGCCTCGCCGAAGCGGGTCCCCAGCGCGAGGATGATGTCAGCGTTCTTGGTCAGGGAGTGGGTGAACTCCAGACCCCAGAAACCGGTCTGGCCGATCATCAGCGGGTGCAGGTCGGAAAGGCAGCCCTGGCCTGCCAGCGTACGGGATACCGGGACGTCCAGGAACTCCGCCAGCGCAGCAAGCTCCTCGGAAGCCTCTGCAAGGAGGATACCGCCGCCCGCGTGGATCACCGGGGCCTTCGCTTCCACCAGGCGCTTCGCGATCTTTGCCGCAGCACCCGGCGCGATGCCGCCCTTCTCTGTCTCATGGCTCTCCTTGTAGGTCCTCTCCCAAAGCTCCTCGTCCATCTCACGGGAGAACATGTCCATGGGGACGTCGATCAGGACAGGGCCCGGACGGCCGGATTCAGCCAGACGGAATGCGCGGTCCATGATCATGGGGAGCGCCTCGACATCGTCGATCCTCCAGGCACGCTTCACTACCGGACGGAGCAGCTCATACTGGTTGCCGTCCTCGTGGAGCTGCAGCTCCTGATGCGCATGGCGTCCGAAATAGAAGCTGGGAACATCGCCCGCGATGACTACCATGGGGATGGAGTCAAGCTGCGCGTTCGCGACGCCGGTGATGACGTTCGTGATGCCGGGTCCAAGATGGCACATGACCACGGAAGCCTTGTTGGTGACGCGGGCATAGCCGTCTGCCGCGGTGGATGCGATCGCTTCGTGGCGGCATCCGATGTACTCGATCTTTTCGCTTCTTGACAGTGCGTCCAGCATGCCGATGACGGTGTGGCCGCAGAGACCGAAGAGCTTCGTGACGTTCCTGCGCTCAAGATAGTTTACCAGCAGATCCGAAACCAGTTTCTTTGCCATGACTGTTTCTCCTTTTCTTTTTTCCTTTTATCATTATTTCTGCCCGCCACCGCGAACTTATCAGATCTTTTTATGGTTTTTATATTTATTGTCAGTTATTTCTGTTTAAAAAAGCCTGCCGCTCGCATAAAGCAGCGGCAGGCTTTTGAAACTCATTAAATTGCTTTACTTCTCCGCCGCGATCTCGTTCAGCTTATCTGCAATTGCCTGGTAGCCACTGAAGAAGCTGCAGAGCACCGGGGTCTTCGTATCCTTCAGGTCCGGGAGCAGCGCCCTCATGGAAACCTGGCTCATGACGATCGCATCGTAGCCCTCCTCGTCCAGCTTCCGGATGTTTTCAAGCAGGATCCGGTTGTGCTCCTCCGGGTGGCCCGCCACCAGGGCGTCCCAGGCCGCGTTCTGCACGAACAGCCTGCACTCGGCCTTCTCGCCGCGCTCCGCCACCAGACGCTCGATAATCCTGGCCACCGGTCCCATGGAGGTCTCGACAGTCCCGAAGATCGCGAACTTCGTTCCGAGCTTCGCAGCCTCTTTACACATGGGATCCTCGATCTTCATGACCGGGATGGAGACTTCCTTCCGGTACTCATCCGCGACCTCGCCCACGGTGGAGCAGGAATTGACGATCAGGTCCGCGCCGGAGATCTCCGCCGCCTTCGCGTAGAGCTTCATGCGGTCATAGACTTCCTTTGTCGGTCCGCCGTTGGCGCGGACGTCCGCCAGGATGGTGCTGTCAGTGATGAATTCAACCCTGACGCCCGGGACCTTTTCCTTTAAGAAAACGATCGTATCGTCACGCTTCGCGAAGCTGGTCTGCAGAATCGTTACATGCGGATTTTTCATGTCCTTTTCCTCCTGTTTTTCAGGCTTTCTTCTTTTCCACAAGCTTCGCCGCCTCTTCGACGATGGAAGCAGTATCCATATGGCAGTCTCTGTAAAGGAGCTCCGGGTCGCCCGACTCGCCGAAACGGTCCGGGATACCGATGATCTTTACCGGGACCGGCTGGTTCTGGACGACAACGGAAGCCACCGCGGCGCCGAGGCCGTTGATCACGCTGTGATCCTCCACGGTCAGGATCGCGCCGGTCTCCTTTGCCGCCTTGAGCACCGCTTCCTCATCCAGCGGCTTCAGAGTCATCATATCAAGCAGGCGGACGTTGATACCCTTCTCCTTCAGGATCTCCGCCGCGTCGGCGCACTTCTGAAGCATGATGCCGGAGGAGATGATGGTAAGGTCCGTGCCGTACTCCCTGACGGTGATGGCCTTGCCGAACTCAAACTTAAATGTCTCCGGATCGTAGAAATCCGGCACCGCGTTCCTGTGCAGGCGCACATACAGCGGTCCCCTGAAATCCACTGCCGCGTGGGCCAGGGCCTTCGCGGAGACGCCGTCAGACGGCTGGATGATGGTCATGTTCGGGAAGGTGCGGGTGATGCCGACATCCTCAACGGCTGCGTGGGTCGCGCCGTCGCCGCCCACCTGAAGCCCGGTGTGGGTCCCGAGAATGGTCACGTTCGCGTTGGTGTGGCACACAAAGGTGCGGACCTGCTCACAGGCACGCATGGTCGCGAACACCGCGAAGGTGGAAAGAAACACCTTGTCGCCGCAGGTCGCCATGCCGGCAGCCGTCGCTACCATGTCCTGCTCCGCGATGCCCATGGTAAAGGCCCTGTCCGGGAACATATCCTGGAACTTTTCCAGGTTGCAGGCCTTGGTGTCCGCGTTCAGCACCACAAAATCTTTTCTTGTCTTACCGATCTCACAAAGCTCGTTGCCGAAAATATGACGGTCCGCTATCGTCTTAGCCATCAGACCACACCTCCTTTTTCGATCTGTGAAAGAGCTGTCTGCATCTCTGCCTGGCTGGGCGCCTTGCCGTGCCAGCCGGAATCATCCTCCATAAAGTCAACGCCTCTGCCCTTGACGGTCCGCATGAGGATCACCACCGGGTGGCGCATGGTCTTCGCGGTGTGCAGTGCTGTGAGGATATCCTTCATGTTGTGGCCGTTCACCTCCACGACCTTCCAGCCGAAGGCGCGCCACTTGTCGCCGATGGGCTCCACCGTCATGATGTCGTTGACCCAGCCGTTGATCTGGACGCCGTTGCAGTCCACGATCGCCACAAGGTTGTTCAGGTCATGGTGTCCCGCAGACATTGCGGCCTCCCACACCAGGCCCTCCTGCAGCTCGCCGTCGCCCAGCATGCAGTACGTCATATAGTCCTTTCCATGGACCTTCGCGGAAAGCTGGGTTCCGACTGCCACCGCCAGGCCGTTCCCAAGAGAACCGGTGCTGATGTCGATGCCCGGGGTGGTGTGCATGTCCGGATGTCCCTGGAGCATGGCGCCGTACTCGCGGAGGTGGTCCAGCTCCTCCGGATCAAAGAAGCCCCGGCGCGCAAGGCAGCTGTACAGGGCCGGGCAGGAATGGCCCTTCGAGAGAATGAAGCGGTCCCTGTCCTCCCACTGCGGGTTTTTCGGGTCGATGTTCATAACATGGAAATACAGTGCCGTGATCATGTCGGAAGCGGAAAGTGATCCGCCCGGATGGCCGGCGCCCGCCTTCGTGATCATTGAGATGATGTCCTGACGCGTCTGCACGGCCTGTTCCTCCAGGCGTTTCACGTCATCCTCCGTAAAGTAGAACCGACTTGCTCCCATAATGCAGTCTCCTTTTCCGTTGTTTCGAATTGCTGGTTAAGGGCTTCTCTTTTCTTTCATGGTTATATTGTATTCTCCCTGCCATTATTAATCCAATTGTATCTGATGAGAGAAGCTATCACATTAAGTGATAGCTTCTCTCTGCCTTTGGGAGTAAAATACACTTAAGGACCGGTTTTCCTTTTTATCACTGTCCGGCGGGAATTCCCCCCGCTTCCGCGAAACGGCGGGAATGTCCGGATCTTCTCCCGGGAAAGGATATACGCTATGGATCTTACCGTAATGAAATACATCGTCAGCGTCGCCGACTGCGGCAATTTCAGCCTGGCCGCGGAGACGTGCCACGTCGGGCAGCCTGCCCTTTCACAGCTCATCGCAAGGACGGAAAAAAACCTGGGCGTCCGTCTGTTCTACCGGAACCCCAGGGGCGCCGTCCCGACGGAAGCCGGCGCGGAATTCGTGCGGCGCGCGCGGGAGATCCTCCGGAATACCGAGGAGCTTTCTGAGCAGATGTCCGCATATGCCGGCATGCACAAGGGTTCGCTCACCATCGGCCTCATCACAAGTCTCCAGTGCATCGAATTCGGCTCCATGCTCTCTGCCTTCGTTCACGCCTACCCGGACATTTCCATCAGCATCCGCCAGTTCGGTACTTACCAGCTGGCTGATCTTCTCACGGAGCGGAAGATCGATCTCGCCTTTCTGAACCTTCCGCCGCAGGGGCTTCCCCCACAGCTTTCCTTTGAGCATCTGGGAAAAGACCGGTATGCCCTGGCTGTCCCGTACGACCACCCGCTCGCGGCCCGGGCCGGCCGGGGGGCTACCGCGGCGCCGGGCGCTGATCAGGAGGACGGCAGCGCAAAGGATGCCGCAGGCGTCAGCATGCGGGAGCTAAAGGATGAGCGCTTTATCTTCCACCAGCCCTGGCAGGTCGCGTCGGAGCTCGTGCTGGCCGCCTGCCGCGACGCCGGCTTTGAGCCGAACATCGTATGCCGTTCCGGGGAGCCTACCACCTCCATATACATGGTCCAGGGCGGGATGGGCATCGCGCTCTTCCCGGAGGAGGAGTTCCAGAGCCGCCAGCTGGACGGCATACAGTGGCTGCGTATTAAGGAAGATATTATCAAGGAGGTCGGCGTCGCCTGGAGAAAGGATTCCGAATCCCCGCTGGTCACGGAGGCCGTACGCTTCGCAAAGGAATGGAGCCGGCTGGTGTAAGGAGCCGGAGAATTACAGGCGCAAAAAAACTGCCGCATGAAATAACCCCCTTTACCGGATGTGTCCTGTAAAGGGGGTACATATATCAGATCCATAAGACATTTTTTATCTGTAATATCCGGCTGCATGAACTCACCGCCAGACAGAGGAGGGAGTCTTCTCCGGCCGGGATAACGCCCCGGCCTGTTCCTTACAGCTCCTTCGGGTCGATGACGGTGCCGTCCGTCCAGATCCTCTCAAGGTTGTAGAACCTGCGGTCCTCGCTGTTGAAGATGTGGACCACGACGTCCTGGTAGTCGAGAAGGATCCACGTGCCGGACTGGTAGCCCTCCTTCTGCTTCGGCTCGACGCCGGCCTTGCCAAGCTTCATCTCGATCTCGTCGGAGATCGCCTGAGTCTGGCGCTGGTTCGTGCCGCTCGCGAGGATGAAGTAGTCCGCGATCACGGAGATCTTCGAAATGTCGATGACCTTGATCTCCATACCCTTTTTCTCTTCGATCACGTTGCAGATGGTTTTTACGATTTCATTTGTCGTCATGATATCCATTCTCCTTCAGCCATATAAAACATTGTTCGGTCATGGGGTCCGTCATCACGCCCTTCCGGTCGAGATAGTCAAGCGTGTCCCCGGTGATCCTGTAAACGCAGAACGTCAGGTCCCGGAAGGCAAGCGCCCGCATCTCGGGGAGGTCGTCCGCCTTAAATCTGTTCGGCTCGATATAATCCGCCGTAAAGACGATCTTTTCAAGCAGCGTCATGTCGCCGTGCCCTGTGGTATGCCACCGGATGGCGTTCAGGATCTCCGGATCCTCCACGCCGTATTTTTCCCTGGCGACATAAGGGCCGATCACCGCGTGCAGCACCTGCGGCGCGCGGAGCTCCGCGTCTGTGAAGCGGTGGCCGCGTTCCTCTCCCATCTTTAAAAGCTCCTTCTCGCGGAACTCCTTCGCGCAGTCGTGCAGAAGGCCCGCAAGCTCGGCTTTTTCGACATCGGCCCCGTAACGCATGGCCAGGCAGGCCGATGTGTACGCGACGCCGAGGGTGTGCTCGTAGCGGTTCGCGCTCAGGTTCTTCTGAAGCTTTTTTCTGATCCTGTCAAAGTATTCTCTGTCCATAATCTGATGTCCGTGGTCTACTGTCCGTAAAGATGATGCGCGGCGATGTATTCAGCTACGGCGGGCGGCGTGAGCCGCGCTGCCTTTTTCTTTCCTGCCGCGTAGAGGGAACGGATGTACTCCGAGGAGATATCCACCTCCGGCGCGTGGATGAACTGCACTCTTGCGCCGAACTGCTCCTTCAGGAAGTCCGCCTGCTCCCCGAGCGACGCGTGGTTCTTCGCGTAGTCGCGGTCCGCGACGATGAGCGACACGTACTTCAGGATGGTCCCCGGCTCGTGCCAGTTCTGGAACTCGTAAAAGGAATCCGCGCCGAGCACGAAATGGAACTGGCAGTCAGGATAGTCCGCGGCAAGCTCCGCTACCGTCTCGCTCGTGTAGGACTTCCCCTCGCGGCGGGTCTCGTAATCGGAGCACACAAAGCCCGTATACGGCTTTATGGCAAGCTCCACCATGGCGAAGCGGTCCCGGTAGTCCGTGATCCGCCGGCCGGTCTTATGCGGCGGGTTCGGCGCCGGCATGAACCACACCTCGTCGAGCGAGAACTGCGCGTAAGCGTTCTCGGCAAGCTTCAGGTGCCCGTTGTGGATGGGGTCGAAGGTCCCCCCGAGGATCGCGATCTGCTTCAAGACAAGGCTCCCCTTTCTTTGTAAGGTACATGCTGCGGCTCCCGTGAGCCTTCTTATGCTCAGGCTCTCGGAAGGATGATCTTCCTGTTCTTCTCTTCCTTCGCCATCTTGTAAAGCACGATCTTCTTCCCGATGACCTGCACGACCTCGCTGTGCGTCCGTCCCGCAAGGGCCTCGGCCATCATGCGCGGGTCCTCCAGGCAGTTCTGGAGCACGGAGATCTTGACCAGCTCACGTTTGTCGAGCGCCTCGCAGACCGCCTGCGTAAGCTCCGGGGTCAGCGCGGACTTCCCGATCTGGAAGACCGGGTCCGTGGTCATCGCGATGCTTTTCAGATAAGCGCGCTGCTTACTGTTCATATTTTACCTCTGATCATTTGTAGTAGTCAAACGCGTGGCCGTACATGTGCACGGTATCGCCCTCACTGATCCCCATAGCCTCAAGCTCGTCGAGGATCCCGTTGTTCTTAAGGAACTTCTGGAAGAAGTCAAAGCCCTTCTCGGACTCAAGGTTCGTGTAGCCGAGCATCTTTTCGATACGCGGTCCCTCAACGCGGAAGGAGCCGTCCGGATCCCGCGTGACCGTGTAGGGCAGCGTACGGTCGCCGATGTAGTCGATCTCGATCTCCGGCTCGAACACCGTGGGCGTGCGGTCCATGGTGTTCAGGATCTTCAGGATCCCGTACTTCAGCTCCTTGAGACCCTGTCCGGTCACGCCCGAGATTGGGTAGACCGGGATGTCCGGCTCGAACGCCCTGCGGATCGCTTCCACCGGGTCCTCCTCACCGTCCCCGCGGACGATGCTGTCGATCTTGTTCGCCGCGATGATCTGCGGCTTCTTTAAGATCTCCGGATCGTACTTCACGAGCTCCTCGCGGATCTTGTTGATATCGTCCACGGGATCGCGCCCCTCGACGGACGCCGCGTCCACCACGTGCACCAGGACCTTGGTCCTTTCTACGTGCTTAAGGAAGTCGTAGCCTAAGCCGACGCCCTCCGACGCGCCCTCGATGAGGCCCGGAAGGTCCGCCATGACGAAGCCCTCGCCGTCCTCCATATCCACCACGCCGAGATGCGGCGTGAGCGTGGTGAAGTGGTAGTTCGCGATCTCCGGCTTCGCGTTCGAGACACGGCTCAGGAGGGTCGATTTCCCGACGTTCGGGAAGCCCACCAGGCCGACGTCCGCGATGACCTTAAGCTCCAGGCGGACAAAGATCCCCTTGCCGGGCTGTCCGGGCTTCGCGTAGTTCGGGGCCTGCATGGTGGCTGTCGCGAAATGCATGTTGCCTATACCGCCCTTGCCGCCGCGGAGGATCACCTTCCTGCGGTTCTCCCCCGACATGTCGGCGATGACCTTGCCCGTCTCGTCGTCGCGGATCACGGTACCCTCCGGGACGCGGATCACGAGGTCCTCCCCGTCGCTCCCGTGGCAGCGCTTCTTGCCGCCGGGCTCGCCGTTCTGCGCGACATATTTTCTCTTGTGGCGGAAATCCGTCAGCGTGTTGAGCCCGTCGTAGACCTCGAACACGATGTCCCCGCCGCGCCCGCCGTCGCCGCCGTCCGGGCCGCCTGCCGGCACGAAAAGCTCGCGGCGGAAGCTCACATGGCCGTCGCCGCCCTTGCCGGACTGGATAAAGATCTTTGCACTGTCCTGAAACATATTCTCCTCTTCTGCCGGTGCAGAAGGCGGCACGGCCTTCCGGCCCGTCGCCCTTTGTCTTTTTACAAAACCGGGCTTCATACGCTCTCGTATGAAGCCCGGTCACACACTTATAGCTTTTGTCCCTTCCGGGACCGCTCATTCATCACTCTGCAGCTTCTGCCGCAGCTTCCGCTCTCGGATAAACGGAAACCTTCTTGCGGTACTTGCCCCATCTCTCGAAACGGACAACTCCGTCGACCTTCGCGAAAAGCGTATCATCGGCGCCTCTGCCGACATTGGTTCCCGGATGAATGTGAGTGCCGCGCTGTCTGTAAAGGATGTTGCCTGCCAGAACAAACTGTCCGTCAGCCCTCTTCGCGCCAAGGCGCTTGGACTCGGAATCACGGCCGTTCTTGGTGGAGCCGACACCTTTCTTATGAGCATGCAGCTGAAGGTTCATTGTGAACAGCATCGTTACACCTCCTGATCTTGTATCGTCAAAAAGTTGCTGCCGTATGTTTCGCTGACCGCCCGCAGCCCAAGCATGCAGGACGTAAGAAGCAGTACGGCTTTTTCGTTCTCCGTGTCGGCGAGCCGGAACGAGAAATCCCCGTTCTCTTCGTTCACCTCGCAGGAGAACCGCGCGTCTGTCAGTTCAGACACAGAGTTCGCCAGGTTCAGCTCTAGCGCCGATACCGCAGCGCAGATGATATCCCTTCCGGACTCATCAAAATCCGCGTGGCCGGTGGAACGGAACCCGATCAGTTCATTCCGCCCGCTGCGGAACGTCCGGACCCTGATCATACAGTCTCTCAGGCGTTGATCTTGTCGATCTTGACCTGGGTATAAAGCTGTCTGTGGCCGTTCTTCTTGTGATAGCCAAGCTTCGCCTTGTACTTGTAGACAATGACCTTCTTCGCCTTTGCCTCACGTAAAACAGTCGCGGTAACAGCAGCACCGTCAACCGTCGGAGTCCCGATCACGAGCTCCCCGTTGTTCACTGCCAGGACCTGATCAAAGGTAACAGTCTGGCCAGCCTCAGCTCCAAGCTTTTCTACCTTAATGATATCGCCCTCTGATACCTTATACTGCTTACCTCCGGTAGCAATAATCGCGTACATATGGCACCTCCTCTTTATCATTACTCGCCAACTGCGGCGTCCATGAAGACATGGCACTTACAAGCCCCGTTGTGCGGCATACCATGATATTATACTGTCACGTTTTTTTTCTGTCAACCGGAATTTTGATGTCCTGCGAGGCGGTCCTTCAAAGGCTTTCCCGCCTTTTTCCGGGTGATCTCCACAAGGTGGAGGCCGGTGAGGTCGACGATCTCGGTCTTTACCGGATCCGATGCGGCGAGCGCCCTTAAGCGCTCCATCAGCGCCTCCCGGAGCTCCTTCGAATGCAGGTCGATAAAATCCGCGACGATGATCCCTGACAGGTTCCTTAAGCGGAGCTGCCGCATGATCTCGTCCGCGGCCTCCTCGTCCGTCCTCCGTACCGTCTCCTCCTTCGTGCCCTTCCGGTCCGTCTTTCCGGTGTTTACGTCGATCACGGTCATGGCCTCTGTCGGCTCGATGACCAGGTAGCCGCCGCTCTTCAGCCACACGTTTTTTGCGAGGGCCGACCCGACGACGGTCTCAAGGGAATACACGGAGGAAAGCGGAAGGACCCTGTCGCTGTAAAAGCGCACCGGCACGCCGGTCCCCGAAGCCTTTTTCAGCGCCTGTTCCGTCCGGAAGCGTTCCGGAAGCTTCTGCCGGTAGGCAGCCTCCTCCTCCGGGGCGGACCCGGTCAGCGCCTCATAGACCGCCGGCAGGTCCGTGACGATCTCGGCGTCCCTGTTCCTGTACCGCCGCGCGAGAAAGAGCCATTCCGGCTCCGCCGCCTTAAGGAGCGCCGGCGCGGCCGCGAACTGCGCCTTCCGGAGGATCTCCGGGTCCCCGGCCTCGCGGAAGCGCCCGGTCACGGACGGCCCCTTGGTCTTCTGCGCGTCCTTTTTGACCTTCACTATGAGCGCGTCCCCCTCGCGGAGCCGGTCATGGGCCGCGCCGTCCGAAAAGCGGAACGCGCCGGCATCGGCCGCGTCGAGAAACGCCGGGAGCGGCGCCCCGATGTCCACGAAGGCGGCGTTGATGTTCTTCACGATATTCTTCACGCGCCCGGAATAGATGTTCCCGACAAGGGAGTCCGAGGCGCCCTCGAAGTTCAGCTCGCAGGCCGCGCCGTCCTCGAAAAAGCAGGTGAGGATCCCGCCGCGGAAGCCCGCGATGACCAGCTTATCCGATGTATTCGCCATAGGATCCAAGCGTCCTCATTTCCGCGTCGTAAAGCTCCGTGCGCACCGTGATCCGCCTTCTTTCACGCAGCGCGCTGCCGTGCTCCGTTCCGAAGAACGCCTCCAGAAGGAGCTCCGGCTTCAGGTTCGCCTCGCTCCCCTGCGCGACGCGCATGAAGAGCCCGCCGTCCTTCACGGCCAGGGAAAAGATCATAGGGCGGATGTCGACCTCCCGCTCGTTTCCCTTCTTTCCCTTCTTGATGATCACGATCTCCTCCTTTTCAAGGAGCTCGCCGACTGCCAGGGAAAGAGTCTCCGCGTCGGCGCCGTAGAGATCGCGCCCGGCTTCCTCCGCCTCCAGGGCGTCGTACCTGTCCATGCCCTCCGGGAGGAAATGCACCGTGTAGTCCGCCGCGTGGACGACCGCCATGCAGTTCTTCGCGTCGTCCGGGATCTTTAAAAAGCTCAGGATCCTCATCCCCTCCGCCATCTCGCGGTCGAGCCGCTCCGCATACTCGCCGCTCCGGAAGGTCTCCTCCGCCCCGTCCTCGAGACGGATGTCGAAGTATTCCGCCGTTCCCTCGAGGCCCATGCCGAGCGGCGCGGCGAACGACATGACCTGGTGCGGGGAAAAGCCCTCGCTGTATTTTACCGGAAGGCCCGCGCGGCGGATCGCCTTCTGGAAATAGCGCATGATGTCAAGATGGCCGACGAACCGGAGGTTCCCCTGCTTTGAGAATTTAATTCTTGCCTTCAAAACAGACACCTCCGTTGTACTTTCTCGCGCCGCAGCCGGCGCAGCCCTGCCTGCAGTTCGGCGTCACCCTGCCCTCCATGGCGGCAAGCCACTCGCGCTTCAGGAACTCCTTCGTCACGCCGCAGTCGATGAAATCCCAGGGAAGGAGCTCGTCGAGCGGCCGCTCCCTGAGCGTGTAGAAGTCCATATCGACGCCGCACTCCGCGAAGCTCTCCTTCCAGCGCGCGAAGTCGAAGGACTCGGTCCAGGAATCGTAGAGCGCGCCCTTCCTGTAGGCGGTCTCGATGACCCTCGAGACACGGCGGTCGCCGCGCGCGAAGACGCCCTCAAGGATCGTGGTGTCCGCGTCGTGGTACTGGTACCTCAGGCTCTTCCAGTTCTGCTCGCCGCGGAAGGTCTCCTTCACGAAGCGCGCGCGTTCAATATACTCCTCGGGCGTGTACATCCTTGCCCACTGGAACGGCGTGAACGGCTTCGGCACGAAGAAGGAGGAGCTTGCGGAGATCTGCACACGCCCGGTGCGTTCCTGCTTCGGGATCTCGTCGTAGAACATCTCCGCGACACGCTCGCAGAGGTCCGGGATGCCCTTCCTGTCCTCCTCTGTCTCCGTGGGCAGGCCGAGCATGAAATAGAACTTGACCTTCGTCCAGCCGCCCTTAAAGGCGCTCAACGCGCCCTGCATGATGTCCTCCTCGGTAAGGCCCTTGTTGATGACGTCGCGGAGCCTCTGGGTCCCCGCCTCCGGCGCGAAGGTGAGCGACGACTTCTTCACGTCCTGGATCTTCGACATGACGTCGAGCGAGAACGCGTCGATCCTGAGGGACGGAAGGGAGATGTTCACCTTCTTCTCGTCCGTCAGCCGGATGAGCCAGTTCAGGAATTCCTCAAGGCCCGAATAGTCGCTTGAGCTTAAGGAGCTTAACGAGATCTCCTCGTTTCCGGAGATCCGGAGCATCTTTTCCGCGTAGCGCTTCAGGTACTCCACGGAATGCTCCCTCTGGGGGCGGTACACATTGCCCGCCTGGCAGAACCTGCAGCCGCGGATGCAGCCGCGCATAAGCTCCACCACGGCGCGGTCCTGGGTCACCTTGATGAACGGGACCAGGGGCGCGTCGATGAAGGGCGCGGTGTCAAGGTCGCTGACGACCTGCCGCGCGACCTTCGCGGGAACGTCCGGATACTTCGGGTCAAAGGACGCGAGCGTCCCATCCGCATTGTACGCCGGCTCGTAGAGGGACGGGACGTAGATGCCCGGGACCCCGGCGGCGGCGCGCAGGAACTCCGCGCGGGAACGCCCCGCCTTCTTGTATTCTATGTAGAGGTCGAACAGGCGGTCGTAGACCACCTCGCCCTCCCCCATGTAGAAAAGGTCAAAGAACGGCGCGATGGGCTCGGGATTATAGGTGCAGGGGCCCCCGCCGATCACGATGGGACATCCGTCCGTCCTGTCCTCCGCGTGGAGCGGGATGCCGGACAGGTCCAGCACCTGGAGGATGTTCGTATAGCACATCTCGTACTGGATCGTGATCCCCAGGAAATCGCACTCCTTCACGGGCCGCTGGCTTTCCAGCGTAAAGAGCGGGATATGCCGCTCCCGCATGACGCGGTCCAGGTCCGTCCACGGGGAAAAGACCCGTTCGCAGCAGACGTCCGGGCGGCTGTTGAACATACTGTAAAGGATCTGGATGCCCAGATGGCTCATCCCGATCTCATAAACATCCGGAAAGCACATGGCAAAACGCACTGCCGCGCTTTCCGGATCCTTTTCCGCCATATTGATCTCCCCGCCTATATAGCGGGCGGGCTGCTGTATGGATAACAGCAGCTCGTCGTCAAGTGCCAGTTTTCGCATAATTCTTCCTTCAGCGGTTCGCGAGCTCCTGCATGATATCCTCCCAGGTCACGCCGCGCTCGACCATAAGCACCATGGCGTGATACAGGAAATCCGCGATCTCGTATTTGATCTCCTCCGGGTCCGGGTTCTTCGCGGCGATCACGATCTCCGTCGCTTCCTCCCCGACCTTCTTCAGGATCTTGTCGATCCCCTTGTCAAAAAGATAATTTGTGTAGGACCCGGCCTTCGGGTGGGCCTTCCTGTCCTTGATGACCTGGTAGTCGTCCTCCAGGATCCTGTGCGGGTTCTTCCGCACGCCCGGAAGCGACGTGACCTCGTTAAAGAAGCACGAACGGGAGCCAGTGTGGCACGCCGCGCCGACCTGGAACACCTTCGCGAGAAGCGTGTCGGAATCGCAGTCCAGCGTCAGGGACCTCACGTACTGGTAGTGCCCGGAGGTATCTCCCTTGAGCCACAGCTCCTGCCTTGAACGCGACCAGTAGGTCATGCGGCCGCACTCCAGCGTTTTTAAGAACGCCTCCTCATTCATGTACGCGACCATGAGGACGTCGAGGGTCCTGTAGTCCTGGACGACGACCGGCAGGAGCCCGTCAGAGCCCTTTTTGATCTTGTCCCAGGTCACGTCCGTCTCGAAGGTCTGCACCTCCACGCCGTCCTTCCGGAGCGCCTGCTTAAGCTCCATGAAGTCGGGCCTGACGCCGCCGTCACAGCGGACGATGACACCGGAGACGCGGGGATCCTTCATCCGCCCCGCGATCACCTCATAAGAAGGCGGGACCATGACAAAGACCTCGCCCGGGTACCCCTCCGGCACCGGGAGCAGTCCCGCTTCCGCCGTTCCGGGGTCCGCGACGACCGCCGAGACATACCGGCAGACGTCCTCCTCCGCGCCTCCGGGAAGCTCCCCGCCCGCGGCAAGGAGGACGATCTTCCCCTTCCCGAAGCGCTCCGAGACCTCCCTGATGAGCGCGAGGTTCGTTTCCAGGGCAGCGTCAAGGAAGGCCTCCTCAGAGCCCGCGTAGAGATACTTCTTCACGTCCTCGGTCCTTTTCACGCGTCCGCCCGAAAGGATCGGCGCGTCGACCTCGCGCGCAAGGCTCCGCACGAGGCCCATAAAGGCGTCATGGGAAGCATCATCCGCGGAAACGTCCGTAAGGAACAGTCCGTCCGCGCCGGAAAGGGAGGCCTTCAGGGCCTCCGCGGCGGTATCGGCGCCGGCGGTGAAGCCGGCATAGAGCTTTTTCTTCATGCTTTTCCTTCTTCCTGTACCAGGTCCTTCAGCCTCCGGATGATCTCCCCGATCCTCGCGCTCTCCCGCTTCATGGAGACGCGGTTCACGACGACGCGCGCGGAAAGGTCGCAGACCTTCTCCAGCACCGCGAGGCCGTTCTCCCTGAGCGTGCCGCCGGTCTCGACGATGTCCACGATGACCTCGGACAGCCCGACGATCGGCGCGAGCTCCACGGAGCCGTTCAGCTTGATGATCTCGACCGTCTGGTGCTTTTTATTGTAGAAATAGTCGCGGGCGATGTTCGGGTACTTCGTCGCGACGCGGATCTGCTCGTGATGCTTCAAAAGCTCCGCAGCGTCCTCCGGGCCGCAGACGCACATGCGGCATTTCCCGATCTTAAGGTCGAGGACCTCGAAAAGCTGGCGCCCCTCCTCGAGGATGGTGTCCTTCCCGACGATCCCAAGGTCCGCCGCCCCGTACTCCACGTAGGTCGGGACGTCGCTTGCCTTTGAAAGGAAGAAGCGGATCCCGAGCTCCTCGTTGACGAAGATCAGCTTCCTGGTCTTCTTGTCCTTGACCTCCTCACAGGGGTACCCGGCCCTGCCGAAATAGTCGATGGCCTGCATGGCAAGCCTCCCCTTCGCGAGGGCGACTGTGATATATCTCATGGCTTCAGTCCTCTTTCATAAGAATGAGCTCCCGGATGCCGTTCCGCTCCGCGTAGGCCCTGTACTCATCGTCGCTTACCCGGTCGTCCCAGAGCTGCGCAGCGACGCGCTTTCCCTCAAGGCGCATTTTCCGGATGAGCGCGGCCGCGCGCGCGGTATGGCGCTTCCGGTAGACGACCAGGGCCCCGGTCTTTTCGACAGGCAGGCTGATCTTCTGGCTCATGATGCAGGAAAGGACGCTGTCGATCCGCACCGCGAAGCCGACAGCCGGGCGGTCGGTGCCGAACTGGCTGAGCAGCCTGTCGTAGCGCCCGCCGTTCACCAGGTAGTCCCCGGTGCCGTAGGAGTAGGCCTTGAAGATCATGCCGGTGTAGTATTCGTACTGGCTGAGCATGCCGAGGTCAAAGCTGACGTATCCCGCAAGCCCGTAGATATCGATGATCTCAGCGATCTTTTCGAGCCGCTCGATCGCCGCGAGCGCGCGCGGGCTGTCGGTCAGGGCCCTCGCCGCGGAGATGTCCCCGATCCCCCCGAACAGCATGGGAAGGCGGATAAAGCACTCGCGGATCCTCCTGTCGCCGACATGCGCCTCGGCAAACTCCTCGACGCCGAAGGAATTCTTGTTTTCGATGAGCTCGCGGAGCTCCCTGTCCTCCTCCTCCGTGAGGCCTGCCGCTTCGACGATCCCGCGGTAGAAATCCACCTCGCCGATCTCCACGTGGAAATCCGTAAGGCCGGCGGCCTTCAGGCATTCCACCGTCATGAGGACCATTTCCGTGTCCGCGTCCGCGGTGCTGTCGCCGATCAGCTCGGCGCCGCTCTGGGAGATCTCCTTCAGCCTGCCGGTATAGTTCACGCTGTTAAGGAAGGTGTTCCCCAGATAGCAGAGACGCACCGGCTGTGTCTCCTCGCGGAAAAATTTCGTCACGCACCGCGCGATGGCGGGCGTGATGTCCGGGCGCAGCACCAGCGTGTTGTTGTCCCTGTCGAAGAATTTATACATCTCGCGGGACGAAACACTGCCGCGCTCCTGGTTGAAGATATCGAAGAATTCAAAGGTAGGGGTCTCGATCCGGTCGTACCCGAAGGACTTCAGCGTGCGGAGCACGTGCTCCTCGATCAGGTCCTTCATCGCGCATTCATGTCCGTAGATGTCACGGACCCCGTCAGGGGTATGAAGAAGTGTGTCCACTGTTCCTGCTCCTAAGCTTCTGAAAAGACATTTTTGCCTGCGGCAGCGGGCGGAAAACACCCGTCCCGCGCCGGCACTTTACCATGCTACCAAACGAAAGTATCCCTGTCAACCGCCGCGCCCCTTCAACCGCCGCTTTTCCCGGCAGCATCGCCCGCGGCGCGCTCCTCCCGCTCTTCGCGGTCCTCGACGTACCAGGAAAGCGCCTCCAGGTAATGCACGGGAACGTCCCTCGTCTTCGGGATCCGGTAGCCCTTCCGCATCTCCTCATAGGTGAAGCTCTTCCGGCCGCCGCGCGCCATGCGCTCCCAGTACACAAGAAGCTCCTCGAGCGGCATGAGGTAGATCTCGTCCCGCTCCGTAAAGCTGATGATGAGGAACGAGACCCCGCCCTGCTCCCGGAAGTCCTTCATGAACTCGACCTGGTGCTCGTGGACGTTCGCGAGCGGGAACGTGTCCGCCGCGCATTCCTTCGCGTCAAAGCAGACCGGGATCCCCTGGACCGCGCCGATATAGTCCACCGTGCTCCGCCGGTCAAAGTAGGCGAGGGTGATGTGCCGCGTCTCCTTGTCGATCTCCATCGGCGTGATCGGCGTGGGGATCTTCTGGATCAGCGCGATGCGGCTGCTTCTGTAGATCTCGTTTGTCGCGTTCAGAAGCTCCTCAAGGACCGATCCCCGGAGCCCCCGGTTTTTCCAGGTACCCACAGTATGACTTCCTCTTTCTTTCTGTCGTTTCATTCCGGAGTCCCCGCGGCCGGTACCCACCGTCCCCGGAAGGTCCACTCAACGTTCTGCCGGACCATGTCCTCCGTCCCAGGAAGGTTTATTCCGCGTCCTTCCCGAGGATGTCCCCTGCCTCAGGGAACAGCGCCCTGAACGGCTCCGGGACCGGCGCCCTCAGCGTCCTTCCGGAAAGCGGCTTAAGCACCCCGTCCGTCTCCGGGAACGTAAGTTCAAAGGCGTGGAGCATCTGGTGACGGTACCCCGTGAGGGCCGCGCACCTCCTGTTCGCCTCCCTGTCCCCGTATTTCGGGTCCCCCAGGACCGGGTGCCCCGCGGATGCCAGGTGGGCGCGGATCTGGTGCGTGCGCCCGGTGATAAGGTGTACTCTTAAAAGCGTGGCGCCGTCCGTGTAAGCGAGCGGCACATAGGCGGTCCGGATCTCCCTGTCCTCAGGCGAGGCAGGCTTCTTTAAGACCGCCACCCGGTTGGTGCGCGCGTCCTTCCTTAAATAGCCCCGGATCTCCATGCCCTCCGCGACCCTGCCCGCGACCGCCGCGAGATAATACTTTCCCGCGTCCCGGTCCTTCAGGATCCTTGACAGCTCCTGGAGCGCCGGAAGCGTCTTCCCGAACAGGATGAGCCCCGTGGTGTTCCGGTCCAGGCGGTTCACGACGGAGGGGGTAAATGCTTCCTCCCCGCCGCCGCACCAGCTTAAAAGGTACTCGTTCGCGGAGACGTCGCCCGGCTCCGCCTTCTGGGAAAGCATGCCTGCCGGCTTGTTGTACGCGAGGACGTGGCTGTCCTCGTAGACGATGCGGCCGGGGAGCCCTGCTCTGCCCGGGTCCGGGAGGTCCTTACGCCCGCCCTGTTCCGTCCTGAACTTCGCGATGGTCTCATCGGAAAGCCAGAGCGTGACCACGTCGTCCTTTTCCAGCCTTTCGGCGCCGGTGCATTTCCCGCCGTTCAGGGTAATGTTCTTTTTCCTCAGCATCCTGAAAAGGAAGCCCGGTGCCGCCTGGTCAAGATATTTTTTTAGGAACTTTTCGAGGCGCTGTCCCGCCTCGTTCATGCCGATCCTGATCTCTTTCAATGAAAAGCCCCCTGTCCCCTGTTAATAGGAAAGACGGAAAAGAAGGGCGACGACGCGCGGGACCTCCTCCGTCTCTAAAGGCGCCGCCGGCGGAAGCTTTTCCAGCGAGGCAAAGAAGGCATCGCGGTCCGTATAGACGCGGACCTTCGGCCGCAGCTTTTCGAGATTCAGGCAGCGCTTCAGATGCCCCTCAAGGGCCTCCGCGTCCTTCCCGTTCCCGCCCGCAAGGCATACAAGGACCAGCCCCTCCTTCACGAGGCAGAGGTCCGCCGGAAAGATCTTTTCCCTGGTCGTGAAAACCAGCTCGTAGAGAAGCTCTCCCCTGTCCGAATAAGCGCCGGCCCTTTCCAGCTCGTTTTTCTTAAGGCTCCTGTACTTTCCCATTGCCAGAAGCGGCGCCGCGGTGTTCGCGAGCGGGACCGCGAGCACGATCCCCGCCACCATGATAAACATCCTCGTATTACCGGAAAAACGGCCGGATACCTTTACGAGCGCCGCGATCAGGACGATGAGCACCGCAGCAAAAGCCGCCTGCCGGAGGATATGACGGTCCCGGTAGCCGGGCGTTCCTTTTCCAAGATCCATAGAGATGCCTCCCGGTCACAGATCGTATAGTTTCAGGATAAGTCCATGAGGCAGGACCTTCGTCACGGCCTGCAGCGCCTTTACGGGAAGTCCGTACACAGACACCGTACGCCCGCGGAACGCGTCGAACAGCGCCTTCGAGACGACCCTTTCCGTTTCCGCCATAAAGTACTTCTTGTACCAGGGCGTCTCCGCGTTCTCCTCCGCGGTGGTAAAGAACTCCGTATCGACCGGCCCGGGGCAGACCGCGGTCACCGTGATGCCCCGCCCGGAAAGCTCCTTCCCGAGCGCCGTGCTGTAGCTCAGAACATAGGCCTTTGTCGCGGCGTAGACCGCGAAGCCCGGCTGCGGGAGGAATGCCGCCGCGGAGGCAAAGTTGATGATGCGCGCGTGCCGCGGCATATATGGAAGGAGCGCCTCCGTAAGGAGGGACAGAGACGCGCAGTTTAAACGGACCATCCCCTCCGTGTGGCGCGCGCTGATCTGCCCGGCCTTCCCGAGCTTCCCGTAGCCTGCCGCGTTCACAAGGAGCATGACGCGGGCGCCGGCTTCCTTCACGGCAGCTTCAATGCCTTCAATGACCCTTCCGTCGGTCAGGTCGCCCGGAAACACGCGGATGCGCCCGGGAAACTCCTTCGCGAGCGCCTGAAGCAGCTCCTCACGCCTCGCCGTGACCCAGATCTCATCCAGCCTCTCAAACCGGTCCGCGATCTGCCGTACAGCCTCGCGTCCCATGCCGGACGATGCACCGCTCACCACCGCAATTTTCATAAGATCTCCCCGTAATCACTGATCATCCAGCCGGCAAGTTTCTTCTTCTGTTCCTCCATGAAGGCGGAAAAATCATCCCGCACCGCGCAGACCTGCATCCCCGCGTTGAGCCCCGCCTGGATCCCCTCCGGGATATCCTCGAACACCAGGCAGCGCTCCGGGGCCACGCCAAGCTTCGCCGCGACGGCAAAGTAGACGTCCGGCTTCGGTTTTCCGGCCTGCACCTCCTCGGAGGTGATGACCGCGCTGAAAAGGTCCCGCACGCCGAGCGAGCCAAGGACCGCCTCCACGAGCCGGCTCCCGTTGCTGGTCGCGATCCCGAGCGGGATCCCGCGCGCCGAAAGCTTCCGGATGAACGCCTCCGCACCCGGCTTAAATCCGACCTGCGTCCGGTACGTCTCCACCGTCATCTCCTCCCAGACATGCAGGATCTCCTCAATGCTCTCCGGAAGGCGGAAGGTCTCCTTGAACCATACCGCCGTCTCATGGAAGCTTAGACCGGCGATCCGCTTCTGGAGGTCCTCCGGATAGTCAAACCCCCTTGCCGCAAGGAACCTGACGTCGATGTCCTTCCAGATCCACATGGAATCAACCAGTGTCCCGTCAAGGTCGAATATGACCGCGTCATAGTCCGAAACGTCGGGGACGGAGGACCTTATGCTGTACGAGAGCAGCCCGCGCGTCTCCTCCTCCGTAAGCTTCCGGAACTCCCCCGGGCCGAGCTTCAGCCCTTTAAGGCTCAGCGGCCCCATCGAGAGCCGCTTAAGCGCCGTCACGGGACAGCCGAGGGAAGCGAACATCCGCTTCACCTGGTGGAACTTCCCCTCATGAAGGACAAGCTCCGCCGGATCCCCCGTGCTTTTCAGCTCCGCGGGCAGGCATTTCGTCCCGTCGGGGAGCACGAGCCCCTCCCGGAACCGCTCCGCGCTGTCAGGCGGAAGCGTGCCCTCATAGCTCACCTCGTAGACCTTCGGGACATGCCTGCCCGGCGCGAGCAGCCGGTGCACCAGGGCGCCGTCGTCCGTCACTAAAAGCAGCCCCTCGGTGTCGATGTCAAGGCGGCCGCAGGGCGCCATGTCCTTCCGTTTCAGGCCCATATAGGAGATCACCGTCTCATGGCGGCGGTCCTCCGTCGCGGAGATCACGCCCTGGGGCTTGTTAAGGACCCAGTACTCGAATTCTGCGCATGAAAAGGGGCGCCCGTCCAGTGTGAGCGCGTCCTTCTCCGGACAGACCTTCGTCTCCGGCCTTGTCACCGGGACGCCGTTCCTTAAGAAGCGCCCCGCCTTTATGATCTTTTTTACTTCCGAACGCGAACCCGCGCCCGCGTCCGCGAGCAGGCGGTCCGCCCTGATCTCTCTCATAGAGCCCCTGTTTCCTACTGCATCCGCCATCCGGGCAGATACATGTTTTTAAGGCGCTGCCTGTCCTGCTTGACGAACCCCAGCGGGAATCCGTCCACGCAGAGAAGGCGTACGCCCTTTCCGTCTTCATCTGCCTCCACGGTCTCCCCGCGGAGGTACCGGACCACGCGCGGGTCATCGATGCCGAACAGTACCGGATCCGGCCACTCGTCCTTCGTGAGGTTCATTGCAAGCGCCTGCGACGGGCGGAACCTTCCGTTCTTCAGCTGTCCGAGAAGGAGTCCCGTCCGGAGATACCGCAGATCCTTCCGGTACGCTGCCGTGTCCGGCAGGTAAGAAACATACTCCCCCTGGATCAGGATATTGCTTTCCTGAAACTCCCGGCGGATAATGCCCAAAAAGGCGGAAAGGTCCTCCGGAAGGGCAGCCTTCCTGTTCCTTCCCTGCGCCGTGCCGTACGACGGGCCCCCGCCGTATCCTGTTCCCTGCACATACGCCGTCCCTTCGGAGGATGCCCGCTTCTCCCCCTTTTTCTTCAGACGCGCGACGAAATGCCCCTCCGCGCGCGCCTTGTGGGGCAGGAGCCTTACGCAGCCCGGCAGGAGCCAGGAATCCGTAAAGCCCTCGCAGGGCGGGATCCTGTCAAGCCCGAACTCCGGGTGGTCCGAAAGGAAGCGGATGATCTGGTCCTCGTCCTCGTGCGGGTTGTAGGTGCAGGTCGAATAAAGGAGCGTTCCGCCCTCCTTCAGCATCTCCGCGGCGTCGTCGAGCAGGACCCTCTGCACCGGGCAGTAGAAATCCTTCCCGTGCTCCTCCCACGCGCGGATGACTGCCGGATGCTTCCGGAACATGCCTTCCCCGGAGCAGGGCGCGTCCACAAGGATGCGGTCGAACCAGTACGGGAACTCCTTTTTCAGCCTCGACGACTCCTCGCAGGTGATAAAGGCGTTGCCGATCCCGAAGACCTCGATATTCTTAAGGAGCGCCTTGGCGCGCGACGCGCTCAGGTCGTTCGCATAGAGCACGCCCCGGCCCTTCAGCGTTGCGCCGATCTCCGTCGTCTTCCCTCCCGGGGCCGCGCAGAGGTCCAGCACCCGGTCGCCGGGCTCCGTGCCGAGCAGCGCAGCGCTCGACATGGCGGACGGCTCCTGGATATAGTAAAGCCCCGCGTAATAATAAGGACTCTTCGTGAAGCCCTTCTCCTCGGGGAGGTAGAAGCCGTTCTCCGTCCACGGCACGCGGTCCGAAAGCTTAAGAAGCTCAGCCGCGCGCTCCGGCGTCGTCTTCAGCGTGTTGACGCGGAGGCCCGACTGCGGGGTCTCCCTGATGGATTCAAGGTAATCCGGGAACCCGTCCTTAAGAAGCTCCTTCATATCTTCAAGAAACGGCTCCGGCAGCCTTTTTACGTCCAAACTTCGCTCCTTCACTCAAAGCGGGCTCAGGAAGCAGAAGCGTCCCGGACCCGCGCGTCAAAAAAGTTTCCTTTATATACCGTAAAAGAGTCTGCACGAATGCAAACTCTTTCCGTGAATGCCTTCTCTTGCGGCGTGCCGCCTTTTTATTCCTCGCTGCCCACGCCCTGCGCGAGCTCCTTGCGGTTCGAGGAGACGATGTCGTAGCTTGACTGAAGCGTGGACTGAAGGTCGTTAAACCGGCTCTGCGCGCCGTCCATGGCGTGCGTGATGATGGTCTGAAGGCTCTTCAGCATCTCGTCCGTGTAGTTGATGGCGCCGAGCTTGATCCCGTTCGCCTCCGCAGTCGCGTTCTCCACGATGGTCTGCGCCTGTACGCGCGCGTCGTCCGTGAGCTTGTTCGCGGTCGCGTACGCCTTCTGCATGATCTCGTGCTCGTCCACCAGCTGCTCCGTCATGCGGTTCGCCTCGGCCACCATGCTGTCCGCGCGGGCCTTCGCGTCATTCAGGATCGCGTCCTGGTTGCTCACGATCTTCTGGCACTTCCGGATCTCATCCGGAACGGCCATGCGGAGCTCCACAAGCATCTCCCCAAGCTCCTCGCGGTTCACGATGATCTTGGAGCTCGACAGGGGATAGTTCTTGCACTGCTCAATATAATCCTCGATCTCGCCGATGATCTGTTCGATTCTGTTCATTATTGATGCCTCTCTGTGATTTTCTTTCTGATCGCCTCCGCGACGCGCTCGTCGACGAACGCGCTGATATCCCCGCTGTAAGAAGCGATCTCCTTCACGATACTGGAACTCAGGTACGAATACTTCAGGTTCGTCGTAAGGAAGATCGTGTCGATATCCGGGGCGATGACACGGTTCGTCTGGGCGATCTGAAGCTCATATTCGAAATCCGTCACGGCGCGGAGCCCGCGGACCATGACCTGCGCGCCCTTGCGCTTGCAGTAATCGATGGTAAGCCCGCCGAACAGCTCGACCTCCGTGTTCGGAATATCCCTGGTGATTTCCCGTAACATTGTAACACGTTCTTCAGGGGTGAACAACGGAGATTTTGCGCTGTTGTTGACGACCGCGATGATCAGCTTGTCGAACATTTTCGCGGCGCGGCGGATGATATCCACATGTCCGTTCGTAACAGGGTCGAAGCTTCCGGGATACACTGCAGTGGTCATTATTCAGGCCTTTCCAAGAAATACGTGCTTGTTCGTCTTGTATTCCTTATTTTTTATTAATTTATACCCCAATTCACTGAAATGAGCAATATCCGCATCAATTTTCATCTCAACGATGATCAGCGTATCCTCCCCCGCGAGGTGCGAGTCCCTGAGCGCGGAAAGCGCCGCGTCCTCAAGCCCCTTCCCGTAGGGCGGATCCATGAAAATGATGTCGAAGGGCTTCTTCCTCACCGCCCCGATCCTCTGGATGGCTGCGACCGCGTCCTGGGTCATCACGTCAGCGAGGTCCGACAGATGCGTGTGCTTTAAATTCTCCTCGATGATCTTCACGGCCTTCGGGTTCCTGTCGACGATCGTCGCGTGAAGCGCGCCGCGGGACAGCGCCTCGATGGCGATCGCGCCGCTCCCGCCGAACAGGTCCAGGAACGAGCATCCGGGGACGCTGGTCTGGATCATGTTGAAAAGCGTCTCCTTGATGCGGTCCGTGGTAGGCCTGGTATCCTCACCGGGCAGTGTTTTCAGAAGCAGCCGCCGCGCGGTGCCTGCTATGACTCTCATAGAACTCCTTTCCGGACTGTCTTTATGCGCCGGGCCCTGCCGGCATGACAGTCCCTGAGGACGGCCCGGAGGGCTGTCCGCCTGATGCCGCGCCAGGTCCTGCCGATCCGCCCTGCGGAGATCCGGAGGACGATGCCCCCGGTCCCCCGGAGGAAGCGCCCGAGCCGGACGAGGAAGCGCCCGACCCCGGGGAGGACTGCCCGGGACCTCCCGATGAAGCACCCGGTCCTGCGGACGTATTCTGGGAAGAACCGCCGGACGATGCTCCCGGCCCTGCGGACGTGCCGCCCGGCGCGGGCTGTACCGACGTTGCGCCCGGGGAAGGCTGCGCTGCCTGCGTCTCCGGCGCCGCTGTTGTCTGCGGCACTGCTGCCGTCGTCTCAGGCTGCGCTGCCGAAGGTGCCGGTCCCGGTCCTGCCGCCTGTGTCGCGGGCTCCGCGGGCTTTACTGCCGAAGCGGAGGTCTCCGGCGTGCCGGGTCCCTGGGGCGCCGGCTGCTGGGCAGGCTGCATCTGGGCTGCCGCCGCTGTCGTCTCCGCTGCGGCTGCCGTCGTCTCCGCCGCCGCGGTCGTGGCTGCCGCTGCAGCGCCCTGCGCGGGCGTGGTGCCGGAAGACCCGGTCCCGCCGAGCGTGTACACGATGACCGGCGTTCCCGCGCTGATATTCTCAAAGATCTTCTTCGCGGCTGCCGGCGGCAGGTTCACGCAGCCGTGCGAGCCGTTCGTCTTGTAGATCTGGCCGCCGAAGGAGCTTCTCCAGTTCGCGTCGTGAAGTCCCTCGCCGCCGTTGAACGGCATCCACCAGTTGACGGGGGTCTCATAGTTCTCCCCGTGCAGGACGGCGTTCTTCTGCTTGTACGCAACCTGGAAGATCCCCGTGTGCGTGCCGTTGCCCCTCGAGGTATTGCCCGTCACGCAGTCCGTATCGATGACCACCTTGCCGTCCTTGTAAAAATAGACATGCTGGGCGGTTATGTTCACCTCGACGTACGTATTCCCGTAGTCGTTCCCGCCGAGGGACGCGGCTGTCTTTGAGAATTCCGGCGTCCTGTCCTCGATGGTCCCGGAGGCAAGGGCCGTTTTGATATGCTCCGCCTCGGCCCCCTGGTTCACGCGCCATCCGTAGCTTCCGCCGCGGATCGTGATGTTCTGTCCCCATGACGTGTGGAAGGACTTCGCCTTATTGTAGGTGTCGTACAGCATGGCGACCCTGGAGACGAACTCCGATACCTTCGACTCGTCGAGCGAGACGTTTCCGTCCGCGTCCGCGGAAAGCCATTCGTGGACCGTATCGCCGTCAAGAAGGATCCCGTCCCCGTTCTTATAGCGGATCTTCGCGCTCAGATACTGGTTCAGGCGGCTTGCCGCCGCGTTCAGGGCAGCATCGTCCGCAAGGACGCCCGGCTTAAGGTAAATGCCGTCGGAGGCTTCAAAGTCCGCCTCGGGCTCAAGGGAAAGCACGGATTCCCGGACCAGCGCTTCCGCCGCGGCGGGGTCCAGCGCCGTTCCGTTCTCCTCAGGGATGACCTCGTAGCCGGTCCCGGAGATATAGTCCGAAAGATGCGCGTCCTTCGGCGCGATAAAGGAGGACTCGTCCATGCAGGGCAGTGCCGCGAGCGCCTCCTTAAAGGCCTCCTCGTTCACCTCCGCGACCGTGTCCATATGATAGTTGTCGCCGGAGAAAAGGCGCGCCCCCCAGAGAAGGCGGTTCTGCCCGGAGATTAGATCCTGCATGGTATCTCCGAACTGGTACTTAAGGCCGACCTCATCCCCGCGGATCACAGCGTCCTCGTTCCCGCGCGACCGGACGGTAAGGGTGTAGCCCGCGACCTCATCGTTCAGCGTCTGCTCCGCTTCCTCAGCGGTAAGGCCGGAAACGTTCACCCCGTTGAACGTCGTGTTCGGGAAGAATTTCCGGTGGTAGCCCATCCCCTTCACGCCGTAGGCGATGCAGAAAACAGCGGCAAGCCCCAGGGCGATGCCGGCAAGGGGCTTCTTCCAGCTTCCGCGCTTCACCTCAGGCTCATCGTCGGTAAAATCCTCAACCTCATCGTCATCCGGAGCTTCCGTTTCGTCGTCAGGATCCTCAGCTTCTTCGTCAGCCGGAGCTTCCGTTTCGCCGTCAGGATCCTCAGCTTCTTCGTCAGCCGGAGCTTCTGCTTCCTCCTCACCGGTCAGGCCGTTCTCTGCGGACAGCTCTTCCGGTGACGCTTCATCTTCAGCCGCTTCCGCTTCATTTTCACGAAGGACTTCCTCCGGGACGTTCCCCGCCCCGGCTGCCTTCTCCTCTTTCTCTTCAGGGACCGCAGGCTCCTGCTTTACAGCCTCAGCGGTGACGGCGGCTGTGCCTGCACCGGCAGCGGCAGCCGCGCCCGCTACGACAGCGGCGCGCTCCGCGAGACGGGCCGCCTTCTCGGCGATGGATTCCGCCCTGCGCTCCTGCGCGGGTTCTTCCGCTTCCGCGGCAGGCTCTTTCTCCTGCTCCGGCTTCTCCGCCGGGATCTCCGCGGCAGGCTCTTTCTCCTGCTCCGGCTCCTCCGCCGGGATCTCCGCGGCAGGCTCTTTCTCCTGCTCCGGCTTCTCCGCCGGGGTCTCCTCTTCCTCGTCCTCGCCGAGGTCCAGGTCTTCAAGGTCCAGGTCTTCGATCTCCAACTCTTCGTCACGGACGCCGTCCGTGCTCCTGATCATCTCATCACTCATTCTTTAATAAATCTTTCCTGTCCCGGCCGGCAGGTCCCGGCCTTTGAAAAAACACAAAACATCCGGTGCCCTTCCTTCGGGAAGGTCACAGGATCACATCCTCCTTTAAGTGCGTCCCGGGCATCTCCGGAAGCGTTTCTCTCGATTCCACGGTTTCCTTTGCCGCCTGAAGCACTGAATAATCATTATAAATGTCCGCAAGAGGAAAAGTCAACTCTCCGGACTGGAGCGATCCGAACAGTTCACCCGGTCCCCGCATTTTGAGGTCCGCGGCAGCGATCTCGAAGCCGTCGTTCGAGTTCTTCAGGATCTCAAGCCTCTCCTCCGCGTGCTGCGAGCGTTTCCCCATGACAAAGATGCAGTAGGACTGGTGCTTCCCCCGGCCGACCCGTCCCCGCAGCTGGTGCAGGGAAGCAAGGCCGAAGCGCTCGGCATTCTCGATCATCATGACCGTGGCGTTCGGGACATCGACCCCGACCTCCACCACGGTGGTCGAAACAAGGATGTCCGTCCTGTGCGAGGCAAAGTCCTCCATCACCTTCAGCTTCTCTGCTTCCTTCATGCGCCCGTGCAGGACCGCGACCCGGGCAGTCCCCGCGAAGATCTCCGCGACCTTCGCGCCGTAATCTGTGACGTTCTCCTCGTCGCAGAGCTCGCTCGCCTCGACGAGGGGGCAGATGATATAAGCCTGCCGCCCTGCCTCTACCTCCCGTTTGATATGCAGGAAGGCCTTCGGGCGGTCCTTTTTCCGGATCACCGCGTTCTTTACCGGGATCCGGCCCACCGGCTTCGTCTCGATCGTTGAGATGTCGAGGTCCCCGTACAGGATCACCGCGAGCGTCCGCGGGATGGGCGTCGCGCTCATGACCAGCATGTGCGGCGCAGGTCCCTTTTCCGCGAGGGCGCCGCGCTGCGCGACCCCGAAGCGGTGCTGCTCGTCCGTCACGACGAGGGCAAGCCTTGAAAAGCGGACCGCGTCCTGGATCAGCGCGTGTGTACCTATTATAATATCCGCCTCGTGGGCGGCGATCCGCTCCTGGACCGCGCGCTTTTCGGCGGGCTTCAGTGACCCGGTGAGCAGCGCGAGGACCGGCTTCCGCTCAGCGTTTTCAAAAAACGCGGTCATCGATTCGTAATGCTGCCGCGCGAGCACCTCCGTCGGGACCATGATCGCGCTCTGGAAGCCGTTCCGGAAGGCCGTGTACAGCGCGGTCACTGCGACCGCGGTCTTTCCGGAGCCCACGTCCCCCTGGATCAGGCGGTTCATGACGCGCCCCGAGGAAAGGTCGCGGGCGATATCCTCCGCCGCCTTCCGCTGCGCGTCCGTGAGCCGGAACGGCAGGAAGCCGGCCGCCTCCTTCAGCGCCTCCTCCGTCTGCATGGGGAATTCCGACGCGACCGCGTTCATCTGCTCCTTCAGCCTCCGCACGCCGGCGAGGAAGGAGAAAAAGCCGTCGAAGGCGATGCGCCGTCTTGCCCTTCTGAAGGTCTCCATGTCCTCCGGCGCGTGGATGGCGCGGATCGCGGTATCCTCGTCACAGAGCCCGTACCTTACGCGCTCCTCCTCTGTCAGATAGTCCCCGCGGGGCGGCGTCTTCTGAAGCGCCTGCGCGACCAGCGAGCGGAACGTCCTGGGGGTGATGCCGGCAGTCAGCGGGTAGACCGGGACGGGCCTCCCGCAGAGGGCAAGATAATCCTCCCTTGAAAAGATCTGCGGCTGGAGGATGCCCTTTTTCCCGTTCTTTTCCGTGACGCGCCCCACGAATACGCGGGCGGTCCCCTCCTTCAGAGCCTTCTTAAGGTAGGGCATGTTGTACCAGGTAAGCTCCATGGCGCCGTCCGCGTCTGCCGCCATCCCCCGCGTCATGACGAACCTGCCGCGGCGGATCACCGCAAGGGCCCCGCTGATCTCCAGGAAAACGGCGGAGGTACAGCCGTCCTCCGTGTCCGCGGACCCGGTGATCCGGGGATAATGGTCGAACCTCGCCGGATAGTGCCGGATCAGGTCCTCCGCGGTCCTTATATTCAGTTTTTCAAGCAGGGCTTCCGTTTTCGGGCCCACGCCCTTAAGCTCGCTTACCGGAACAGGCTGCATGCCGTTTTGTCCTTTTCATGGTCTAAAGACTGCGCGCCGCTTTATCTCAGTGGGGATGCGCACGCGCGCGGCGCGCAAGTCCCGCAGGCGGGACCTGAACCTTAAGCGGCCGTGTCCCGCCGGGATAAAGCAACGCCCCGCGCCCGGAAACTCCTCCCGGGTGCGGGGTATCTTCGTCTTATTCTGCAGATACAAAATAATAGTAGACAGGCTGTCCGCCCTCATTCAGCTCGATCTCGGCATCCGGGAAGGCCTCCTCCGCCTTCTCCTTCAGCGCCTCTGCCTCTTCGGCGGTAACGTCCGCGCCGTAGTAAAGCGTGATCAGCTCCGTGTCCTCGTCCACGATCTTCGAAAGAGCGTCAAGGACCGTCGGTCCGATCTCCTTCCCGACCGTGAGCATGCCGCTGTCGCCGATCGCCATGATGTCGTTCTCGTGGATCTCGAAGCCGTCGATGCTCGTGTCGCGCACCGCGTAGGTGATCTGCGCGGTCTTCAGCGCCGCCGCGGCCTCCTTCATGCTCTCAAGATTCTCCTCAGGCGTGCTGTCCGGCATGAAGCTGATCATGGCGGCGATGCCCTGCGGAATGTTCGTCGTGGGCACGACGATCACGTTCCGGTCACCGGAAAGCGCGGCCGCCTGCTCCGCGGCGAGAATGATGTTCTTGTTGTTCGGAAGGACGTAGACCGTGTCGGCATTGACCTCCTCGACCGCCTTCAGGACGTCCTCCGTGCTCGGGTTCATGGTCTGGCCGCCCTCGATCATATGGTCTACGCCGATCTCAGAGAAAATACGGTCAAGGCCCTTGCCCGCGGAGACGCTGATGAAGCCGTACGGCTTCCGTTCCGCGTTTGCCTTCTCTTCCTGTTCCTTTTTCTTCTTCTCCTCCGCGGCGATGCGGGAGGCATCCTTGATGAGGCGCTCGTTGTGCTCCTCGCGCATGTTGTCGATCTTCATGCGGGACAGGGAGCCGTAGGACAGGCCCTTCTGGATGGCAAGTCCCGGATCGTTCGTGTGGACGTGGACCTTGACGATGTCGTCAAGGGAGACGCAGACGATGGAATCGCCGATCGACTCGAGGAAGGCCTTGAACTTCTCCTCCTCTTCTTCCGGGAACGGTTTTTCAAGGTTGACGATGAATTCGGTGCAGTAGCCGAAGGTGATGTCGGACGTCTCGAGGCTCGAGGTGTCGATGCTTACATGACTCTCCCCGGAATGCGCCGCCGGCGAGGAGGCATGCTCAAAGTCGATCTCCGCCTCTTCTCCCCTGAGTCCGCGCAGAACGCCCTTCACGACCATCATAAGGCCCTGCCCGCCGGAATCCACGACGCCTGCCTGCTTGAGGACCGGAAGGAGCTCCGGGGTCCTCTCAAGCGCTTCGTCGCCGGCTCCGATGACCTTCTCCACAAAGAGGATGATGTCGGAGGTCTCCTCCGCGATCTCCTGTGCCTTCGTGCTCATGGCCTTCGCGACCGTGAGGATGGTGCCCTCCTTCGGCTTCATGACCGCCTTGTAGGCAGTCTCCGTGGCGCGTTCCATCGCCTTCGCAAGGCGGACGGTGCCGATGCCGCCCGGCTCCCCAAGCTCCCTGGTAAGCCCGCGGAGCAGCTGGGAAAGGATGACGCCGGAGTTTCCGCGCGCCCCGCGGAGCGATCCCGATGAGATCGTCTTGCAGAGCGTTTTCATGTCGGGGTCCGCAAGGTCCGAAACGTCGCGGGCCGCCGTCATGATGGTCAGCGTCATGTTGGTTCCCGTGTCGCCGTCCGGGACCGGGAATACGTTCAGTTCATTGATCCAGTCTTTATTGGACTCGAGCTCTGCCGCGCCCGCAAGGAATGCCCTGCGGACCAGAGCCGCGTCAAGCTGCTGAATTTCCAAAATAAATTCCTCCTGCCGTCAGTCGATCACCCTGACGCCTTCCACAAAAATTTTGATCTTCTCGATCTCCATGCCGGAGAAAGCCTCGACCTTATACTTGACATTTTCGATCAGGTTATCAGCGACCGCGTTGATGTTCACGCCGTATGCCACGATCAGATGAAAGTCAAGACGAAGCCGGTTCTCTTCCGTGACCGTCACATGAATGCCCTTCCGTAAGCTGTCGCGGCGCAGGATCCTGACGAGCCCGTCCGCCATATTGATGGAAGCCATTCCGACAATTCCGAAGCATTCTACTGCGACCGTACCTGCGTAGGAGGCGATCACTTCCGGTTTTACCTCGATCTGTCCGAGATCATTGTCCAGTCGTCCTTTGACCATGAGTACTTCCTTTCTTAAACGTCATTGATATGCAGAGTATACCTTATTTTACTGAAAAATAAAAGAAGGAATAATAAACACTTGCAAACGCGGGACCTTTCTGCTAAAATGTCAAATGTTATGGATTCCAGTGAAAGGAATTCACTTCATGAGATAGGAGGTGTTAATCATGGCAAAGTGTGCAATCTGTGACAAAGCAGCTCACTTCGGAAACAATGTGAGCCATTCTCATAGAAGGACGAATCACATGTGGAAGGCAAACGTGAGATCCGTCAGAGTCAAAACGGAAAGCGGCGTACATAAGATGTATGTTTGCACTTCCTGCCTTCGCTCCGGCAAGGTTGAAAGAGCCTGAATCCATGTATAGTCAAAGGACCGGTAACCCGGTCCTTTTTCTGTGCGAAGCAATGAGCCATGCATGGACGCCTCCGCATCCCAGACGAGGGAGCTTGCTCACCCGGATGCGGAGGCGGAGGCGGACATATACGGCGAATGCCGCGACAGTGAGCGTCCGAAGGTCCCGTAACTGTCGGCATGGCTCTTATAATCCATGCATAGACGCCGCATCCCAGACGGGGGAGCTTGCTCACCCGGATGTGGATGCGGAGGCGTCCATATACGGCGAATGCCGCGACAGTGAGGGACCGAAGGTCCCGTAACTGTCGGCATGGCTCCTCTTAACTGTCGGCATGGCTCTTAATCATGCATAAAAGGCGCACCCCGGACGGGGCGCGCCTTCAGTCTTTTTTATCCCCTCGTCGGCTCCGCCTTGTCCGCGATCTCCTTCGCGGCAGCCTTCGCCTCCGGGCTGATCCTCGACTCCGCCGTGAAGCGGTTGATGATATCGGGGACCATATCGAGCACCTTTCCGACCGCGTCCTGGTTCCGGACGTTAACAAGCTTGGTCGAGCCGTTCTGGATGATCAGGACCGCTGCCGGGGACATCTTCGTGTTCATGCCGCCCGCGCCGTTGTCCTTCGAGCTTCCGGCAAACGACCCTGCCGCCATGCCGCAGGAGACATCGACCAGCGGGACGATGATCGCGTCACCGACCTGCGTCGGCTCCCCGACGACCGTCTTCGTCGAGACAAACGTATCCATCCCCTTAAAGAGGGCTTCCGTTGCTGCGGTAAATTTATTCTCAGCCATGCTTAACCTCCGTCACCGTTTCAATTCTTTTCTGACAAACCTGAATGCGCGTTTGAAATCCCTGTTGAACCAGACCTGCACTGCTATGACAACAAATATGAAGAGACGGATCCTCCCGCTGAAATGCAGGTCTCCCCTGATCTCGTTCCGGTCGAAGACCGGGTCGATGCGGATCTCATCCTTATAGAGCGGATAAAGAAGCGCCGCGGCGGAAAGCACCTTTCCGGTGGTCGCCGGATCCTCGAACCCGAGCGTCAGGTTTCCGCCGTACTTCCTGGGCAGGACCTCCCTGAGGATCCTGGCCAGCTTCTTTTTAAGGAGCCTTACCAGCCGCGCCGTGCTTTCATGCTTCAGGAACCTTAAGATCCTGTCCTTCCGCTTTAACAGCCCGTCAAGCTTCCTCATGGCCGCCTCAAGCTTTTCCTCGAGGGACGGTCCCTTCGGCTTCGGCTTCTTTTTCTTCCGTTTCGCGGATTTCTTCCGGAATTCTTCCTTTCCGGGACTGTCCCACGCGGCGGAGGCGTATTCCTCCTTCGGGACCTCGGAAAGCGGGTATCCCGGCGGCTTCGTTTCAGCAGATGCCTGCGCGCTTTCCTGCGCCGCGGCAGGATGCTGCGCCCCGCCGTCCTGCGGCTTTCCGCCCTCCGCCGGCGCCGGCAACGGCGCCTGGACGTCCGCGCTGCCGGATGGCTGTCCCGCGTGAGGGGCATCATCCTCCGCGCTCACGTATGTCACGCCTCCGTGGTCCGGATCCTCCTCTTCCGCTTCCCCGCCCTTATTCAAGGTCCACACAGGGAAGCACAGCACCTTCGCGCCTGCCTGCAGCCCGTCCGCGTACTTCACCGTGACCCGGACCAGCTTTAACAGCCAGCTGACCCGCACCTCCGCGTCCGGCTTCTCCTCGTACCTCCCGTCCGCGCCGTACCGTATCGGTACGAACAGGACCAGGAGCAGAAGGAGGAGGACGATGCACAAAAGGGCGAGCAGGACGATCCCCAGGATCTTAAGAATGCTCACCAGATAAAAAAGCATCGATATCGAAATCTCCGTTTTCCCGGTACATGTCATCCACGATGTTCCGCGCGACCTCCAGCGCCTCTCTTCTCGACATCGCGATCCCGACGACGAGCGGGTCCTGCTTTACATAGTAGTCGCCGTAAAGCGTGCCGCACCGGAAGATATCGAGGAGCCCGTCCGGGCCGAGCGCCCGCGTGATCACATAGACAGACGGCATCGACTTCCCGTTCCTGAGTCCCCGGAGGATGGAAAGGCGGTGCTGCTTCGCGAATTTTCCGGTGTAGAGATGAGCGTACCAGCGCATTTGGTGACCTGTTTTCCCGAACTGAAAAGTACCTGTAAACGTGCAAAAAAACTTATTTCCATTATAGGTGGAACGGCATTTATCGTCAAGTTGCACGAAAGGCCCCGCGCCTAAGAAGGCTCTAACCTCCTTAAGCGCGGGGCAATTATTACACGTTCTTTTTGATCGTCGACACCAGGAGCTTTAAAGCCGCTTCCACCGCCTGCCCGCGCACCGCGGCGCGGTCTCCTTCAAACCGGTGCTCCTCGACCGTCACGCGGTCCTTCATGTAGCAGCCGATGTACACGAGCCCGACCGGCCGCTTTTCCGTGCCTCCGTCCGGCCCGGCTAACCCGGTCGTGACGATCGACACGTCCGCGTCCGCCGCGAACGCCGCGCCGATGGCCATCTCCCGCGCCGTCTGTCTGCTGACCGCGGTGTACTTCTTGAGCGTCCCCTTGCTCACGGACAGTGTCCTTCGCTTTGCCTTGTCGGAATAGGTGACAAAACCCTCCTTAAACACCTCGGAGACGCCTGCGACATTCACCAGCCGCCCTGCGACCAGCCCGCCTGTCAGGGATTCCGCCGTCGTAACGGTGAGCCCGTTCTCCTTCAGAAGGCGGTACGCCTTTTCCTCAAGGGCAAGCCCCGCTTCATCCTTCTTTTTCACTTTTTCTCCTCCATAACCTGCCGGTTCTTCGCGAGATAGTCGATCAGCGACACGATGGTGAGCACGGTCATGACGACTGTCATCACGGTAGTGAGCATCGCCCCCGGCCCCTCCCTGAAATTCAGAAGGAGGAGGACGATGCAGGCCATCTGGCTCACGGTCTTCGCCTTGCCCCACATGCTCGCCGCGATCACGATCCCCTGGTCGGACGCGATGAGACGGAAGCCGCTGATGATGAACTCCCGCGCGATGATGACGATCACGATCCATGCAGGGAGCTCGTTAAGCTGCACGAAGCAGATGAGTGCCGAGCACACCAGGAGCTTGTCCGCAAGCGGGTCCATGAACTTTCCGAAGTTCGTGATCAGGTTGTACTTTCTCGCGATCTTTCCATCCAGGTGGTCCGTGTAGCTCGCCGCTACGAAGAGGACGAGCGCGGCGATCCGGAAGCGCTGGTCCGTGCCGTCCGCGTAAAGCAGCGCCGCGACGAAAAACGGCACCATGACCACGCGGAGCATCGTCAGTTTGTTCGGAAGATTCCACGTCATACCAATTCACCTCTCAGGTCGTATTCCGAAGCGTCCGTGACGCGCACCTTTACGAGGTCGCCGCTCATAAGCTCACGGCCTGCCGTAAAGAAAATGTATCCGTCGACATCCGGCGCGTCCATGTAGGTGCGGCCGATGTAGACCCCGTCCTCGGGAAGCCATCCCTCGACGAGCACCTTCATGACCTCCCCGACTCTCGCGGCAAGGCATTCCGCGGAGATCTCCTGCTGGAGCGCCATGATCCGGTTCCTGCGCTTCTTTTTGACCCGCGCGGGGACCTGGTCTTTGAACTTCGCCGCGGGCGTCCCCTCCTCCTTCGAGTACGGGAACACGCCGAGCCGCTCGAACCGCATCTCGCGGACAAAGTCCATGAGCGTCTCATGGTCCTCCTCCGTCTCGCCGGGGAAGCCGCTGATCAGGGTGGTCCGGAGGACGATGTCAGGCATGGCCTCGCGAAGCTTCGAGACGATGCGCTTCAGGTCCTCCCTGGTGGTCCTCCTGCCCATGCGGCGGAGGATATCATCCGCCGCGTGCTGGATCGGAAGGTCCAGGTAGTGGCAGATCTTCGGCTCCTTCGCCATGACCTTAACCAGGTCGTCGGTGATCTCCTCGGGATAGCAGTAAAGGATGCGGATCCAGCGGATCCCCTTCACCCTGCAGAGCTTCCTTAAGAGGGTCGGGAGTTTCTTCTTTCCGTAAAGATCCGTGCCGTAGACGGTCGTCTCCTGCGCGACGAGGATCAGCTCCTTCACGCCGGCCTCCGCCATGAGCTCCGCCTGGCGCACCAGGTCCTCCATGGGATAGCTCCGGTAGCCGCCCCGCATGCCGGGGATGGCGCAGTAGGTGCAGCGCTTGTCGCAGCCCTCCGCGATCTTCAGGTATCCGTAGCAGCTCATCGAGGAAAGCATGCGCTTTTCGGAGATGGCGGGAAGGCGGTCAAGGTCCCGGAACTCCTCCACGCGCTCGCCCGCGAGCACCCGGTCAAGGACCGTCCCTATGCTGTCATAGGCGGAGGTGCCGACGACCGCGTCGATCTCGGGGATCTCCTTCAGGATCTCGTCCTTGTAGCGCTCCGCCATGCAGCCCGTGACGATGAGCGCCTTCAGCTGCCCCTCCGTCTTCAGCTTCGCGGCGCCAAGGATCGCCTGGATGCTTTCATCCTTCGCGTCAAGGATGAAGCAGCAGGTGTTGACGATGATGACATCAGCCGCTTCTTCATCGTCCGTGACAGAAACATTCCCCCGGGAGAGGAAACCCAGCATCATCTCGGAATCAACCAGGTTCTTATCACAGCCGAGGGATATCATGCAGATCTTCATTCTTCTGTTGCAGCTTCCTTCTTGGGCTCAAGGTCCTCCGCTTCCTCGCTGACGATCTTCACCTTTCCCTTGTGAAGCTCCTCGACCGCGACAGACAGCGGCTTCTTCCCGTAGGACGGGACCGTAGCCTCCTCGCCGGCGATCAGCTGACGCGCGCGCTTCGCCGTGGCGATCACGATGGAATAGCGGCTCTGGACGACCGGCTGCTCGCCGGGCTCGACCTCTGAATTGACGGCGTTGATCAGATCTGTGTAAGACGGATGTAACATTATATCTCCTCCTTCAGGAATTCCCTGTTCATTTCTTCTGCGAGTCCCACGGCGAAATCCGCGTGGAGCCGCATGGCGCGGTGCTGGCTGTCGATCAGCCGGTGGAGCGCCTCCGCTGCCTCATCGAGGTCATCATTCACGATGAGGTAGTCATAGTCCTGCATGTACCGGCTCTCCTCCGCGGCGCGGCGGAGACGCTTCTCCACCTTCTCTGCGGTCTCGGTCCCGCGTCCGGCGAGCCGTTTACGAAGCTCAGCGGCGCTCGGCGGCGTGATGAAGATCAGGACGGCGTCCGGATACTTCTCGCGGACCTTCCGCGCCCCCTGGATCTCGATCTCCAGGATCACGTCGCAGCCCTCGGCCATGCGCTTCTCGACGAACGCCTTCGGCGTCCCGTAATAATTCTCCTGGTAGCCGGCGTACTCGATGAGCGCGTCGTCCCGGATCATCTCCTCAAAACGCTCCTTCGTGACGAAAAAGTACTCGCGTCCGTCCTCCTCGCCCGGTCTCGGATCCCTGGTCGTGGCGGAAACGGAAAGCGCGTAACCCTCGTGGGCGCCCATCATCCTTTTGATGAGCGTACCCTTGCCTGCTCCGGAAAACCCGGAGATCACGGCGAGAAGACCTTTCTTTTTCATATACGGCTTCCTCATCATTCCAGATTCTGGATCTGTTCCCTGATCTTTTCGATCGTGGTCTTCAGGAAGATGGCCTTGTCCGAAACGGTCAGGTCCGTGGACTTCGACAGCGTGGTGTTCGCCTCGCGGTTCATCTCCTGGGCGATGAAATCAAGCTTCCTGCCGACGGACCCGCCGCGGCGGAGCTCCTTGTCCATCGCGTCGATATGGCTGTGGAGGCGCACCATCTCTTCATCCACGCAGATGCGGTCCGCGTAGATCGTGACCTCCGTCGCGATCCTCGCCTCGTCCACCAGCGTGCCGCCGAGAAGCTCATTCACCTTGTTCCTGAGGTTCTCGCGGTATTCCGCGATGATGCCCGGCGCACGCTCCTCGATGACGGCAAGCGCCTCGCGCATCTCCTGAAGCTTCGCGAGGATGTCGTTCTTCAGGTTCTCGCCCTCCGCCGCGCGCGCCTTCACGAAGCTTTCGCAGGCCTCGGTGATCCCTTTGGAAAGGGCCTCCCAGAGCTGCTCCTCGTCTACCGTGTCGTCCTCCATCATGAAGACGTCCGGGAAACGCGCGAGCGCCGAGGTCCGGATGTCGTCCTGGATGCCGAACTCCTCGCTCATTTCCCTGAGATATTTCAGGTACTCCGCCGCGAGGACGCGGTTGTACTTCAGCGCGCCCTGCTCCTTCTCGAAATCCTCGTACGTGACGTAAAGGTCCACCTTGCCGCGCTCGATGTACTTCTTGAGGAGAGTGCGGATATTTGCCTCAAAGCGGTTGAAGACTCTGGGCATACGGACGCTCAGATCGAAATAACGGTGGTTCACGGACTTGATTTCCACGATCAGCTTGTACTTCTCGCTGACTGCCTCGGACCGCCCGTAACCTGTCATGCTCCTGATCATGCTCGCTGGTTCCTTTCATATGCAATGCGGTACATTGACATGATTCCAGACCATATCCCAAATATTATAAGTCATCGCCATTGTCAAGTCAAACGGTTAAACGCCTGCGGACAGCCATTGAAAGCCGTCCCGCGGGCCGTTATAATATAGGGGCAGTGTTTTAAAAGCACCACCTCTCTTCGTGCTCCTGTCCGCGCGTTCTGCCCTGTCGAGACAGGAGGATCTCACCATGCTTACCAAAACCTACGGAGCCGGCGTCCTCGGGACGGACGGCTTTCTCGTGTGCTGCGAAGCCGCGGTCGAAAACGGCTTTCCCCAGACAAATTTCATCGGCTTCCTGACGGGCGCCGCCCGGGAGACGGGCGAGCGCGTGCGGACCGCCATCCAGAACAGCGGCATCTACCTTGAGCCGAAGCACGTCACAATCAACCTCTCCCCCGCCGACATCCGGAAGGAGGGCTGCGCGTACGATGTCCCGACGGCAGTTTCCCTCCTCGCTTCCTACGGCTTTCTCCCGAAAGACCTGATCTCAGGCTCCCTGTTCGCGGGCGAGCTTTCCCTGGGCGGCGAGATCCTCCCGGTACGGGGCGTGATCTCCATGGTCAGCGCGGCAAGGGACGCGGGCCTGAGCCGCTGCTTCCTTCCTAAGGAAAACCTCCGGGAGGGGAGCGTCATCTCCGGGATCGAGTGCTACGGTGCGGAGTCCCTCACCGCGCTGATCCGCATGCTCCGAGGCGAGGACCCGCTTCCCCGCCCGGCAGTCTACACGGAGACGGCGGAGGATCTGCAGTATGCCGTCGACTTTGCCGACATCAGCGGGCAGGAGCTCGTAAAGCGGGCCACGCTCATCGCCGTCTGCGGCCGCCACAACATACTCCTCATAGGCCCGGCCGGGACCGGAAAAAGCATGATCGCCGAACGGATCCCGACGATCATGCCGTCCATGACGCAGGAGGAGCGCCTGGAGCTCTCCCGCGTCTACAGCATCTCCGGGCTTCTTCCGCCGGACGAGCCGCTGATCCGCCGGCGCCCCTTCCGGAGCCCGCACCACACCATCTCGCCGCAGGCCCTGGCCGGCGGCGGCCTCCGGCCGAAGCCGGGGGAGATCTCCCTCGCGACGAACGGCGTCCTCTTCCTCGACGAGCTGCCGGAATTCCGGACGGAGGCGCTCGAGGTGCTCCGCCAGCCGCTGGAGGAGCGGCTGGTCCGCATCAACCGCGTACAGGGCTCCTTCACCTTTCCCGCGGACTTCCAGCTGGTCTGCGCCATGAACCCCTGCCGCTGCGGCTTCTGGCCGGACCGTTCCCGCTGCACCTGCTCGGAGCTTCAGGTAAAAAGCTATATCGGCCGCGTGAGCAAGCCGCTCCTTGACAGGATCGACCTCTGCGCGGAGACGACGCTGGTCGCCTTCGACGACCTCCGCGCGCGGGGCGGGGGCATGGAAAGCCGCAGGATGAAGGAGACCGTTGAACGCGTGCGCGGCATACAGGAGCAGCGCTTCCGGGGAACGGAGGTCCGGTTCAACAGCGGGATGGGCATCGCCCTGATCGAGGAGCACTGCCGCCTCTGCCCGGAGGACGAACGCTTCCTCCGCGCCTTCTACGAGCAGCGCTCCCTCTCAGCACGAGGTCTCCACAAGATCCTGAAGGTCGCGCGCACCGCGGCGGACATCGAGGGCAGCGGACAGATCCGGAGAGAGCACCTTGCGGAGGCGATTGCCTTCCGGTCGCTCGAAAGCAAATACTGGGGCAGCGGGCCGGCAGTATTATCCAAAGAGAAGGGGGTGAAGATCCGTGGCAGACGGTCTACTTATTAAAGAACGGAAGGACACCCTCCTTTACCTTGCCGCGGCCGCGGGCTTTCTGTCCCGCGGTCCCTTAAGACGCCTCCTCTCCGTCCTTTCTATCGGCGCGGAAGCCCTGGAACAGCCCTTCTTCCTTCCCCGGGAGATCCCCGGCCAGGTCACTCTCGAGGAGGTCCGGCCTTCGCTCTCCCCCCTGCGCGCGGAGGAGCTCAGGGCCATGTTCCGGGAGCCGGGCGGGGACCCTGTCCCCCGGATACTTTCCGATACGGACCTCCTTACCTCCCTCGGCTTTTCCGAAAACGGGACGGTCCTCCTTTCCGGCGCGGCAGCGGACGCGGAAAAGATCCTTTCGGAAAAGCAGGAGGACGAGGCGCGCGGGATCCGCTTTCTGACCTGCGGCTCTCCCGGATGGGCGGAGCGCCTTGAGCGGATCCCGGACCCGCCGCTCTGGCTCTTCGTCCGGGGCGTCCTCCCGGACGATGCCGTCCCTTCCGTCTCCATCGTAGGGAGCCGCGGCGCGTCCCGCTACGGGCTCAGGATGGCGGAATTCATCGCCGGGGAGCTCGCCAGGAAGCACGTCCAGGTCATCAGCGGGATGGCGGCCGGGATCGACGGCGCCGCCCACGCGGAGGCGCTGAAGGAGGGCGGCTTAAGCTACGCGCTCCTCGGCTGCGGCGTAAACATCTGCTACCCGAAGGAGCACTTCGAAATGTTCGAGGCAATGGCGGAGGGCGGCCGGGGCGGGGTGATCAGCGAATACCCGCCGGATTCCGCCCCGCAGAGCTACCACTTCCCGGAGCGGAACCGGCTGATCGCGGGGCTTTCCGACTGCCTGGTCGTCACGGAATCCCGCGGCTATAAAAGCGGGACCTCCATCACGGTCGGGCACGCGCTGGACCAGGGAAAGCAGGTCTTCTGCGTCCCCGGGCGGCTCACAGACCCCATGAGCCGCGGCTGCAACGACCTGATCCGGGCAGGCGCCTCCATCCTCACCGGGCCGGACTGCGTCCTCGACGCCCTGGGGATCCTGCACGACGGGATCCTGGTCCCGCAAAAGAAAAAAGGCGGGGACCTGAGCCGTGAGGAGCGTCTGGTCTTCCGCCTTCTGGACGCCGAGCCCCGCTACCTTGAAGAGATCGTAAGGAGGTCGGGACTCGCGCCCGGGAAAGTCATGAGTATTCTTTTAAAGCTGGAGGTCTCCGGACTTGCCGTCCAGACCTCCGGGAGCTGCTACGCAGCCGTCTACGGGAGGAAGCGCACGCGCGTCAGCTCGTGAGCTCTCCCTTTTTCCGGATCGCGAGCTCCGTGTCCTCGTATCCGTTCGGGTTGTTCTTCTGCCAGTTCCAGGAATCGCGGCACATGGCCGTAAGGTCACGCTCCGCCTTCCAGCCGAGCTCGCGCTCCGCCTTCGAGGGATCCGACCACATCGCGGGAACATCGCCCGGGCGGCGGTCCTTGAAGACGTAGTTGATCTTCAGGCCGTTCGCCGTCTCGAACGCGTTGATGACGTCGAGCACGGAGTAGCCGGTCCCGGTCCCGAGGTTGTAGATCCGGACGTCCGGGCTGTCATGCAGCATCTTCTCCAGCGCCTTCACATGCCCGTTCGCGAGGTCCACCACGTGGATATAGTCGCGGATGCAGGTGCCGTCCGGCGTGTCGTAATCGTTTCCGAAAACGCCGAGGCACACGAGGCGGCCGACGGCGACCTGCGTGATGTACGGCAGGAGGTTGTTGGGGATGCCCTTCGGGTTCTCGCCGATGCGCCCCGAAGCGTGGGCGCCGATCGGGTTGAAGTACCTGAGCAGCATAACGTTCCATTCCGGGTCCGCGGTGTGGAGGTCCGTAAGGATCTGCTCAAGCATGGCCTTGGTGCGCCCGTAGGGGTTCGTGACCTCGCCCTTCGGGCACTCCTCGGTGATCGGCACGAAGGCCGGCTCCCCGTAGACTGTTGCGCTCGAGGAGAACACGATGGTCTTCACGCCGTGCTTCCGCATGACCTCGCAGAGGACCAGCGTCCCCGTGATGTTGTTGTGGTAATATTCCAGCGGCTTGTAGACGGACTCGCCGACCGCCTTTAGTCCCGCAAAGTGAATGACCGCCTCGATCTTCTCCTTTTCGAAGACCTTGTCCAGCTTTTTCCTGTCCAGGATGCTGACCTCGTAGAAGGACAGGCGCTTCCCGGTGATCTCCATGACGCGGTTCAGGGACTCCCGCATGGAATTGACAAGATTATCGACGACCACGACGTCATAGCCCGCGTTCAGGAGCTCGACGCAGGTGTGGCTGCCGATATAGCCGGCACCGCCGGTAACTAAGATCGCCATATGAACGTACCTCCCCCGGACTCAGTGATGGAACAGCCTGATCCCGGTGAACGCCATCACGATCCCGTATTTGTTGCAGGTCTCGATGACCTGGTCGTCGCGGATCGAGCCGCCCGGCTGGGCGATGTACTTGACGCCGCTCTTCTTGGCGCGCTCGACATTGTCCCCGAACGGGAAGAACGCGTCGCTTCCGAGGGCAACGTCCTTCATGCCGTCGAGCCATGCGCGCTTCTCTGCCGCCGTGAAGACGTCCGGCTTCTTCGTGAACAGGTGCTCCCAGTTCCCGTCGCTCAAGAGGTCCATGTACTCGCTGCCGATGTAGACGTCGATCGCGTTGTCGCGGTCAGCGCGGCGTACGCCCTCCTTGAACGGAAGCTCAAGGACCTGCGGCGCCTGGCGGAGATACCAGTTGTCCGCCTTCTGTCCTGCAAGGCGCGTGCAGTGGACGCGGGACTGCTGTCCTGCGCCGATGCCGATCGCCTGTCCGTCCGTGCAGTAGCAGACGGAGTTGGACTGCGTGTACTTCAGGGTGATGAGCGAGGTCAGGAGGTCGATCTTCGCGGACTCCGGGATCTCCTTGTTTTCCGTAACGATGTTCTCAAGGAGCGCGGGACTGATGTCGAGCTCGTTCCTGCCCTGCTCGAAGGTGATGCCGAAGACCTGCTTGTGCTCGACCGGGTCCGGCTTATAGGACGGATCGATCTGGATCACGTTGTAGTTGCCGTTCTTTTTCTGCTTCAGGATCTCCAGGGCGTCATCGTCATAGCCCGGCGCGATCACGCCGTCGGAGACCTCGCGCTTGATGAGGCGGGCGGTCGCGGCGTCGCAGGGATCGGACAGCGCGATGAAGTCGCCGAAGGAGGACATGCGGTCCGCGCCGCGGGCACGCGCGTAAGCGCTTGCGAGGGGCGTCAGCTCACCGACGTCATCGACCCAGTAGATCTTCTTCAGGACATCCGTCAGCGGCCTTCCGGTTGCGGCGCCTGCCGGCGAAACGTGCTTGAAGGACGTGGCGGAGGGAAGCCCTGTCGCCTTCTTCAGCTCGGAAACGAGCTGCCAGCCGTTCAGCGCGTCCATAAAGTTGATGTAGCCCGGGCGCCCGTTCACGACCGTAACGGGAAGCTCTGATCCGTCCGCCATGAAGATGCGGGAAGGCTTCTGGTTCGGGTTGCAGCCGTATTTCAAAGCAAGTTCATTCATATGTATCACCTCTCCTTTCACTCAGGCGTTCTTGTTGACGATCCGGGTCTCGGCCTTTCCGGTCACCGGATCCAGATACCGTACAAACAGCGACACCTTGTTGTCCTCGTTCAGGTTCTCCCAGAGCTTCTCCGTAAACTCGTCGATGCCGCCGGAAAGCGCGACCTTGACCGGCTCGCCCTCGAAGCTCGGCAGCGGGTTCCCGTCCGTCATGTAGGTGTGGATGAAATGGCCCTCGCCCGCCTTCGGGACGCCGAAGTCGTAGGTGAAGCGCAGGCAGGAGGAGGGGTCTCCGGAGTTGCTCTTAAGGATGCTTAAGCAGTATGTGAACGCGCCGTCCTCCGCAGTCACCATGCCGGAGATGCGGGGCGTGTAGTTCGGGCCGTCCGGCTCGAACTCGCGGCTCCTCAGGGACTCCTCGAAGGTCAGGCCCTTCTCAAGGCCCTCATAGATGGTATCCGTCTGGTCGCCGTTCGTGACGATGGTATGGCTTCCCAGGACCCTGACCGGGGAATAGATGATAAGGGAAGGATCCACCATCTTCGAAGGATCAAAGGCCTCCGTCCGGATGCCCTCGCCCTCCGTCACGAAGACGCGGTTCCTGGAATTCGTGCTCCTGCCCATAATGAAATAGGCCATAACAGCCTGCTTCCCGTCCTCCGAGCATCCAAGCACGATGCCGCGTCCCGGATAGCTGTTGCCCTTTACGTCGTCATATAAAGAGATCTTCTTCATTATTCCTCCTGAAATCTAAGTGCGGATCTTCTTGCCACCGGTCCCGGGGCAAAGCCCCTTTTCCGTTATCTCATGATATCACCCCTTCAAAATTCATTCAAGGATACCTTTGAATTCGATGGATATTTGAAACGCCTTCGTATATAATCATCTGTGACTTCCGCCTCCCGGGAGCAGTTCCTGCAGGACGCGGGGTCAAAGCCCGATTGTCTTTCCATTTAGAAGGAGGCTGACCTTAGAATGAGACATCTTCTGAACCCCCTTGACTTTTCGGTCGAAGAGATCGACCGGATCCTTGATCTCGCGGACAGCATCGAGAAGAACAGGGCTGCCTACGCCCATGTCTGCGACGGACTGAAGCTCGCCACCCTTTTTTACGAGCCCAGCACACGGACCCGGCTTTCCTTTGAATCCGCCATGCTGAACCTCGGCGGCTCCATCCTGGGATTCCAGTCCGCGGACGCGAGCTCGGCAGCGAAGGGAGAGAGCGTCGCCGACACTATCCGCGTCGTATCCTGCTACGCCGACATCATCGCGATGCGCCACCCCAAGGAGGGCGCGCCCCTGGTCGCGAGCCACTTTGCTTCCGTCCCGGTCATCAACGCGGGCGACGGCGGCCACCAGCATCCCACGCAGACCCTGACGGACCTTATGACCATCCGCGCGCTGAAGGGGCGCCTCGGCAGCATGACCGTGGGTCTCTGCGGCGACCTGAAGTTCGGCCGCACCGTCCATTCCCTGATCAACGCCCTGGTGCGCTATCCCGGCATCCGCTTCGTGCTCATCTCCCCGCCGGAGCTCCGCGTCCCGAGCTACATCCGTGAGGACGTCCTCACCAAGAACGGCATCCCGTTCGAGGAGGTGGACAGCCTGGACGATGCGCTCAGCTCGCTGGATATCCTCTACATGACGCGCGTCCAGAAGGAGCGCTTCTTCAACGAGGATGACTACATCCGCCTGAAGGACAGCTACATCCTGACCGAGAGCCGCATGAAGCTCGCGAAGGATGACATGTTCGTCCTCCATCCGCTCCCCCGTGTCAACGAGATCTCCGTGGAGGTCGACAACGACCCGCGCGCAGCCTATTTCCGTCAGGTCATGTACGGCGTTTACGTCCGTATGGCCCTGATCATGACGCTTCTGGAGGTGAAGGACCCATGCTGAATATCAGTGGACTGAATGAAGGGATCGTACTTGACCACATCAAGGCCGGCAAGAGCCTGGACATCTACTACCAGCTCGGGCTGGACAAGCTGGACTGCCAGGTCGCGATCATCAAGAACGCGCACAGCCGCAAGATGGGCCGGAAGGACATCATCAAGATCGAAGGGGATGTCCTGGACCGCATCGACCTGACCGTGCTTGGCTACATCGACCACACGATCACGGTCAACATCATCCATGACGACAGGATCGTGGAAAAGCGCAAGCTCTCCCTTCCGGACCGCATCACGAACGTCCTGAAGTGCAAGAACCCGCGCTGCATCACCTCGATTGAGCAGGAGCTCCCGCACATCTTCTATCTGGCAGACCCGGAGAAGGAGACCTACCGCTGCCTTTACTGCGAGGAGAAGTATACGTCCAGGTGATCCTGGTATACGTCCAGATGATCCTTCAGCCGGAAAAGCTCCGGAGATCTGGATCACTTTCAAAAAACCGCCGGGGAGATCCCGCAGATCTTCCCGGCCGCACACACAGAAAAAGCCGCCCGGACGCTGGTCACCAGCCATCCGGGCGGCTTTCTTTTCCGCTGCGGCATTATTATTATCAGTTTATCGGCTTCAGGCGCATTCTGCTTCAGCTGATCCTGCCGCATTATTGATTCAGGTTCATTCCGTGGCGCGGATAAACTCCTCGTACACGTACTTCCGCAGCTTCTCGCGGTTCTCCGGGTCCTTTCCGCCCGCCGGCCTGCCGTCGATCTCGTTCGCGTACAGGCAGAAATTCGAAGAGCTGCTGACCAGGATCTCATCAGCCGCATAAAGCTCGTCCTGGGTGAAGGGCGTCTCGCTGACCGGGATGCCCAGGGCATGGCAGGCCCGGATCAGGTGCGCGCGGGCGATGCCGGGCAGGATCAAGTGGTCTGTCGGCGCGGTGCGGAAGACGCCGTCCTTCAGGATATGGACGTTCGAGTGGGCGCACTCGGTCACACGGCCGCCCGGCCGGACAAAGATGCACTCCTTTGCGCCTGCGCGCTTCGCCTTCTCCGATGCCATGACCGACGGGATCAGGTTCAGGGTCTTGATATCGCAGTGGAAGAACCGCGTGTCCTCGGTGGTCACGAGCCGGACCGGCTCCGCCCCGTCCCTGATCACGGCAGGCTTCAGCATCACCCAGAGATTTCCGGGCCCCTCCGTAAAGACATGGTCCCGGATGCCGGTGCCGCGGGTCACCTGATAATACACGAACAGCTCCCCGGTATCCACCTTGCGGACCAGGTCGTTCAGAAGATCCTTCATCTCCTGCTTCGTGACAGGCATACGGATCTCAAGCTTTGCCGCGTTGCCGAAGAAGCGGTCGATGTGCTCGTCCAGCGCGAAGATATGGTAATTCCGGCTCGGTCCCGCGTCATAGACTCCGTCCCCGAACCAGCTGACACGGTCATTCATGGGAATGGTCATCTCCTCAAGCTCCCCGAATTTCCCGTTGTAGTAACCCAGATTTTTCATATTCCGTCCCTCCTGTCAAGAGACCGGCGCTTTGCGGAAGATCAAAGCCGGACACCGGTCCTTTTCGAATATTTGAAACCTGTCTGTAAGCTAATGATAGGACTTTTTGCACCTGAAGTAAAGCGGTCCCCCGGCCGCGTGGTTTTTCAAAAGTTCAAGTCCCGACTGCGGGGTCTTCTCCCACTGAGATAAAAAAGCACCGCCAGCCGGAAGCTGGCGGTACGGATCAATGAAAAAACGAGACGGACTGTAAGCCGGGTTATGTCGTGGACGGCCATCTATCTAGACCTGCCGTTGCCGGCAGGCTCAAGCAACCTACCCGGACAGCGCCCTCCGTTTCCGGAGTGCCGGCGGGCCGCCGATCTGTCCTGTTCGGTCTTGCTTCGGATGGGGTTTACATGTGCCCCGCGCGTTACCGCGCGGGCGGTGGTCTCTTACACCTCCGTTGCACCCTTACCGGCTGAAAGCCGGCGGTTTATTTCTGTTGCACTGGCCTGGGAGTCGCCTCCACCGGACGTTATCCGGCATCCTGCCCTGTGAAGCCCGGACTTTCCTCGCCTGCAGCCTTTCGTCTCTGCAGCCGCGGCCGTCTGCCCGTCTCGCACTTGGAAGTCTAACACAACGCCCCCCGGTTCGCAAGCACCGCCTTATCCTAAATACACGCCCCCGCCCACGAATTCCCTGAGGATGGAGGTCGCCGGGAGGTCATCCGACGGGATCGAGAGGAAGTAGTCCAGGAACTTTAAAAGCCGCTTCGCCTCGATGCTTTCCGGCGCCTCCTTCGGGATACCGAAGAGGAGCGCCTCCGCGTAGGGCTTCAGCACCGCGGTCTCATAGGCCATCGCGGAATTGAAGATCACGTCCGCGCTGTCCCTGTACGGGAAGATGTTTTTCAGCTCGCCGCGGCCGACGGAGGGCCAGCGCTTCAGCGTCTCCCTCGCGTTGATGCCGCGCGTCCTGGCGTCGCGCACCATGCGGCGGAGCAGCCGCGCGTCGGTCGTCGGGATGCGGTTATGCTCATCGATATTCATCTGCGTGAGGCAGCTGATGTAGATCCGGAACTTGCTTTCCTTCGGCAGCGCGTATGACAGGGCATCGTTCAGGCAGTGGATGCCTTCGATGACCAGGATGTCCTTTTCGCCGATCTCAAGGAAATCGCCCTTGTATTCCCTGCGCCCCGCGGAGAAATTGAATCTTGGAAGCTCCACGCGCTCCCCCGCGAGAAGGCGGGTCATGTCGCTGTTGAAGAGCTCGACGTCCATGGCCTCCAGGCATTCGAAGTCGTACTGGCCGTTCTCGTCCTTCGGCGTGTCCTCACGGTTCTTAAAATAGTTGTCGCACTCGATCGGGTGCGGCTTCAGGCCCAGCGCGCGAAGCTGCGTGCTCAGGCGGTTCGAGAACGTGGTCTTTCCCGAGGAGGACGGTCCCGCGATCATAACGAAGCGGATGTTCTTATGCTCCGCGACCCGGTCCGCGATCACGCCGATCTGCTTCTCCATGAGGGCTTCCTGGCAGAGCATCAGCTCCCTCGTGCGGCCGCCGGCGATCTGCCAGTTCAGCCCCGCGACGCTGCCGAAATCCATCTCCTCGGCCTTGACCGTCGTATCGTAAAGCTCCGCGAATTCCTTCTCCGACGGCTCGAAGGGAGCAAGCGTCTCCGGCGCCTCGACCGTCGGGAGCCTCAGGATGAAGCCCTCGTGGTAGGGCTGGAGGCCGAAGTACCTCAGATACCGCGTGCTCGGGACCATATAGCCGTAGAAGTAGTCCTGGAAGCCCGCCAGCTCGTAAATGTTCGCGCGGGAGTTCCTGCGGAACCAGAAAAGGCGTTCCTTGTCGCGCATCCCGTAACGCCGGAACAGGCGGATGGCATCGTCCGTGGCGATATTGTTTTTCAGGAACGGAACGTCCTCCTCCACGAGGCGCCGCATGGATTCCTCGATGCGGGCAAGAAGGATCTCATCCAGGACAAAGTCCCCCTTCGCGCGGCAGAACAGGGACCGGCTGACCGAGAAGTCCACCGTCACGGACTTCAGGCGGTCCGCGCCGACGATATCATAGAAGGCCTTCAGCATCAGCATGACCGTGCTCCGCTCGTAGATCTGGAAGCCCGGGACTGTCGCCGCGGTCAGGAAGCTGACCGTGCAGTCCTCCGTGACAGTATAGGAAAGCTCCTCCAGGCGGCCGTTGACCGTCGCCGCGAGGATGTCAAAGGGGTAGTTTTCGCGGACCGTCTCCGCGATCCCGAGAAGTGTCGTGCCGCAGGGAAACGTCATTTTGCGGCTGTCCACCCGTACATTGGCCATACCGTTGTTCTTCTGTGCCATACTTCTCCTTCCTTGTTCCGGACGTTCTTTTCCGTCCTTCCGCAGTTCCTCGTGTTTCCATGACCTCCGGGGGATCTCCGTCAGCCGTAAGCCAGAAGCGCCTCCCTTACGGAAGACAGGTACGCTTCCAGCTCCCGTACACGAAGGGCCCTCCGCTCCGACCCGTGCTCCCCTCCGGCAGCCCTGAGCCCCTTAAGAAGAAGCTCCGTCTTCCGCTCCTCCTTAAGAAGATACATCCGCAGCACCGGGTCCCGGCGCCCGAGAAGCACCGGCCCGAAATATTCCTCCGTCTCCGCCCGGAAGCCGCCGGGCGCCTCCCCGCCGTAGGGAGCGTCCCCGTCCCCGTTCACGGCGGAGATCACGACATAGTATTTCCCTTCCTCGCAGACCATGCGCTCGTCCGTGATCCGGTACCCGTTCGCCCTTAAGTAGGCGCGCACGTCCCGCCACGCCGTATGCGGGGAAAGCACCCACTGGCGGACCGTCTCCTTCAGCGTCGTGCCGTCCTCCGCGCGGATCTCCGGCGCGCGGGAAAGGATCCGGATCATCAGGTCCCCTCCGAGCCCCGCGATCAGCACCGTGTCCGCCTCCCCGGGCGAAAGCTTCTCAAGCCCGTCGGAGAGCCTCGTCTCCGCCCGGTCAAGGAGCCCGAACTCCTTCAGGTGCTCCTCCGCCCGCTCAAGCGGCCCGCGGCCGATGTCGCACGCGTAGGCGTACCGGATCAGGCCGCGCTCCAGAAGCGCCGCGGGAACGAACGCGTGGTCCGTGCCGATGTCCGCAAGCCGCGCGCCCCGGTCCACCATTGAAGCGATTGTTTCAAGCCGTTCCGAAAGCTTCAGCATCACTCGAGATAATCCTTCAGCTGGCGCGAATTCTTCGGGTGCTTCAGCTTTCTCAGGGCCTTCGCCTCGATCTGGCGGATCCTCTCCCTCGTCACGTCAAACTCCTTGCCGACCTCCTCGAGCGTACGCGGACGGCCGTCCTCGAGGCCGAAGCGGAGCTTTATGACCTTCTGCTCGCGCGGGAGCAGGCGGTCTATAGCCTCCATGAGCTGGTCGTGCAGCATGATCTCGGCAGCGGCATCGACCGGGACCTGGCTCGAATCATCCTGGATGAAGTCGCCGAGATGGGAGTCCTCCTCCTCGCCGATCGGCGTCTCGAAGGATACCGGCTCCTGGGAGATCTGCATGATGTCCCGCACGCGGCTCACCGGCATGCCGAGACGCTCCGCGATCTCCTCCGGCTGCGGCTCGCGACCGAGCTCCTGGAGCATCTGCCGCTGCGTCCTGACAAGGCGGTTGATCGTCTCGACCATATGGACCGGGATCCGGATGGTGCGCGCCTGGTCCGCGATGGACCGGGTGATCGACTGGCGGATCCACCAGGTCGCGTAGGTCGAGAACTTGAAGCCCTTGGTGTAGTCGAACTTGTCTACGGCCTTTAAAAGGCCCAGGTTCCCCTCCTGGATGAGGTCCAGGAACTGCATGCCGCGGCCGACGTAGCGCTTGGCGATGCTGACCACAAGGCGGAGGTTCGCCTCCGTCAGGCGGTGCTTCGCCTCCTCCTTCCCGCCGTCCGCGCCCTCCGCGGCGGCCTTCGCGAGCCTCTGCTCCTCCTCCGCGCTCAGGAGCGGGATCTTCCCGATCTCCTTCAGGTACATCCTGACCGGGTCGTCTATGCTCACGCCCTCCGGGACGGAAAGGTCGCGGAGCTCCTCCTCCTCGACCTCCTCGATCTCCGTCTCCTCGAAAAGCGCCGCGTCGAGCTCGTCATCGTCCGGATCTTCGTTCAGGACATCGATCTGCTGGCTGTCAAGAAACTCGTAAACGCGGTCCATCTGTTCCTGGGTCAGCTGGTCGTCACGGAACCAGTTCTTCAGCTCGCCGCTGCTGATGACTCTCTTCTTCGCCGCGGCGGTGACCGCAAGCAGCTGGAGCTTTTCCTCCAGACTCAGTCCCTGGTTTGCTTTCTCAGTCATTTCGGACCCCCCTGATGATAATTTTCAATGCTTTAAGCCCGGCCTTTTCGCTCAGGATGCGCTGCATGTCATCCGCGCTTCCGGCCTGCTTCAGTTCCTCGTTCAGATGCTCCGTGCGGATACGCCGCACGCAGTCCGTGAGCGCCTTGGAGCGCTCCTCGTCGTCCAGCCCTTCCCCGAGCCCTGCGTTAAAGACCCCGGCCGCCCGCTTCTCCTTCTCCTCGTCGTCCGCGTAGCGCGACAGGATCCTGGCGGGCGATGCCTCTGTCCCGCCCGCGAACATGGCCTCCGCGATCTCGCGGTACAGCGGGTCGGTAAAGTCCGCGGGGCTGATATATTTCTCAAGCTCCGGCAGGATCCCCGGGTCGTCGGACAGGAAGGTCAGAAAGATGCGCTGGCTCTTCAGCGCCGCGGTATCCTTTTCCTTCGGCTTCCTGTAGGCCGGCTCCGGACGGTCCTTCTCAGCGTACGCCGGCCGGATGCTCCGCCGCTCTCCAAGAGCATTGACCGCCTTTCTCAGCTCGTCCTCCGGGATCAGGTGCTCGCGCGCGACCGCCTGGAGATAGTTCCCGCGCTCCATGGGATCCGTGAACACCAGGAGGCGCCCCGCGATGTCCCTGTAGAAGGCCGTCTTCTCCGCCGGGTCGTCGGGATCATACTCCTTCGCCGCCTGGTCCGCCTCCCAGAGGAAGGCGTTCCTCGCCTCGCTGATGCGCTTTTCGTACGCCTCCGCGCCGAAGGTCCGGATGAATTCGTCCGGGTCCTTGCTCGGCTTCATGGAAAGGACCTTCGGGACGATGCCGGCGTCCCGGAGCAGCGGTATGGCCCGCTTCGCGGCATTCACGCCCGCGCCGTCGGAGTCGTAGGTCAGGATGACCTCCTTCACGTAGCGCTTTAAAAGAAGGCAGTGCTGCGGCGTCAGCGCGGTCCCGAGCGACGCCACCGCGTTCGTAAAGCCCGCCTGGTGGAGCGAGATCACGTCCATGTAGCCCTCGCAGAGAAGGAAATAGTCCTTTCTCGAGTTCTTCGCGTAGTTCAGCCCGTACAGGTTCCGGCTCTTGTCGAAGATCATGGTCTCGGGGGAGTTCAGGTACTTCGGCTCCCCGTCGCCCATGACGCGGCCGCCGAAGCCGATCACGCGGCTGTTCGCGTCAAGGATCGGGAACATGACGCGGTTCCAGAACTTGTCCCTGGCCCCGCGCTCCTCGATCGTGACAAGGCCCGTATCCTTCAGGATATCGTCGTTATAGCCCTTATCCTTAAGGAAGCGGTACAGCTCGCCGGGCCGCCGGCTGGAAAACCCGAGCCCGAACCTCGTAATAGTGTCCTCCGTGAGCCCCCTCCCGGTGAGGTACGCGTACCCGCGAGCCCCCTCCGGCGAATGAAGGAGCCGGTAGTAATGCGTCGCGGCGGTCTTGTGGATCTCCAGGACCTGCTGCTTCCGGTCCTGCCTTGCCCGCTCCTCCCCGGTCATCTCCCGCTCCGGGAGGGCGATCCCCGCCCGCTTCGCGAGGAACTGCACCGCCTCGCGGAACGACAGGTTCTCGTACTGCATGATGAAGGAGATGGCGTTCCCGCCCGCCCCGCAGCCGAAGCAGTAGAAGATCTGCTTCGCCGGAAGCACATGGAAGGACCCCGTTTTTTCATTGTGGAACGGACACAGGCCGAAGTACCCGGTCCCTTTCCGTTTCAGGGTGACGTAGGAGGAGATCAGGTCGACGATGTCGTTCCTGGACCGCACTTCTTCGATGACTTCTTCCGGATAGTACACGCGGTCCCTCCTTTCCCTGTCAGAAGACCGTCCAGGATTTCGGGATAAAGTTCTCCTCGAAGATCCGGATGGCGTAATGGTCGCTCATGCCGGCGATATAATCGCACACGGTACGCTCGAGCGGCTGGCCGAGCTCCGTCATGAAATACTGGTACTCATCCGGCATGCGCTCCGGATATGCAAGATAATACTCATAAAGCTGGCGGATCATTTCCTCCGCCTTCCCCTCCTCGGACTTCGGGAGCGGGTTGCTGTAGACGTTTTTGAAAAGCCAGGACCTGAGTCCCGTCATGGTCTCGAACATGCCCTCGGACATCATGATATCCTGCTTCCCGAGGCTTGAGCTGATCACGTCCCGGATCAGTGTATTCAGGCGGTCCCTGACGCTGTGCCCCAGGACGTCCGTGAACCTCGCGGGGAGATCCTCCTCCGTGAAGATCCCGGCGCGGACCGAGTCGTCGATATCGTGGTTGATGTAGGCGATCTTGTCGGAAATGCGCACGACCCTGCCCTCCAGCGTCGACGGCATATCCGCCGTCCCGTGGTTCAGGATCCCGTCGCGGACCTCCTTCGTCAGGTTCAGTCCCTTTCCGTTCTTCTCAAGAAATTCCACCGTGCGCACGCTCTGGGCGTTATGCCGGAACCCTTCCTTCGTGATGCGGTTCAGGACGCGTTCCCCCGCATGCCCGAACGGCGTATGGCCGAGGTCATGCCCGAGCGCGATGGCTTCGGTCAGATCTTCGTTCAGGAGAAGGGATTTGGAAATGGTCCTGGCGATCTGGGAGACCTCCAGGGTATGCGTGAGCCGGGTGCGGTAGTGGTCGCCCTCCGGCGCAAGGAACACCTGCGTCTTATGCTTCAGCCGCCGGAACGCCTTGCAGTGGATGATGCGGTCGCGGTCCCTCTGATAGACCGGCCGCAGGTCGTCCTCCTCCTCCGCGTGGTCGCGCCCCTGCGAATTCCTGCTGAGCGCGGCGTACGGCGACAGCGTGCGTGCTTCCAAATCTTCCAGCGTTTCCCTGATGTTCATATACGGCCTCCCCGTAAACAGGACCGGAAACAAACGACAGATGGAGTTATTTTACCATAAATCTGCACAAACGGATAGAGTCTGCCGGCAGGAGCCCCGGCAAACTGCCGTATGGACCCTGCCGGCAGTTCGCGTCCTCCGGACGCTCACTGTCACGGCTTTCGCCGTATGGCCGCAGGAAGCCCGGTGACCCGCGGTGAGCAAGCTCCCCGCTGGCCCCGGGCTTCCTGCAGCCGCATGGCTCAATGCTTCGCGCAACATGAAAAGAGCTCCGTACCGAAGTACGAAGCTCTTGTGTGCGGGAAATGGGACTTGAACCCACACGACCTACGGCCACTAGATCCTTAGTCTAGCCTGTCTGCCAATTCCAGCATCCCCGCTCAACGAAAGGTATATTACCACACCTTTCCGCTTCGTGCAAGCATTTTTTCAAGGTTTTTCAAAGGATTTTCGGAAACCGGGAACAGGCGCCCCTCCTTGATTTTTTTCAAAAAAGAATTGACATGAGCGCGTCTGTCGGCTATACTATCTGAGGTTCGCAGAGATGGCGGAATTGGCAGACGCGCACGGTTCAGGTCCGTGTGACAGCAATGTCATGAGGGTTCAAGTCCCTTTCTCTGCACTGGATAATCGACACCGGTCATCCGGTGTCTTTTTCTTTGCAAAAAACCAGTGTTTTTGCGGGTCTCAAGTACTTCTCCGCGCTCCGTTCCCGTACCGGATCATACCGCCGGAGCCGGACTTTTCCTGCTTTTTTTGATCAGTCTGCGGTCAGAAATGCGGTCAGCATTCGCGTGCGGGTCTCCGTCCGGCAGCTTTCATGCCTTTTATGATGACTGCAGCTTCTGCTGCAGCTCATTCCGGATCACTGTCACCTTCCTGACCGCATCATCTACATTCCTGGCAGCCTCCTTGATCCTTCCCTGCATCAGAAAATCCACCAGGAAGCCATCAGCAAAATAATCCGCAAAGGTCAGCAGATCCGTTCTGTTATAGCTGAAGTCGATCATCTCGTCTACGTCGTCCAGCTCTCTGTTCAGCTCCCGGAGCGCCGCCTGCGCGTCCTTAAGATACCCCTCCGCCTTGTTCATGCTGCTGTGCTTGAACATCGTCGAGAAAAAGCCGCCGGCAACCATATCATAGATTCCCCAGCCCCGCGCCGAGCCAAGTGATCTTCTTGCCTGTTCCAGACAATGAAGCGCCCGGTCCGCTGCCGTGACTGCTTCCTGTATTTCTTTCCTGAACTGATCCTTTTCCATCATAACTGGACCTCCTGAACCTGATCCGGCGGATAATAAGGGCAGCGTTCCCGGATGCACTGGCGGTTTTCGGAAGAAAACGTGCATTCCTCCTCCGAATACTCAAGCTTTACCGGGTAATGCTTGTTGATGTGATCCACACATGCCCGGAGGGACAGCCGCGCGTCCCGCTTGCAGCATCTGGGGCCGTTGATCCTGCCAAGCTCCGCAGTTGCCGCGGAGGTAAAGGCCATATGCTTTCCCCAGGACCCGTCGTCCGAGAGCGGGCCTGTCCCGTCAATAATGGCGAGCGCCGCGCCTGCAGACGCAACCGCCCCGCAGACTCCCCAGAGCCCGCACATTGCCCCCGGCATCTTAAGTCCTTCCTTAAGAAGCTTTTGAAGCCCCTCCTCAAGGTCGATGTTTCCGCCGGCATTCGCATAAGCGGTCAGGATACAGGCCCCGTCCAGCACATGATGCTCCGGCCCATGTATGGATATGTATTCCCTCTCTGCCATGCTGCGAAAGATCTGTCCCGGATCCGTGCCCTTCTCCTCCCGGATATCGCGGATAATGCGCTTTGCCTTCTCTTCTGTCGTCATGATAAACCTTTCTTCCGTGATCCGTCCTTTTGTGCTTTCTTAAGCCCCGGACCACCCGGCATACTGCTGTATTACAGTCTACCACGTAACCGCAGAATAATCACTGTCCGGAACGTGACCGCTGCCGGCTTGCAATTCCCCCGGCATGCTTCTTATAATAACAGTAATAACAGCTGTACCGGAAAGGCTGTACCAGGGCGGTGTCCTTTAAGGCAGCACAGACTTTCTGAATGTTTGGAAAGAGACAGAACGATCTTTCCCGGGAGGAAAACTACTATGAAGCTTGCGGAAGCATTACAGGAAAGGGCCGATCTTAACAGAAAGATCGAGGAACTCCGGAGAAGGCTTGGAAACGTCATCCTCGTCCAGGAGGGTGAGGAACCTGCGGAGGATCCTGCCGCTTTGCTGGAGGAGCTGGATGCCGCAGTCGCAAGGCTTGAAAAGCTCATCGCTGCCATCAACCTGACAAACTGCAGGACGAAGGCAAACGGCATGACACTGACCGCGCTGATCGCGAGAAAAGATACCCTGATGGTAAAGCTGTCCGCCTACCGGGACCTTGTGTACAGCGCGGGGCAGAACACGAACCGGGCCAGGGGCACGGAAATCAAAGTGAAGGCCGTGTTAAAGGCCGGCGACCTTCAGAAGGTCGCGGACCAGACCGCAAAGGAGATCCGGGTGCTGGACAACCTTCTGCAGGAGACGAACTGGAAAACGAAGCTGATCGAGTGAGCTTCAGATGGTAGTCATACGGACGGCATGTCAGGCGGCAGCTGCCCAAGCTGTACTTACCGGTCGTGCCGGCAGAGCAGGCACGGGGTTCGAATCCCCAGGGACTGTAAAAGCTCCGATCGGGTACAAATGTATTCTGATCATGTATCGCTTACTACCGGATGTGGGCCGTATGACGAGGGAGTGGCAAGGGGAAATAAAAAAGGCCGGGACGATTCTTCGTCCCGGTCTTCGTATATTCCCGGATTAAGCGATGCTTGCCTTCGCGCACTCGACCAGCTTGGTGAAGCCTGCCGCGTCGTTGATCGCGAGGTCGGAAAGGACCTTTCTGTTCAGCTCGATGCCGGCCTTCTTTAAGCCGAACATGAACCTGGAGTAGGAAATGTCGTTCATCCTGCATGCCGCGTTGATACGGGCGATCCAGAGCTGTCTGAACTGTCTCTTCTTCTGCTTGCGGCCCTCATAAGCAGTGCTGAGCGCTCTCATGACGGTCTGCTTTGCGATTCTGTACTGCTTGGAACGTGCGCCTCTGTAGCCCTTCGCGAGCTTCAGGATCCTGTTATGTTTTGCTCTGGCGTGCATAGCACCCTTTACTCTTGCCATAGTGATTCATCCTCCTTCTTAACTTTCATCCCGATTACAGATACGGCAGAATCTTCTTCATGACCTTTGCATTCGTATGATCGGTCACGATGTCTTTTCTGAGATTTCTCTTTCTCTTCGTAGACTTCTTCGTTAAGATGTGGGACTTATAAGCTTTGTTCCTGACAAGCTTACCGGTACCGGACACTTTAAAACGCTTTGCTGCAGCTCTGCTGGTTTTTACCTTCGGCATAATTAGACCCTCCTGTTAATTCTTTTTAGCGCTCATGAACATGACCAGACTGCGGCCCTCCACCTTGGACGGCTTGTCGATCACGGCGATGTCGGAAAGTTCCTTCGCGAAATCCTCCAGGATGTACCTGGACTGATTCATGTGGGACATCTCCCTTCCACGGAAGCGCAATGTTACCTTGACCTTGTTGCCCTTTTCCAGGAACTTCCTGGCGGCGTTCGTTTTGGTGGCCAGATCATTTGAATCGATATTCGGAGAAAGACGCACTTCCTTAAGCTCCACGATCTTCTGCTTCTTCCTGGCTTCCTTGTCGCGGCGGATCATCTCATAACGGTACTTGCCGTAGTCGATGATCTTGCATACCGGCGGCTTTGCCGTCGGCGCGACGCATACCAGGTCAAGCTCTGCCTCTTCCGCCATACGCAGTGCATCCTGCGACGGCATGACTCCAAGCTGCTCTCCTTCGGTACCGATGAGACGTACCTCTCTGAAACGGATCTGACCGTTTACCAATGACTCGCTGATGGCTGAACACCTCCAATTTCTTTAAAAAGCTTCCTGCAAGGACAACAAAAAAAATACGGTGGAAAGCTCCGCCGTACCATAAGTAATGAGCCGGAACAAGTCCGGTCGTCATTCCATTATGAACCCGGGTCACTATCCGTTCAGTGCCAAGGTGAGGCAAGCCTGCTTTCCTGTAAAATACAACATCGATTATATTATCAGCAGCGCGGTCTTATGTCAAGCATTTTTCCTGCATTTCCCGCGCGTTTTCCCGCATTTCCGCGGGTCTCCCGCGTGCTTTTCCCTGATCTCCGGGCACGCTCCCGGGCTTTTCCGGCATTTTCCGCAATTTTTAAAACGGGGAGCTGCCGCACTAAGGAAAAATGCAGACAGTGTTCCCCCTGTGTCCGGTACAGTGTCCGGACACAGGGGAATCCGCCTTAAGAACTCTTTATGACTATGACACAGCCTGCTTTCCCTGAGCCTTCCGCAGGCCGGGAATTACAGCTCGTCCGGGGAAGCCATCAGCTCAAGGCTGTGCTCCGCGTTCATCTTATTGCACATCGCGAGGAACTTGTCGAGCGGCACGTTCTGGACCTGGCGGTTCGTCCCGCGGATGTTCAGGGAAACGGTGCCCTCCGCGGCCTCCTTGTCGCCGAGGACAAGGATGTACGGATCCTTGTACTGCTTGAAGTTCTTGATCTTCTCCTTCATGTTGCTGTCGCTGTAGTCAGCCTCGCAGCGGATGTGATAGGAGGCAAGCTTGTTCGCGACCTTCTTCGCGTACTCGTTGTGCTCCTCGCGGATCGGGACGATCGCTACCTGGTAGGGAGACAGCCAGAACGGGAACGCGCCCTTGAAGTTCTCGATGATGATGCCGATGAAGCGCTCGAGGGAACCGAAGATCGCGCGGTGGATAACGACCGGGGTCTTCTCCGTTCCGTCCGGGGCGGTGTACTTCAGCTCGAAGTTGCGCGGCAGCTGGAAGTCGAGCTGCACGGTGCCGCACTGCCATTCCCTGCCGAGAGCGTCCTTGATCTGGAGGTCGATCTTCGGGCCGTAGAAGGCGCCGTCGCCCTCGTTGACCTCATAGTTGCCCTCGCCGTATTTCTCGTCGAGGATCTTCTTCAGGGACGCCTCAGCCTCGTTCCAGAGCTCGATATCGCCCATGAAATCCTCCGGCCTCGTGGAGAATTCCGCACGGTAGGTCAGGCCGAAATCCTTGTAGATCTGGTCCGCGATCTCCAGCACGTCCTTGATCTCGGACTCGATCTGGGACTCCATGACGAAGGTGTGGTCGTCGTCCTGGCGGAAGGCCTGGACGCGGAACAGGCCGTTCAGCTGGCCGGCCTTCTCCTTCCTGTGGACCATGTCGGTCTCGGAATAGCGGATCGGGAGCTCCCTGTAGGAACGGTTCTTCCGCTTGAAGGTCATCATGGCGTTCGGGCAGTTCATCGGCTTCGCGGCCATGGTGTCCGGGTTCTCGACGGAGAACTCGCCGTTCTCGTCCTTCGCCGCGAAAATGAACATGTTGTTGACGTAGTGCGCCCAGTGGCCGGAGATCAGCCAGAGCTTCTTGTTGTTGATGACGGGCGCGGAGATCTCCTGGTAGCCGTGCGCGTCATGGATCTCCCTCCAGTACTGCAGAAGGGTGTTGAAGACTCTCCAGCCGCGCGGCAGCCAGTACGGCATGCCCTGCGCCGTCTCGTTGAACATGAACAGGTCGAGCTGCGGGCCCAGCTTCTTGTGGTCGCGCTCCATCGCCTCGCGGATCATCTCCTTGTGCGCCTTCAGCTGCTGCCTGTCCGGGAACGCGTAGAGATAGATACGCTGCATGCTGTCGCGCTTCTCGTCGCCTCTCCAGTAGGCGCCGGACACGCTGCGTACCTCGTACGCCGCGCCCATGAGCTCCTGGGAATTCGACACGTGCGGGCCGCGGCAGAGATCCGCGTAATCGTCGCCCGTATAGTAGACGGTGAGCTTTTCATCCTCCGGAAGGTCATTAATAAGCTCCGTCTTGAACTTCTGGTCCTTGAAAAGCTCCAGCGCCTCCGCGCGGGAAAGCTCCTTGCAGGTCCAGTCCTCGCGGCGCTTGATGATCTCCTTCATCTTGTCTTCGATCTTCTTGTACTCGTCCTGGGTGACGCTTACGCCCTCCGGGAATACGAAGTCATAATAGCAGCCGTCCGCGATCTGCGGCCCGATGGCGTACTGCACCTCCTTGCCGTAAAGCTCGATGACTGCCTTCGCGAGGATGTGCGCGAGCGAGTGGCGGTAAACCTCTAAGTACTGTTCCATGTCCATGTTTCCTCCTTGTTTTTCTGCTGCAGGGAGCTCCTGAAAATAAAGAAAGTCCCTGCATTGCCATGATAACAATGCAGGGACGCTGTATGCGCGGTTCCACCCTGTTTATCCGTGCCCCCGGATCCCGGAGGACAGATCTCTTCATTCTGGCTGTAACGGTGCCGCCGGGCCGGATTGGGGCCTCTCGGAGACGGTCTTCGGCATGCTTCCCTGCAGAGCGCTTCCAGAACGGGCTTCCCCGGCGCTCCTCTCTGTGCGTTTCCGCACGCCTACTGTTCTCTTCAACGATTTCTACGAAATGTTAACCCAAACGGCGGAAAAAGTCAAGAGCCGCGCCCCTTAAGCGGGACGCTTCCCCGGCCGGCCGCCGCGTCCTTCCGCCGGGCGTTACAAAGCCGTCAGATTCAGGAGCGTTGTCGCAAGCTCGAAATAGATGGACAGGCTGATCGCGTCCACCAGCGTGGTGATAAGGGGCGATGCCATGATCGCCGGGTCGATCCCCAGCCGCTGCGCCGTCATCGGCAGGATGCAGCCGATCATCTTGGCGATGATGATCGTGAAGAACATGCTGATCACGACCGTCGTGCAAACCATGACCTGCCCCGGGTTGAAGATGGAAAGGCGGATGAAGTTCACGGCCGCAAGGACCAGTCCACAGGTAAGGCCGACGCGGAATTCCTTCCAGAGGACCTTCAGGACGTCTGACAGCTCGATGTCGCCGACCGCCATGCCTCGGATGATCATGGTGCTTGCCTGGCTTCCGCAGTTTCCGCCGGTGTCCATGATCATGGGGATGAACGTGACAAGCACGGGCATGACCTCAAAGGCGGCCTCGTAGCGCGCGAGCAGCGCGCCGGTCAGCATGGCGCTGATCATGAGGAACATGAGCCAGGGGATGCGGTGCTTCGCCATCTCGATGACGCCGGTCTTCAGGTAGGGCTTCTCGGAAGGCGTCATAGCCGCCATCTTTTCGAAGTCCTCCGTAGCCTCTTCTTCCATGACGTCGACCGCGTCGTCGACCGTGACGATACCGACCAGGCGGTCTTCCTTGTCGACGACCGGCAGCGAGGTCAGGTCGTACTTGTTGAAGAGCTCAACGACCTCCTCCCGGTCGTCCGTGGTCTGCGCCGTGATCACGTGGGTATCCATGATATCCCCGATCAGGGTCTCGTAGGGGTTCATGAGAAGGTCCCTGACTGTGACCACGCCCTCCAGCGTGCGCTTGTTGTCCATGACGTAGCAGGTGTAGATCGTTTCCTTTTCCACGCCGTGCTTCCGGATGTACGCGAACGCCTCCTCGACGGTCATGGTCTTCCGGAGGCCGATGTACTCGTCCGTCATGATGGAGCCGGCGGAGTTCTCCGGATATTTCAGGAACTCGTTGATCTGGGCGCGCGTCTCGGGGGTCGCGTTCTGGAGCACACGCTTCACGATATTCGCGGGAAGCTCCTCGACCATGTCGACGGCGTCGTCGACCGACAGGTCTTCGATGATGTTCGTGATCTCCCGGTCGGTAATGCTGCTCACGATATGCTGCTGCTTGTCAAGCTCCAGGCAGGCGAACACATCGGAAGCAAGCTCCTTCGGAAGCATTCGGAAAACAACGACGGTCTTTTCCGGGTCCAGCTCTTCGATGAAGGCCGCGACGTCGACCTCGTTCATTTCCGAAAGCTCCTGACGGAGGGTACGAAATTTCTTTTCCTTTACGAGCTCCAGGAGTGCTTCGTTCCGCTCCTCCTCTTCTTCGATCTCATTCGGGTTCAGTTCTGCCATAGTCGTACCTCCTTTCAGAACAGACGGTCGTTTTTAAGCTTCAGCCGGTCTTAAGCTTCAGCCGGTTTTAAGCTTTATCCGGTCCTTATGGAAACCTGCAGGGGCTGATACACTCAGCCCCTGTGCAGTTTGCCGTTTTCGATTGATGCTGCGCCTGAGATGCTTACTTCTCGAGATCGGACGGTCTCATGGTCAGGTCGATGCGGTCCTTGACCGGGTCTACCTTGATGACCTTGACGGTGACCTCGTCGCCGATGTTGACGACGTCCTCGACCTTGCCGACACGGCGGTCAGCAAGCTTGGAAATGTGGATCATGCCGTCCTTGTTCGGGGTCAGGCTGACGAAGGCGCCGAATTCCAGGATCCGGACGACCTTGCCGGTGAAGACCATGCCGGCCTCGATGTCGGTGACGATGTTCTTGATGGTCTCGACTGCCTTCGCGATCTTCTCCTTGTCGATACCGCTGATGTTGACGCTGCCGTCCTCCTCGATATCGATCTGGACATCATAGTCCTCGATGATCTTGTTGATGGTCTTGCCCTGCTTGCCGACGACGTCGCCGATCTTCTTCGGATCGATCTTGATCTGGATGATCTTCGGCGCGTACTCGCTGACCTCCGGCCGCGGCGCGGAGATGACCGGCGCCATGATGTTGTTCAGGATGTACATCCTCGCCTCACGCGTGCGGGCGATCGCCTCCTCGACGATGTCCCTGGTAAGGCCGTGGATCTTGATATCCATCTGGATCGCGGTGATGCCCTTCTCGGTGCCTGCGACCTTGAAGTCCATGTCGCCGAAGAAGTCCTCGATGCCCTGGATGTCGGTGAGGACGATGTAGTCGTCATCCGTGTCGCCGGTGACCAGGCCGCAGGAGATGCCGGCGACCGGGCGCTTGATCGGGACACCGGCTGCCATCAGCGCCATACTGGAAGCGCAGACGGAAGCCTGGGAGGTGGAGCCGTTGGACTCCATGGTCTCGGACACGCAGCGGATGGCGTACGGGAACTCCTCCTCGCTCGGAAGCATGGGACGGAGCGCGCGCTCAGCAAGCGCTCCGTGGCCGATCTCGCGGCGTCCCGGTCCTCTGGAGACCTTGGTCTCGCCGACCGAGTAGGACGGGAAGTTGTACTGGTGCAGGTAACGCTTGCTCTTGATGTCGACGTCCATGCCCTCGACGCGCTGCGCCTCGGAAAGCGGGGCAAGGGTGCAGATGTCCAGGATCTGAGTCTGGCCCCTGGTGAACATCGCGGAGCCGTGCACGCGCGGCAGGAGGTCGATCTCTGCTGCCAGCGGGCGGATCTCGGTGATCTGGCGGCCGTCCGGTCTCTTATGGTCCCTGAGGATCATCTTCCTGACGGTCTTCTTCTGGTACTGGTACATGGCGTCCGGAAGGAGCTTAAGCCACTCCTCGTTGTCACGGAACGCCTCGGAAGCGCGTGCCTCCTCGGTGAGGGCGTCGACAGCCTTGTCGCGCTCCTGCTTCACGTCGTTGAAGACCGCCTTCTCCATGACCTCGGCCGGGATGACCTCCTTCAGGCTGGAGACGAGCTCCTCCGGGATGACGGCGTGCTGGTAATCGTGCTTCTCCTTGCCCACCTCAGCGACGATGCCGTTGATGAAGGCGATGATCTCCTTGTTGACCTTGTCAGCCTCGTAGATCGCGTCGATCATGGTCTGCTCGGGGACCTCGTTCGCGCCCGCCTCGATCATAATGACCTTGGTCGCGGTGCTCGCGACGGTCAGCGCGAGGTCGGAGACCTTCTTCTCCGCGTTCGTCGGGTTGATGATGAACTTGCCGTCGACCAGGCCGACCTGCGTCATCGCGCAGGGACCGTCAAACGGGATATCCGAGATCGAGGTCGCGATCGCGGTGCCCAGCATGGCGGTAAGCTCCGGGGAGCAGTCGGGATCGACGCTCATGACCAGGTTCTCAAGGGTAACGTCGTTCCTGTAGTCCTTCGGGAACAGCGGACGCATGGGACGGTCGATGACGCGGTCGGTCAGGATGGCGTTCTCGGAGGGCTTGCCCTCTCTCTTCATGAAGCCTCCCGGGATCTTTCCGACAGCGTACTGGCGCTCGTTGTACTCCACGGACAGCGGGAAGAAATCGATCCCCTCGCGCGGCTGCTTGGAAGCGGTCGCGGTGGAGAGCACGACGGTGTCGCCGTAATGCATAAGCGCGGCACCGTTCGCCTGCGCGCAGACTCTGCCGATCTCGACCGTCAGGGTCCTGCCTGCCAGCTCCATACTGTAGCTTTTGAATTCTTTGCTCATAATTCTCCTTTTTCTTTCTTCGCCTTCACTCTTCTTGTTCGTTCTTTGAAACCGGATCTCTTTCTTCTTAATAAACACAGAACAGGGCGGAATACATATTCCACCCTGAAAAGAAAGTCGTTATTACTTTCTGAGGCCGAGCTTCTCGATCAGCGCACGATAGCCTTCCAGATCCTTATCCTTTAAATAAGTGAGAAGTCCTCTTCTCTGTCCGACCATCATCAGAAGACCTCTTCTGGAGTGGTGATCCTTCGGGTTCGCCTTAAGGTGCTCGGTAAGCTCCCTGATGCGCTCGGTAAGGATCGCGATCTGGACCTCCGGTGAACCGGTGTCACCCTCTTTTCTTCCGTAAGCTGCGATGATTTCTGCCTTTTTCTCTTTTGTGATCATGTCTTTTCTCCTTTGACTTTTACGTACCCTAGAACTGCGGGACCGGTGGAGTATTCCGGAAGCATAGTCCTGGGCGTTTTACTGGCTAAAGCATCATATCACAGACGCGTGCACGATGTCAACGAAACGCGCCCCGAAATAATGCCGAAAAGCGCGCGCGAACTCAGCGTCCGTCTGCATCATCCTGACAGTCCCTCATATGGTTCATGGCCGCGATATCCTTCGCGATCTGGGCCTTCAGGGCGTCAAGGTCAGCGAACTTCTTTTCCGGCCGGAGAAAGTCGCGGAACCGGACCGTCACCGTCTTGTCGTAGAGGTCCCCGGAGAAATCGATCAGGAAGGTCTCGATCCTTGCGATGTGGCCGAGCCTGTCCCCTTCGACCGTCGGGTTGTCGCCGACGTTCGTGATCCCCCGGTACTCCCGGCCGTCCGGCAGCTCCACGGTCGTCGCGTAGACGCCGAAGCGCGGCAGGAGCTTCCCCGCGGGCACCATGAGGTTCACCGTCGGGAACCCGAGCCTGCTTCCGCCGATCCGGTTGCCGTGCGTCACGGTTCCCTCGATGGAATAGACGGCCCCGAGGAGCTCGTTCGCCTTCCGGATGTTCCCGTTCCGGAGCTCCTCGCGGATATAGGTGGAGCTGATGTCCCGGTCCCCGTCCTTACGCTTTTCGATGATGACCGGGCGGAAGCCGAGCTCCGGTCCGAGCTTCATAAGCAGGGCGGCGTTCCCGCTCTTCGCCTTTCCGAACGCGCAGTCCGGGCCGGCGACGACCGCCTTCATGTTCATCTTTGAAAGAAGGACCTCCTTCACGAAGGACTCGCCGCTCATGGCGGCGATCTCCGGCGTAAAGGGATACTCGACGATATATTCGATCCCCGCCTCGTGGAGGCGCTTCCTGCGCTCCGCGTTCGTGTTGATCTGGGCCTTGTCGCTCCCCTCGACGACCGCCGCCGGCGGGGTCCCGAAGGTAAAGACCGCTGTCGCGTACCCTTCCTTTTCGGAGATCTCGCGCATGGTCTCGAAGATCTTCTGGTGCCCCATGTGCTCGCCGTCGAACTTTCCGATGGAAACGACCGTCGGCTGCGCGATCTTCACTTCCGTTGTTCCGATCCAGTCTTTCTGCATGCTTTTCAAGTGCCGGCAGGCCGGCATTCCCTTCTTTCCTTTTACTTCAGCATTCCGGGCGCGCGAGGAACATCTTTTCCGGGCGGAGCTTCTGCCCGGAAAAACGGTAAAGCCCCGTAAAAACGCCCGTGCTGTCATAGACCCTGTAAAGGGCGCCCTCCGCGCCTTCGAAGGAGCGGACCAGCCCCGCATCCAGGGGGTTCCCGTTCTTTAACGGCCTGTCGCCCTCCGGCACCGCGGACAATGCCTCATATTCCTCAAGGCACCGGTCCGTCGGGATGAGATACCGTTCCGGATCCCCCGCCGCCGCAGCCTCCGAAAGCTCCGAAAGCCTGTGCGTGTCCTCAAGGAGGAAGCTTCCCGAGCGGATCCTTAAAAGCGATTCCATGCATCCGCCGCAGCCAAGCCTTTCCCCGATGTCATGGCAGAGGGTCCGGATGTAGGTCCCCTTCGAGCAGGACACCGTGATCCCCGCGCGCGGCAGGCTTAATTCCTCGATCCCGATCGAGAAGATCTGCACCTCCCGCGGCTTCCGCTCTACCTCGATGCCCCGCCTCGCGAGGTCCACGAGCTTCTGCCCGTTCACCTTCAGCGCGGAGTACATGGGCGGGACCTGCGCGTACGTGCCGGTAAACGACATGACCGCGGCCCTGGCCTCCTCCTCCGTGCAGGTGACCGGACGCCGGGACAGCACGGTGCCTCCCGCGTCCTGCGTGTCCGTAGTGACGCCCAGAAGGAGCACGGCCCGGTAGGCCTTCGTCCTGTCCGTCAGCATATCGCAGAGCTTCGTCGCGTTCCCGAGGCAGACCGGGAGCACGCCCTCCGCGTCCGGGTCGAGCGTGCCGGTGTGGCCGATCTTCTTCTGCCGGAAGATGCCCCGCATCTTCGCGACTACGTCGTGGGACGTAAAGCCCTTTTCCTTATATACATTGATGACGCCGTCGTACATCCGGGATCACTCCGTTTCGCCAAGCTGCCTGCCGGTCTCAGTTACGATGCGGTCCATGATATCGGCCGCGGGGACGGTCCCGTCGATCGTGCAGCCGGCCGCGCGGATATGGCCGCCGCCCCCGTAAAGGCCCGCGATCTCCGCGACGTTGACCCGGTCCGCCGAGCGGAGGGACAGCTTCCACTGTCCCGTAACGGTCTCGGAGATCAGGCACGAGCACTCGACGCCCTGCGTAAGCCTCAGCTGCTCCGCGACGCCGTCAAGGTCCCTGTGGTCCGCGCCGAAGGCCTTCTTGTCCTTCATGGTGACCACGGCAAAAAGACACTTCCCGCCAAGCCGCGGGATGCTGTCCACAAGGCACTTCCCGAGCATCCGGTTCTGCACCGGCGTCTTCCTGTAAAACGCGACGTCGATGATCTCGCCGAACGGGATACCCTTTTCCATGAGCGTCCCCGCGATCTCCATGGTGTGCGCGGATGTCTGCTGGTACTTGAATACCCCGGTGTCCGTCACGATGCCGGTGTAGAGGCAGGCGGCGGTGTCCCGGTCCACGAGCTCCGGGTCGATAAGGTCAAAGAGGACCTCGCAGGCGGAGCTTGCCTCGGGCCTGCATACGGTCTCGCCCGCGAAATGCGGGTTCGTGACGTGGTGGTCCACGTTGAAGGTCGCGGCGGCGTTGTCAAACATGACCCGGAAGTCCCCGAGCCGTCCGAGGTCGGACACGTCGAGCGCGACCGCAAGGTCCGCCCGGAACGTTTTGTCCGGCACGCGGATCATCTCGTCAAAGCCCTTCAGGAAGGCGAATTTCGGGTCCGGCTCCTCAAGATAGACCCGGACGTCCTTCTCCGGCATGACGCTTCTTAAATAGTTCCGTAAGCCCAGGGCCGAACCGACGCAGTCCCCGTCCGGATGGATATGTCCGAGGATCACGATGGTCCCGGCAGCACTGAGCCGGTCAGTCAGTAAACGGTCCCTCATTTTATCGGTCCTGCTCTTCCGTCACGGAGCCGTCCGCTTCTTCCGCGTCCGCATCGTCTGCATCGTCCGCTTCTTCCGCGTCCGCATCGTCTGCATCATCCGCTTCTTCTGCGTCCGCGCCGTCCGCTTCGCCTTCGTCCGCATCGCCCGCGGCGCTGCCTTCCTCCGCTTCCTCGTCCGTGCCCATGCCGTTCGCTTCCCTCAGGTCCTTCAGCATCCGGTCGATGTGGTCGCCGTACGCGAGGGAGCTGTCCGCGACAAAGCGGAGCTCCGGGGTGATCCGGAGGTTCACGGTGTGCGCGAGCTCGCGGCGGATAAAGCCGGACGCCCTCTGAAGGCCGTCCATGGTGTCCTTCACCGCCTGCTCGCCGCCGAGCACGCTGACGTAGACCGTACAGTAGCGGAGGTCCGCCGTGACGCGCGCGTCCGTGATCGTGGTCATCGGGCTCACGCGCGGGTCCTTCAGCCCGTTCATGACGATATTCTGGATCTCCTTGCGCACCTCTGAGTTGATGCGCGTATTCTTGATGCTTCCTTTTTTCATTGATCAGTTGTCCTTTTAAAGACTGCAGCCTGCCGTTAAGCGCAGGCTGCAGATGACAGATGTATGGATCAGGTACGCGGGACCTCGACCATGGCGTAAGCCTCGACCTGGTCGCCCTCCTGGATTTCGTTGAACTTCTCGAAGACAAGGCCGCACTCGTAGCCTGCGTTGACCTCCTTCACGTCGTCCTTGAACCTCTTCAGGGACGCGAGGTTGCCCTCGAAGATCTTCTCGCCGTCACGGCTGATGCGTACCTTGCAGCCGCGCTGGATCTTGCCGTCAAGCACATAGGAGCCGGCGATGTTTCCGACGCCCGACGCCTTGAACAGCATGCGGATCTCGGCGTGGCCGATGATGCGCTCCTCATAGATCGGGGCAAGCATGCCCTTCATGGCGCTCTCGATGTCCTCGATCGCCTGGTAGATGACTCTGTAGAGACGGATATCCACGTTCTCGTGGTCCGCGATGGATTTCGCCGTCGCGTCCGGACGGACGTTGAAGCCGATGATGATCGCGTTCGAGGCACTCGCAAGGGAAACGTCGGACTCGCTGATCGCGCCGACTGCCCCGTGGATGACCTTGACCTGGACCTCGTCGTTCGAGAGCTTCATGAGGGACTGCTTCAGTGCCTCGACGGAGCCCTGGACGTCCGCCTTGACGATGATCGGAAGCTCCTGGACGTTGCCGGCCTTGATCTGGTCGAACAGGTCGTCGAGCGACATCTTCGCCTTGGTCTCCTCGATCAGCTTGGACTTGCCCTCGCTGATGAAGGTCGCGGCGAAGTCCTTCGCCTCCTTGTCGCTGTCCATCGCGACGAAGATCTCTCCGGCGTTCGGGACGTTGTTCAGGCCGAGGATGGATACCGGCGTGGAGGGCTTCGCCTCCTTGACGCGCATGCCCTTTTCGTTCAGCATGGCACGGACCTTGCCCGAGCAGGAGCCCGCCGCGACGTAGTCGCCGACGCGGAGCGTTCCCTTCTGGACCAGAATGTTCGCGACCGGGCCGCGGCCCTTGTCAAGCTGTGCCTCGATCACGATGCCGCGCGCGTTGCGGTCCGGGTTTGCTTTCAGCTCCTTCATGTCCGCGGTGAGCAGGATCATCTCGAGCAGGTTCTCGATACCCTCGTGCGTCTTCGCGGAGATCGGGCACATGATAGTGGTGCCGCCCCACTCCTCGTCGATCAGGCCGTATTCCGTGAGCTCCTGCTTGACGCGGTCCACGTTCGCGTTCGGCTTGTCGATCTTGTTGATCGCGACGATGATCTCGACGCCGGCCGCCTTCGCGTGGTTGATCGCCTCGACGGTCTGCGGCATGACGCCGTCGTCCGCGGCGACGATCAGGACGGCGATATCCGTCGCCTGCGCGCCGCGCATACGCATGGCCGTGAATGCCTCATGGCCCGGCGTGTCAAGGAAGGTGATGTAGCGGTCGCCGACCTTCACCTGGTACGCGCCGATATGCTGGGTGATGCCGCCGGCCTCGCGGCTGGTGACGCTCGTGTTGCGGATCGCGTCGAGGAGGGACGTCTTGCCGTGGTCGACGTGTCCCATGACGCAGACGACCGGCGGACGGGAGACCATGTTCTCCTCGGACTCGTCCTCCTCCTTGAGAAGCTCCTCGATCACGTCGACCGGCTCCTCCTTGGTGCAGAGGATATCATAGTCGAGCGCGAGCTCTTCCGCCTTCTCGTACGGGATCTCGGAGTTCATGGTATAAAGGTCGCCCTTCGCGAACAGCTTCTTGATGAGCTCGGACGCGTTCTTCTTCATGAGCTTCGCGAGGTCCGCGATGGAGATGGTCTCGGGGATGACGATCTCCTTGATCTCCTCCTCGACCTTCGCATTCTTCGGCTTGTCAGGCATGATGAACGGATGGCGGTTCACCTTCCCGCTCCTGGACGTCCTGAAGCCGTCCTCGGTCCTGTGCCTCTTGTCGTTCTTATCCTTGAAATTATTCTTGTTCGGGCGGTTGGAAACGCTCTTCTTGACGAGGGAGCCGTCGCCCTTGTCCGGAGCGCCGAAGCCTGCTCCCGCGCGCTGGCCTGCGCCGCGCTGCTGGAATCCGCCTGCCGGACGCTGGCCGTCACGCTGCTGGAACCCGCCCGGACGCTGACCGTCACGCTGCTGGAACCCGCCTGCCGGACGCTGACCGTCTCTCTGCTGGAATCCGCCCGGACGCTGACCGTCACGCTGCTGGAATCCGCCTGCCGGACGCTGACCGTCTCTCTGCTGGAACCCGCCGGGACGCTGGCCGTCTCTCTGCTGGAACCCGCCCGGACGCTGACCGTCTCTCTGCTGGAATCCGCCTGCCGGACGCTGGCCGTCTCTCTGCTGGAACCCGCCCGGACGCTGACCGTCTCTCTGCTGGAACCCGCCTGCCGGG